>OGYH01002753.1_pt1 | contig 13333 bp, 10 predicted proteins | sample 1576511 | NCBI WGS metagenome assembly OGYH01 (sample SAMEA3541522, study PRJEB24748) | human gut metagenome | biome: human gut; feature: human-associated habitat; material: faeces | place: China | collected 2012 | reverse complement strand
CCGTCCGGGCTGATCCCGCCGCCATGGCCCGCGCTGGCCTCAATGGTGTACCGGGTCGTGCCGGTGCTGCCGCCGGAGCCGGAATCCTTTGCATACTGCGCCGTAAAGGTCATGTCCCCGGTGACCGTCAGATCCAGCACTTCATTACTGGTGCGGGTTATACCATCCGTTCCCAGCCAGCCGGTAAAGCTGTATCCGCTGTCCGCAGCAACGCTCGGTACAGGATAACCGCTCTTACGCATCGTGGACCCGTCTTTTACTGCAAAGTTGGAAGTCCCCTCCAGCGTACCATGCTCACCAGTCTGGAAGAGAACTGCATGGCGCTCTACCTGAGTTACCTCCACTTGGAGTGTATAGCTCCTGCTCACGGTTGCCTCCGTGTCGGAGTCCGAACCGAAATCAATAAAATTGTGATGGGACTTGTAGAAAAGCTCCGGGGTACCTCCGTTTTCCACCAGGTAACCATAGATTTCGACCATGTAGTAGTGTCCATCGGTCCTGGCGTGCTCCTGGCCGTCGATAGGAATGACCGCATTTTCCGTCTTGACACGATTTAGAATTCCGTTTTCAGCGGAGCTGGAAAACAATTCAGGTTCCGCCCTGCTTCTGGGGCCGTTGACACCGCTTTCCTCTCCGGATTCATCCCACCAGCAGTATTGGAAATACACATAGGTATCCTCTGTGCCCTGCTGCTCTTTCAGCAGTGGGTGTGAAACCTGTACCCCTACGGTATGCGGGCCCGCCGCATCCAAATCTATGCTTAATGTGTGGAAATCCGCTTGAACAGTACCGTCCGCAACAGGTTGAATTGTCGGGTTCTGTATGACATAGTCTATTTCTACCGTTGGATTATCTGAAGTAATATTTATTTTTCCGCTGTCTGTCAATTTTTTGTCGTCCACTGTCCAAAATGTATTATAACCGGGCTTGGACACCTGTTCTCCTGCGGGCTGCGGAAGCAGATAGTCCTGGTTGACGGCCCAAAATCCTGCTGCCTCATCATACTCATACTGAATGGACTGATAGTTTAGTTTATCCTGCTTGATGACACCCTCTTTGGCATTCTGAAAGGTGAGCGTCACCGGATAGGACAATGCACGTTTTACCGCCCCTGTAAAGCTCCGGCCCACTGTATAGTCCACATAGCTTTTCCTATTTAAAAACACCACCAACAGGTCATCGTTTCCGGTTTTAAATGCAGATGTATCATATCCGGTTAATCGTGGATCCCATCCGTCTCCTTCCTTTTGAATGATGATCTGGGAAATCCGTTTGCTGTAAAACGCCTCACTTCCGATTGTCTCTACACTAGCAGGAATAATTACCTTTGCATCCACATCGGAAGCAAAACAGTTCTTAAATGTCTGCCTTCCAATATAGGTAAGGCCCTCCGGCAGTTCAAAAACCGCATTCTGGTTACTACTACCGGCCACGCGGATATACCGAAGTCCTTCGCACCCGTTAAATACAGAACCGGCAGAGGATGATCTGCTTCCTAATTCTTTCAACGTTTTTGGTAGAACAACTCCTGTCAGATTGGAGCAGCCGGAAAAGGCGCTTTTTTTAATTACTGAGACATTTGTCGCTGATAAATCAAGTATCCCTGTCAGTTGGCTGTTCCCCTGCAAAGCCTGCTCACCAATTGTTTCAAGTCCAGTTGCATCATCAAAACTAAGAGCTGCAACACTGAAACTCCCCAACCCATCCATATATGTGACTGCATCATGTAATTTTTTATCGCTTGTATAAGAATCCTTGAGCCCATCGTTATTAATTTCCGTCACGCCTGAGGGGATAGAGATAGCCAAATAGATCTTTCCCTTATCAGGATTAACGTTTGCAAACCATGTTTTATCGATTCCATATAAGGTTCCGCCCGAAATAGCAAGCCCTTCTTCCGGCACTGCGATTGGCGCCCCTGCCGTGCTTCCATCTACCACTGATTCTCCTGACTCAACAGAAATTGCAGTTATCGGAATATAAGAAATAATCATAATTAAGCATATCAATATCTTTAGTAACCTGCTTCTCATAAATAAATCTGCCTCCCATCTTCTGATTTGGAATTGTGTACCTTTTCAAAGCAGCAGATTGTAAGGATTACCTTTCCATAAAGTGATTGATATTGCTCCTTTTCTATGCTATACTTCAATTTATAGAACAAAGGCAGGGTGTTTGAAAAGGTACACTTTTTCAAATTGATGTCCGTTCTTCGGCAGCGTTTTGGATAGATCCCTGCCTTCTCTGCGCAAAAAAGAGGTGCAGCGCTCCTTCGGGAGCGCTGCACCTCTTTTGACCTCATTTTCATTTTCGCCGGGCAGGAGGCGGGACCAGGGGCTCGTCGTGCTCGATGGTGTCATCGAAGTAGTCGCGGTCCTGGAGCCCCGGCCGGTGGTGGCGGATGGCCTCGCTGATGATGGGATAGAGAACGATGGCCAGCAGGCCGCCGGAGAAGCCGTTGTTATACAGGTTAATGCCCTCCACCGGGGTTCCGGCGTGGAGCACCACGGAGGAGTGGAGGAACCCCGCCACGATGCCGAAGGGCCAGCCGAAATAGCCCGAGATAGGGGCCAGAGTGGTTCCGAACAGGAGGGCGAGCTGCACGGAACTCTGGTTGATATCGAAGTGCATAAAAACGCCGCCGATGACCACGCCCAGCATGATGGGGGTGATGTTGCGGGCGTGCTTACCGAAGGCGGAGAAGCCCATGATGGTGAGAATGCCGCCCAGGGTTGGGCCGTTGAGATCGCCGCCGGTGGCGAGGATGAAGGCCATGCCGATGAGCCCGTTGACCCCCATGTTGATGAGCACCGGGGCAGGCCCAAACATGCGAAGGTAATCGCTGGGAGCCCGGCCGGTGGTGCGCAGCAGGCGGCGGTACCCCGCCCAGGCGGCCCACGCCGGGCGGCCGCTGAAAAAAAAGCCTGCCACAGTCAGCCCTAGGCAGAGCACCCCAAGGAAGATAGCAAAGTGCAGGTTATAGCCCTCCGCCCAGTGGTGGGCCACGGTGGGATTGGCCCCCATGGAGCTCATAACGGGTACCAGGATCATGGCCAGCAGGCCGCAGGCGAAACCCATGTTGTAGAGGTTCATGCCGTTCTGGATTTTGTATGTATAGGCGGAGAGGGGCGGCAGCACAAAGCCGATGAGCAGTCCCACGGCGATACCCCACCACAGGTTGCCGAAGCCGTTGTCCAGCGCCACATAACTCACCACCGGGGCCAGGGCTGTGGCCAGCAGGGACACGGAGACATACTTGCCGAACGGCTCCCGCCGCGCCTTGGCGTACAGGAAGGTACCGGCGATGATGGGCCAGATGTTGACAATGTTCTTGCCGAACAGGGAAAAGCCAGCCATCAGGCCCAGCTCCACCAGTGTGAAGCCGTTGGGCGGCTCCTTGCTCAGGTAGAGCAGCAGCAGGCTCACCAGCGTCACCAGGGCGGAGTTGACCAGGGCCGCGCTTACACCCGCAATTTTCACGTAGTCGGTGATCAGCGCGTCCTCCGTAACGATGATCTTCCACAGTCCTGGCAGCACAGTGGACGGATCGCCCAGCACCAGTCCGATGGCAGCCAGGAAGACGCAAAAGCAGATGACGGCGGGGTAGAGCTTTTTATAACGCATGGGGCTCCCTCTCTTTCCTCATCCTCAGTCTCAGGGGCTCAGGGCTGCGTGGAAAAATAGGCCCGGGTCTGCTCCGCGTTGCGCATGACCTCGTCCTTTAATGCCTCCAGGCTGGGGAACTTCCGCTCCCCCCGCAGACGCTTGTAGAACTCCATTCGGACCGTCTGGCCGTAGAGATCTCCCTGAAAATCCAGGATGAACCCCTCTACAGTCACCCGGTCACCGTCGTCTATCGTAGGCCGCACTCCGATATTGGTCACCGCCGGGCGGCTCTCGCCGTTTTCAAAGGTCACCCGCGTAGCGTACACCCCGTGAGCGGGCACCAGCACCCCCGGCTGAAAACGCAGGTTCACCGTGGGGAACCCCAAAGTCCCCCCCAGCTTCTTGCCGTGGGCCACCGTGTCGGTCAGGGTGTGGGGGTGGCCCAGGAACTGGTTGGCCCGCTCCATCTCCCCCTGGGCCACCAGGGTACGGATATAGGTGGAGGAGATGGTGATATGGTCCTGTACCACCTTGGGGATAATGTCGCAGCCGATGCCCAGCTCCCCGCAGAGGGCCTGGAGCCGCTCCGGGTTGCCCTCCCCCTTGTAGCCGAAGTGGAAATCATGGCCTGCCACCAGGTGCACCGCCCCATGCTCCCCCGCCAGATAATCGGTGACGAATTCCCGCCAGGGCATGTGCATCATCCGCTCGTCAAAGTGGGCCACAATGACCTCTCGGATACCGTAGAACCGCCGCATCAGCTCCGCCCGGTCCAGGGGAGAGCTGAGTAGGGGGACCGCAGGGGTTTTTAAAATCAGGTTCTCCGGGTGGGTGTCAAAGGTGACCGCCGCAGGAACGGCCCCCAGCTCTGCGGCCTTCTCCCCCACCCGGCGCAGCAGGGCCCCATGGCCCAGATGGACGCCGTCAAAAAAGCCCAAGGCGATCACACGTTTCTCTGTCTGCATACCGCTACACCTCGAAAAAGCTCTTGATAGTGCTCACCATCCCCCCGGCGCACCGGCCCAGCAGCAGGAATTCCCCGCCGGGGCCGTACACCCGCCAGTCGCCGTCGGCCGCAGAGCAGGGAAACGGGTTGCCGTTCTTCGCCTTGCGCAGGGCCGTCCCCTCCACCGTCATCGCCGGATAACGGAAGAAATAGGCGTCCACCGGCCGGAGCAGGGCCGCCGGATCAGGTGCGTCCAGCAACGCCTCCAGCGGCACCGCTTCTGCCAGGGAAAACCCGGCGGCCTCGGTGCGGCGCAGGGCGGACATGCACCCGCCGCAGCCCAGGGCGGCCCCGATGTCGTGGCATAGGGTGCGCACATAGGTCCCCTTGGAGCAGCGCACCCGCAGGGTATAGCAGTTCGGCCCGGTCTGCTCCACCACCTCCAGGGCGTGGATGGTGACGGGCCGGGGGGCCCGCTCCACCTCCTTCCCCGCCCGGGCCAGCTCATAGAGCTTCTTACCGTCCCGCTTGAGGGCGGAGTACATGGGCGGAATCTGGGTGATCTCCCCCCGGAAGGCGGCCAGCGCCCCCTCCAGGGCCGCCCGGTCCGCCTCCACGGGGCGCTCCTCCACCACCTGGCCGGTGGTATCCTGGGTATTGGTGACTACGCCGAGTTTTAACCCAGCGATGTATTCCTTTTCGGATTCGGATGCAAACTCCACCGCCCGCGTCGCCCGCCCCACAAAGACAGGCAGCACGCCGGTGGCCATGGGGTCCAGCGTCCCGGCGTGTCCCACCCGCCTCTCATGGAGGACGCCCCTGATTTTGGCGCACACGTCCATACTGGTCCACTCCTGGGGCTTATCAATTACGATGATTCCATTTGCCATAAAAGTGGCCTCCCGTGCGCCAAAAATCGGCGTCTTTTCTGGTTTGTAGGGCGGGCAGCAGGCCGACACGCAGGTCGGCCCCTACAGGCAGGCCGCGGCCTCTATGCCCCTGCCTCCACCTGCCGGATGGCGTCCAGGATGGCCGCCTCCGCCTCGGCCAGGGTGCCGGAGACGGTGCAGCCCGCGGCGGCCGCGTGGCCGCCGCCCCCCAGCCGGGCGCACACCTTGGTGGCGTTGAGCCCGCCGCTGGTGCGGACGGACAGCTTGCAGCCCCCCTCCGCCAGCTCCCGGATGGTGACGGAGGTCTCCACCCCCTCAATCTGTCCCAGGAAGGCGGCGATATCCTCCATATCCTCCTCAGTTGCGTCCGCCTCGTCCATGAGGGACAGGGACACGGGGGCCACAGCGATTTTCCCGTCCTCATAGCGGTGCATCCGCTCGGTGAGCAGCCGCTCCACCTGAAGCCGCGCCCAGCTCTTGGTGCGGAAGTGGCGCTTATTGAGAGAGAACACGTCCATGCCGGTTTCCATCAGGGCGGCGGCTACCCGGTGGGTGTCCGCCGTGGTGTTGCTGTACTGAAAGCAGCCGGTATCGGTGGACACGGCTACATAGAGGGGCACCGCCATGGCGGGGGTGATGGGGCCGAGTTCCCGGAGGATGTCGTAGATCAGCTCGCCGCAGGCGGCCCGCCCAGCGTCCAGGCAGGTCTGCGCCGCAAAGAACTCCTGGGAGGGGTGGTGGTCAATGGCCAGATCAACCCCCCGCGCCAGCCAGGGTTCTCCAGCCCGGGTGAACAGGCTGCGGGCGGCGATGTCCACGCTCACCACCGTCTCCGGAACATAGCCCTCCGGGGCCAGGCGGCCCTCCAGATAGGGGGTGAACAGGTGGGTCTCCTCCGTGTGGGGACAGATCCACGCCGTCCTGCCCAGGGCCCGCAGCCCCTCGCACAGGGCGGCGGCGCAGCCAATGGTGTCCCCGTCGGGGCGCTTGTGGGTGAGGATCAGATAGTTGTCATGCTGCCGCAGAAAGGCGGCGGTCTCCTTCACGGTCATGGCGCTCACTCCTCGCCGTCCAGCTCGATGTGGGCATTGGCCGGGTTGGCGGGCTTGACCACCTCCGGGTTGCGGAGCATGCTCAAGATGTGGGCGCCGGTGTCGATGGAGTCGTCCTCCACAAACTGCAGCTCCGGGGTGTAGCGCAGCGAAAGGGCCCGGCCCAGCTCCCGCCGCAGGTAGCCCCCGGCGGACTTCAGGCCCTTGACGACCTCCTTCACGTCGCTCTTGTCCAGCACGCTGACGTAAATCTTCGCGTAGCGGAGATCCGGGGTGGTGTCCACCGCCGTGACGGACACCAGGCCGTGCACCCGGGGGTCTTTCACGGTGCGGATAAGGGCGGCCAGCTCCCGCTGGATCTCCTCGTTGATGCGTCCGATGCGATTGCTCGGCATAATATACTCCTTTCCAGAGGGCTGCGCCCCCGGTCAAATACGAATGGTCAGGCAGGTCTGGAAGTTCTCCTCCAGTTGCTTCAGGGTGTCCAGCTCCACATCCCCCAGGGCGCCGGAAAAGCGCCTCGGTCGCGCGGGGTCGTTCCCCACCCACAGGTTCCACAGTTCCACGGTCTCTCCGGGGCGCAGATGCTTTGCCAGATAGGCCCTCAGCTCCGCCGCGCCACCGTCCACTCCCGGGGCAGCGCCTCCGGAGGCCGCTTCAGGGGCTGGGCCGGCTGTTTCTGAGGTACGAACCGCTCAAAGCGCCGCTGGGTGTCCCCCAGGGGGGGCTCCACCGGGGTGCGGCGAGGGGCGGCGGTGGAATAATCCGCCCGGGCGTCGCTGCGGAGCTCCTGCCGGAACTCCTGGGCGCTGACGGTACGGAAAAAGGTCTGATTGGGGGTGACGGTGTCGTGGCTCTGCTGCCGGGCCGGGCGGCGGTTGTCCTCCCGGTCCTCCAGGCTGGCTTTCGGGGCCCCGGAGCCCGCCTCCAGGGCGGCCAGCACCCCGTAATACACCGCGTCAAAGAGCTTCTTTTCGTTGGAGAATTTCACCTCGGTCTTGGTGGGATGCACGTTGACATCCACTCCATTGAGCCGGGTGGTGATATGGAGCACGCAGGCCGGGAACTTGCCCACCATCTTCTGGTTGCGGTAGGCCTGCTCCAGGGCGGCCTGCATGGTGCGGGACTTCACATAGCGGCCGTTGACGAAGAAGAACTGGCCTCCCCGGGAGCCCCGGCAGCAGACGGGCTGGGAGACAAAGCCTTCGATGGAGATGTCCTCCCCGCTGCCCTTGCAGGGCAGCAGTCCCAGGGCGATGTCCCGGCCCAGCACCGCGTAGACGGCGCTCTTCAGTTGGCCGTCGCCCGGGGTGTTCAGCTCCTCCTTGCCCTCCCGCAAGAACCGGAAGGACACCTCGGGATGGGACAGGGCGGCGTGCTGCACCACCGCAAAGACGGCGCTGCCCTCGGCGGAGTCCCGCTTCAGGAACTTCTGCCGGGCGGGGGTGTTGAAAAACAGGTCCCGGACAATGAGGGTGGTGCCCTGGGGGCAGCCCACCTCCTCCCGGGCGCGGACCACGCCCCCGTCCAGCTCCAGGCTGGTACCGGCCTGGGCCGTGGCGGTGCGGGTCATCAGCTCCACCCGGCTCACCGAGGCGATGGCGGCCAGGGCCTCGCCCCGGAAGCCCAGGGTGCCGATGGCCTCCAGGTCGTATTCGGTGCGGATTTTGCTGGTGGCGTGGCGCAGGAAGGCGGTGAGGCAGTCCTCCGCCTCAATGCCAGAGCCGTTGTCCGTCACCCGGATATAGCTCATGCCCCCCCGCTGGATCTCCACCGTGATGGAATCCGCCCCGGCGTCGATGGCGTTCTCGGTGAGCTCCTTCACCACGCTGGCGGGGCGCTCCACCACCTCGCCGGCGGCGATCAGATCCGCCACATGGGGGTCGAGTTGATGTATTTTGGACATAGTCGGGAACCTCTCTCCGGGGGGACCGGTCTTATGATGTCCCCCATTGTAACAGGAATAAACCCGGGTTTTGTTAAGAAACTTCTAATGTTGCCGGATTTTCCGGCTTTTTGTCCCGGCCCTCACTTCAGGTCGGGACCGGTATACTCCGGCCGCACCGGGGTGACCACCGGCCGTCCCTCCTGGTCCAGCAGCGGGGTGAGGCCCCCGGCGTAGCCTGAGGAGCGGAACAGGTAGTTGACCCCGGTGACGGTGTCCACCCAGATCTCCAGGGTGCCCTTCACCAGGCCGGACTGTTCATAGGTGCGGATAAAACGGGAATCGTCTTTCATATCAGATCACAGCTTTCCCTTCAGCTCGTAGAGCAGATTCATGGCCTCGATGGGGGTCAGGGTGTTCAGGTCCAGCTGCCGGATCCGCTGGGCGCACTCCACCGCCCCCAGGTCCAGCAGGGACACCTGCTCCTCTTCCTCCTCCGGCTGCTCCGCCGGCCGGGTGGGAACCGGGGCGCCTCCGGCGCTCTCCAGCTCTTCCAGGATGGTCCGGGCCCGGCGGATCACCGGCTCCGGCACCCCCGCCAGCTTGGCCACCTCGATGCCGTAGGACTGGTCGGCGCCGCCCCGGACGATTTTCCGCAGGAAAATGATGTCGTCCTTTTTCTTCTTGGCGGCGATGTTGTAGTTCTTGACGCCGGGCAGCTGGCCCTCCAGCACCGTCAGCTCGTGGTAGTGGGTGGCGAAGAGGGTCTTGGCCCCCAGCTTCTTGCCTGCGCAGTACTCCAACACCGCCCGGGCGATGCTCATGCCGTCGTAGGTGGAGGTGCCCCGGCCGATCTCGTCCAGAATCAGCAGGCTGTTGGGGGTAGCATGCTTGAGAATCTCCGCCACCTCTGTCATCTCCACCATGAAGGTGGACTGGCCGGCGGACAGGTCGTCGCTGGCGCCGATCCGGGTGAACAACCGGTCCACCACTCCCAGCCGGGCGGACCGGGCGGGGACAAAGGAGCCCGCCTGACTCATCAGGCAGATCAGGGCCACCTGCCGCATGTAGGTGGATTTACCCGCCATGTTGGGGCCGGTGATGATGGCCAGGGTGTCCTCCTTGCCGTCCATATAGGTGTCGTTGGGGACGAACCAGGCGTCCTTCAGCATCCGCTCCACCACGGGATGGCGGCCCTCTTTGATGTCAATGACGCCGCTGTCGTCCACGGTGGGCTGGACATAGTGGTATTTCACCGCCACGGCGGCGAAGGAGCACAGCACGTCCAGCTCCGCCACACTGCGGGCGGTGGCCTGGATGGCCTCCACCTGGGCGCTGACCTTCTCCCGCAGGGAGGAGAACAGCTCATACTCCAGGGCCGTCAGCTTGTCCCCGGCGGAGAGAATGGTATGCTCCAGTTCCTTCAGTTCCTGGTTGATGTAGCGTTCGGAGTTGACGGTGGTCTGCTTGCGAACCCAGTGCTCCGGCACCAGGTCGGTCTGGCTCTTGGCCACCTCGATGTAGTAGCCAAAGACCTTGTTGTAGCTCACCTTCAGGTTCCGGATGCCGCACTCCTCCTTGACCCGGGCTTCCATCTGGGCCACCAGGTCCCGGCCGCCGGTCTGGATGGAGCGCAGCTGATCCACCTGTTCGGAGTAACCCGCCCGGATCATGCCGCCCTCCCGGACGGTGAAGGGGGGCTCGTCCACGATGGCCCGCTCCAGCTCCTGCCGCAGCTCCGGCAGATCGTCCAGCCCCTGGCATACCTCCGCCAGCAGCGGGGAGGTGAGGCCCTCACACAGCTGCCGCAGCCGGGGAATCTTCCCCAGGCCCGCCGCCAGGGCGCTCAAGTCCCGGGCGTTGGCGGAGCCATAGACCACCCGGCCGATGATGCGCTCCAGGTCGGTGACCTCCCGGAGGGCCAGAATCAGTTCCTCCCGCTCCAGGGTGGACTCCACCAGCACCCGGACTCCCTCCTGGCGCCGGCGGATGGCGGTGGGTGAGATCAGGGGCCGCTCAATCCAGCTGCGGATGAGCCGGGAGCCCATGGCGGTCTTGGTCTTGTCCAGCACCCAGAGCAGACTGCCCTTTTTCTCCCCGCCCCGGAGGGTTTCGGTGAGCTCCAGATTCCGCCGGGCCGTCAGGTCCAGCTCCATGAACCGGTCACTCTGGTAGTGGCGCAGGGAGGACAGGTAGCTTAAGTCCGTCCGCTGGGTCTCATAGAGGTAGTTGAGCACGCCGCCCACCGCCCGGTAGGCCACTACGCTGAGGTCTGCGGCCTGGGGGAACTGCTTTTTGGTGAGCTCCATGGCCTCCTGGGGCAGGAAACGGGTCTCGCCCCCGTCCTGCCAGTAGCAGTTCAGCCGCTGGGACAGCATCTGGGTCAGCGCGGGAATGGCTGCGGCCTCCGGGGACAGCAGGGCCTCCCGGGGGGCGAAGCGGCCCAGCTCGTTCATCACATGGTCCACCGCGTCGGGCCCCTCAAAGGAGGTGGCCTCCGCCTCGCCGGTGGAGATGTCGCAGAAGCACACCCCGGCCCCGGAGCCGTCCACCGCCACGGCGCAGATGTAGTTGCTCTGGCCCGGGGACAGCATGGAGTCGTCGGTGACGGTGCCCGGGGTGACGATGCGGACGATGTCCCGGCTCACCAGCCCCTTGGCCTGGGCCGGGTCCTCGGTCTGCTCGCAGATGGCCACCTTATAGCCCTTGGCGATGAGCCGGGCCAGATAGGACTGGTAGCTGTGGAAGGGCACCCCGCACATGGGGGTCTGCTCCTCCTTGGGCTTGCCCCGGTCCCGGGTGGTCAGCGTCAGGTCCAGTTCCTCCGAGGCGGTTTTGGCGTCCTCGTCGAACATCTCGTAAAAGTCGCCCAGCCGGAAGAAGAGCAGACAATCGGGATACTGCTGCTTCAGGTCCAGATATTGCTTTCTCATGGGGGTGAGTTCTTTTTCTTTTGCCATGGGGGTCCCGTCCTGTTCTAAAGATTCAAAGGGTCACGCTCCGGCAGCGCCGGAGGGGGTTACTGGTCGGTCTCTTCCGGCGCGCCGGGCTGCTTCCAGACCACTTCGCCCCGGCCGATCTTGCCGGCCTTGCGGCAGGGCAGCCACACCGCCACCAGCAGCGCCGCCAGCCAGGCCATCATAATGGCGTTCTGGGGGGCGTAGCCCAAATAGAGGGAGATGTTGACATACAGCAGCACCACGGCGCTGATCAGCTCCACCAGCAGGGTGGCCAGCTTCAGCAGCCAGCCCTGGCAGAGCACCATGCCCTTGCGGACCTCCACCGGCATCCGCCACATATCCAGGGGCAGGTACCGGAAGCCCAGCCGGGCGGTGAGGGAGAGCACCCACATGACAATGGGCAGAATCAGCAGCATCCAGCCGTCCACATAGCCGGCATTGGTGAGCTGGACGCAGCCCACGATGGCGAAAATAGAGCCGCCGGCCTGGACCGCCAGGGAGCCGAGGGAAAGGGCCGTCAGGGCCGGGGTCATCTTCAGCCGGGTGCGCTCACCGATGGTCTGGGGGGCGTGGAATACCTGTTTGCGTTTTCTTTTTTTCTTGTTGGCCATGTTGCTCAGTGCTCCTCTTCGGTCACGATTTCCCCGAACAGCGCCCAGTTGGAAGCCCGGGTGATCTTGCAGGGATAGAAGCCGCCGATCAGCGACTCGGGCCCGTCCAGATGCACCAGCCGGCCCCCGTCGGTACGGGCGGTCAGGGTGTGTTTGCCGTCGTCATTCTTGCCGTCCACCAGCACCCGCAGGGTTTTCCCCACATAGGCGGCGTGTTTTTCCGCCGAAATCTCATTCTGGCGGGCCACCAGCCGCTGGAAGTTGGCGCTTTTCTCCTCCTTGGAGAGCACGTCCTCCATCTGGGCGGCGGGGGTGCCCTCCCGGCGGGAGTAGATAAAGGTAAACAGGGCGTCATAGCGCACCTGCTCAATGAGCTTCAGGGTGTCCTCAAACTCCTCGGTGGTCTCCCCGGGGAAGCCCACGATGATGTCGCTGGTGAGGACGATATCCGGGATCAGCTCCCGCACACGGCGGATCTGGTCCAGATACTGCTCTGCCGTGTACCGCCGGTTCATCACCTTCAGCACCCGGTCGTTGCCCGCCTGCACCGGCAGGTGGAGGCTGGGGGCCACCTTCTCGCAGGCGGCCATGGTCTCAAAGAGCTTCTGGGTGGCGTCCTTGGGGTGGGAGGTCATAAACCGCAGCAGGAAATCTCCGGGGATGTCGTTGCAGGCCTTCAGAAGGTCGGCAAAATCCATATCCAGCCCCAGATCCTTGCCGTAGGAGTTGACATTCTGGCCCAGCAGGGTGATGTCCTTGTAGCCCTCTTCCACCAGGCCCCGGACCTCGTCCAGGATCCGCTGGGGGTCCCGGGACCGCTCCCGGCCCCGGACGTAAGGGACGATGCAGTAGGAGCAGAAGTTGTTGCAGCCGTACATGATGCTGACCCAGGCCTTCAGCTTGCCCTGGCGCACCACCGGCAGCCCCTCGGCGATGTTGCCCTCGCTGGGGTCGGTGGAGAACACCCGCTTTTTCCGGGTCAGCACCTCAAAGAGGAACTGGGGAAATTTCCACAGCACATGGGGTCCGAACACCAGGTCCACATGCCGGAAGGATTTCTTGATTTTCTCCGCCATGTGGGGCTCCTGCATGGCGCAGCCGCACAGGCAGATCACCTGATCCGGCTTGTTGCGCTTGGTGTGGGTCAGGGCGCCCACGTTGCCCAGCACCCGCATCTCCGCGTGCTCCCGGACGGCGCAGGTGTTGATGACGATGACGTCGGCCTCCGCCTCCGACTCGGTGAAGGCGTAGCCCATCTCCTCCAGCAGGCCCCGGATGCGCTCCGAGTCCGCCTCATTCTGCTGACAGCCATAGGTGTCCACCAGGGCCAGGGGCGGGGTAGGCCGGTCCAGGCTGAAAGCCCGCACCCGCCGACAGTAGTCC
>OGYH01002751.1_pt1 | contig 13335 bp, 8 predicted proteins | sample 1576511 | NCBI WGS metagenome assembly OGYH01 (sample SAMEA3541522, study PRJEB24748) | human gut metagenome | biome: human gut; feature: human-associated habitat; material: faeces | place: China | collected 2012 | reverse complement strand
TTTCTCCGATACCCACACGACCTACTACGGCAAGGCATTGGCCGTGGTCCGCGGCAGCGATACCCCCGGAAAGATTAAGGTCACGGTGAAAGCAAAAGGTCTGCTGCCCAAAACGCTTGAATTGGATGTGATCTGAGGAAAAGGCATAGGCCAAACGGCAGATCCCGATGTTTCACCAAAAAGACTGCAACAATTGTTGCGGTCTTTTTCTACGTGATTCACTTCATGGATTTTGTGTAGATTTACATTCTTCTGAAAGTGGGCACATCGGCTAGTTTCAACAGCATATCATCGGTGGCGTCTGTGTACTGCCCCTGTTGAATTTTCTTGTTTCGCAACTGATTTACAGCACTTCTTGCATGGCGGACTTCCTCACTGGTGAAAACTGGTTTATACCCATTGGGAGAATCCACTTTGAGTATCAGATAACCTGTTTCCTGCCAGCCTGCGTTCATGGCTCGCTGCCGGTAATAATGCCGCAGCGTGTGCAGATGATACTCTTTCGGAAAGCCATCAACACCAGCTGCAGATAGCAACTCGGTAGCAGTCCCCTGCCACTTTCCGGCTTGCCCGATGTATTCTGCAACTCTCCAAAGATATTCCGGCACAGCTTTCAGTCGCTGTTGGCCTGTCTTTCCAGAATGTCCGCCGCCAGGTTAGCAATGCCCTTCGGCAGATAGAACAGCGGCTTTTTGCAGTGTCCCTCCTGTGCGGTCAGTGCGGCAAATTCCGGGTATGTCACAATTTCGTTGGCGAGAATGTAGGATTCGCCCGCTTTCCCCTTTTCCACCGCCAGAAACAGCCCGTTGGCAAGGTCGCGCACATCGCAGAGGTTAAATGTGCCTTTCAGCCCCACCGAGACTTCGCCGCGCATCTGCATCAACAGACCACTGGTAACAGAGCCGCAGTCGGCATCGCCGGGGCCAAGAATGCCGCTGGGCATGACGATACAGGCATTCAGCCCGGCCTTTGCAGCATCCAGCACAAGCTGGCTGGCCATTGCCTTGCTCTGGCCGTAAACGCCAAAGCTTTCCTCGGGCACAAAGCATTCCGACTCTTTCATCCGCTGACCATGCGGCAGTTCCTGAATGGCTCCCGTGCTGCCCACATAGACGAGCTTTTTGTATTCCAGGCGGGCGAAACACTGGTCGATGATGTTCTGTGTGCCCTGCACGTTGACTTTCATGACCAGCTCACGGCGCTCATTACCGAGTGCTACCATACTGGCGCAGTGCAGCACGATGGTTTCAGTGTCCGGCGCAACGCTGAAAAAGCGCTCCAGCGAGGCTGTATCACACAAATCGCCCTCACACTGCCCGATTTCCCTGGGGATATACTGGGCGGTTTTATTGCCCGGCAGAACCAACGCTCTGCCGTGTAAACCGCGCTCAACAAGTTGGCGGCAAACCTCGCCGCCAATGTAACCGGCTGCGCCTGTGACAAGATACAAGGTTTTCATAAAACTGCCCTCCGTAATAGAATCATTTAACTCCCAAGGAGATATCCAACTGCAGTTGCATATCCGTCCCGTTGGTGTTATACTACCATTATCGGATTGCCTTTACAATCAGCAACTTTTTTGGAAAAAGATGCTTATCCAACCCTTTGCACCAAATACGTTGGATAAGCGCTGCCTTGCAGCAAAATTGACGGAGGATCAGCCATGGATTTACGCATCAAGAAAACGAAACGTGCCATCCGCAGCGCGTTTTACGAGCTTATCAAGGAAAAGCCGCTGGAAAAAATCACCGTGCGAGAAATTGCCGAGCGAGCCGAGATCAACAAGACTACCTTTTATGCACACTATGAGACGGTCTATGACTTGGTTGACCAGTTGGAGCAGGAGACTGTTGTCGAGGTCATCAGCCAACTCAACATTGCACAGGGTCCGCTGAGCAGCCCGAGCGCCTTCGTCAAGGAAATATACACCCTGCTGAGCAAAAACCAACTATGTACCGAGCTTTTTTCTGCACCGGCCATGGCACAGTTCACCGCCCATCTTCGCAACGCCATTCTTGAAAAGGTAAAGCAGGATGGCATTGACAGTACACAGTACGAAAACATCGGTGCGGTGCTGGTTTTCATCTTCAACGGCATTGTAGGGCTGCAAGCCTCCGCACCGGAGCTGGCAGAAGCACAGCTGGACACGATTGCGACTTTTGTCGAAGGCGGCATCAAGGTACTGACAAATGCGTAAGCTTTCCTAAGGCAATCCCGCACAATTCCCGCCTGACGGCTCAAGCACCGCTCCGGCGGCTTAGCATCTGCCGCACCTCGCTCGCCGTATCGGCACTTAGAATTATGCGGGATTGCCCTAATTATTATCTCAAAACACGAAATGTTCACTTCCCTGCCTGAGGATATTTCTTGTATACTAATGAAAAAGGAGGATGTTTTCCATGAAAAATACCACTGCAATGGCCGATTATGAGCTGCGCCACATCGAAGCGCTGCGCAAAGATTTGGCGGGCTGCACCGTGCTGCTGAAAAAGGACGGCAGCTTCCCACTGGAAAAGCCCTGCACCCTTGCTGCTTATGGCAGCGGCGTGCGCCGCACGATTCGCGGCGGCACCGGCTCCGGCGAGGTTAATTCCCGCTATAGCGTAACCATTGAGGAAGGGCTGCAGCAGGCAGGCTTTACCCTGACCGGGATGGAGTGGCACACCGGCTACGAGCAGGCGCGGAAAAAGGCCCACAAGGCCTTTTTGAAGCAGCTGAAAAAGGACGCCAAAGCCGTCAAACAGAACTTCATCCTCTACGGCATGGGCAAGGCCATGCCTGAGCCAGAATATAACCTGCCGCTCAACGCTGAGGGCGATGCAGCAATTTATGTTGTCTCCCGCATTTCCGGTGAGGGCAACGACCGCACGCCGCTCAAGGGCGACATCCGCCTGACGGATTCCGAGGTGCGGGATATTCTGGCGCTGGACAAAAAGTTCACCCGCTTTATGCTGGTGCTGAATGTCGGCGGCGTGGTGGATCTCTCCCCCGTTATGGACGTGCGCAACATTCTGCTGCTCTCTCAGCTCGGTGTCGAGACCGGCGGTGCGCTGGCGGATATTCTGCTGGGCAAGGCCAATCCCTCCGGCAAGCTTACGACGACTTGGGCCGCCTTTGAGGAATACCCTGAAATGCCCGACTTTGAGGATATGAACGAAACCCGCTACCGCGAGGGCATCTATGTAGGCTACCGCTATTTTGATACCTTCCGCAAACCGGCTCTGTTCCCCTTTGGACACGGGCTTTCCTACACAGAGTTCCGCCTTGGAGCTGTCGCAGTGGAGGCAAACGGCGCACAGATCACTGTGCGTACTTTCGTGGAAAACATCGGCGCTTTGGCAGGCCGGCAGGTCGTGCAGGTGTATCTGAGCAAGCCCTCCGGCAAACTTGATGCACCTTGGCAGGAGCTTTGCGCCTTTGCCAAAACGCACGAGCTTGCCCCCGGTGAAACGGAATCGGTCACCTGCTCCTTTACCCTGCCGGAGATGGCAGCCTATGATACCGAAACTGCCTCCTATATTCTGGAGGCAGGCGATTACCTTGTCCGTGTCGGTGTCAGCAGCGTCGAAACCGCCCCCGCCGCCGTCCTGCATCTGGACAAGACAGTCACGACCCTGCAGGCAAATAATGTGCTTGGCAGCACAGATTTCACTGACCTTACTGTCCCTGCCTCAACGATGGAACGCCCGGCGGGTGTGCCGGTCATCGAAATCGACCCGGTCGCGATTGCCTGTGAAACGGTAGCCTACGACCGCACCGAGGAAGTTCTGCCCGAGGTGGACGCCCTGACCAAGGAGGACGCCGCCTTGCTTCTGATTGGCGATTTCGATCCGAACGCAAAGGGGTTTGCTTCGATGATCGGCACGGCGGGCCACCATGTCTGCGGTGCTGCGGGTGAGAGCTGCGACAAGATCAGCGGCTTCCCCTTCCTTATTATGGCTGATGGCCCTGCCGGTCTGCGCCTTGCGAAAGAGTATTATGAGGACGATAAGGGCAAGCACGCTGTCGGAAGCACCGCAATGCCGGCTTCCCTTCAGGAAATGCTGTCCGGCCCAATGAAGCTTGTGATGAGCCTGATGGGCGGCAGCAGCAAGCCGAAGCCCGGCTGCGAAATCAAAACCCAATACTGCACAGCCATTCCCATCGGCACCGCGCTGGCACAGAGCTTTGACCTTACTTTTGTGGAGCAGTGCGGTGACATTGTCGGCGAGGAGATGGAACGTTTCGGTGTGCATCTGTGGCTTGCCCCGGCGCTGAACATCCACCGTTCGATCCGCTGCGGGCGCAATTTTGAGTATTACTCCGAGGATCCTCTCGTCTCCGGTAAGATGGCCGCTGCGATGACGCGCGGTGTACAGGCACACAAGGGCTGCGGCACGACTATCAAGCATTACGCCGCCAACAATAAAGAGTACAACCGCTACCGCAACAACAGCATCGTTTCCGAGCGTGCCATGCGTGAAATCTACCTGAAGGGCTTTGGTATCTGCGTGCGGGAAGCCCAGCCCAAGGCCGTTATGACCTCCTACAACCTGCTGAACGGCACCCACACCGCCGAAAGCCGCGGGCTGATTATGGATATTCTGCGTGCCGAGTTCGGGTATGAGGGCATCGTCATGACCGACTGGGTCACACCGATGGCGGATACGCGCTCTGCCCACCGGGATTCGCAGGCGCAGTATGTAGCTGCGGCAGGCGGCGACCTGTTCATGCCCGGCAACAAGGGTGATTATGACAACCTGCTGCAGGGCATCGACAGCGGCGCAGTGTCGCTGGAGCAGGTAAAAATCAATGCCTCCCGCGTGGTCAGAATGGCGCGGGCACTGGCACAAGAATAAAATACACAAACCTCTGCCAGACTTGATGTTCGCCTGGCAGAGGTTTTTTAATAAGTATTTATTTTTCGCGGTATTCCATGGGGGTCTGCCCGGTTACTTCCTGAAAAACGCGGCTGAAATAGTTGCGTGTGCTGAAGGAAAGCGCTGCCGCAATGTCCTGCACGGTCTGGTCGGTGCTTTTCAGCAAAACCTTGGCGCGCTCAATCTTGGCAAATTTGATGTAATCTGTCACGCTCAAGCCCGTTTCTTCCTTGAATTTGTGGGTCAGATAATATTCAGTATAGCCCACCTGTGCAGCCAAATCGGCGGCGCAGATTTTTTCCTCCAGATGCATTTCAATGTAGTCCACGCACTTTTGCACCTGTTGGCTGAGGTTAGGGTTTGTGCGGCATTTATGCACACGGCGCACAAAATCATCATACATGATCAGCGCAAGCGGGTCCAAATCGTCCATGGTTTTGGCATTTTCAGCAGACTGAATGTAATTATCCCCCAGCGCGTAAGATTCCTCGGGCGAAAGCCCGCCCTCGATGGCGGCGCGGCACACCAGCGAGGTAAACACAATAATGCTGGTCTTGCTTTGGCGCAAAACGTCATCGCTGCGCACGGGTACGCCCGCACTGATGCCCATGCTGGCAGAAAGCGCCTGCTTGTAGTTTAAATCCCCCGTGCGCACCATCTGCAAAAGTCCCTGCTCTGCCATCCAGACCTTGTGGCGGTCGTGCGCGGGTTTTTGCGGGGCATCGGCGGGCTTTGCCAGCGCGTCGCTGTTGATATCGCTCAGCGTAAGATGCTCGCCGCACAGGCAGTAGTGCAGCATCAGGGTGTAGCGGTGCAAAATTGTGCATTGCAGCACGGGTACGCTTTTCAGTGCCTCGTACAGCTGCATCGTCCACGCGACGCTGACCTCCAGACGGCTGTAATATTGCAGCCCGTGTTCAATGCCGCGCATGGATACATCCCGATAAAACACCGGGCCGATGACCCACGCACGTTTTAACGTATCGCCGTCTTTTTCAAACGCCGCCGCCCATGTCATACCCAAGGCTGTGCCGAGCGTGACAGGCATTGCGTGCTGCCTGCCGTAGTCCAGCATTTTTTTGCGGCAGCCGAATAAATCAAATACACCGGAAAGAAACCCCGCGTCCGGGCAGTTGCTTTTCAGCAGCTTGCCGTCGGCGTCATAGCACCATGTGTAAATATCGCCGCCGCAGCGAATCATCTCCGAAAAGAGCGTCATATTTTGAAAAGCGTCCATTTCGTCACCTCCGTTTTAACCCAGCATACCACAAAAAGGGGCTGCCGTACAGACAGCCCCCCTGATTCTTTAGGCAATACCGCATAATTCTAAGTGCCGATACGGCGAGCGAGGTGCGGCAGATGCTAAGCCAAAAGCGCAGATAATACTTTGTGTATTATCGAGCATTTTGGCAACGCAGATGCCGTGCCGCAGCCGCCGGAGCGGTGCTTAAGCCGTTAGGCGGGAATTGTGCGGTGTTGCCTTTATGCATTGGTGTAGCTGCCCAGCACGGCAAGGCTGGGCTTGGCGGTGCGCTGCATCGTTTCGCGGTTTACGGCAATCAGGCCAAAGTTCATAGCATAGCCCTTCTGCCACTCAAAGTTATCCATCAGGCTCCAGTGGAAGTATCCCTTGACCGGGATACCATCGGCGATGCAGTTTTGCACACCAGCCAACGCGGCCTCGATAAACGCCACGCGGCGGGTATCATCGGCGGTGGCAATGCCGTTTTCGGTCACGATCAGATCGCCGTGGAAATCCTGCGCCACCTTGCGGATGACGTTTTCCAGTGCCTGCGGATAAAACTCGTAGTCCATCTGGGTCAGCTCGGCCCCCTGCGGTGCGGGCAACTGCCCCTGCGCACCGTATAGCGTGCGGGTGTAGTTCTGCACACCAAGGAAGTCATCCTCTTTAATATAAGGAAGATAGTGGGTGAACTCTTCCTCCCACGCAGCGGCGGCAAAGGCTTCACCGCCCGGCTGGGCCTGCAGGTCATGCAGCGAGAGAGTCAGACCGACCTTGACCTCAGGGCAGATCGCCTTGATGGCCTCCCGCGCGGCTGCGTGGGCGCGCATCACCAGCAGATCGCCTTCGGGTGTGCGCTCGCTGACGAAAATTTTCGGCTGCGGCGTACCGAACACGGCGGCGTTTTCGGCGGCGGCGTACTTCATGTTCTCCATCATCTTCTGGAAGTTCATGCCCACCTGCACGCTGCCCTCGGCAGATTTTCCTGCACTGGCAGCAGCCTTGGCGGCCTGCTCTGCCATCAGGCGGAACCGCTTGGAGATTGTCGCCAGCTGCAGGCCCATGTTGGCCTCATTGATGGTGCAGACATAGTGCAGCTCACTGCCCAGCTGCTCCATCACATAGCTGACATAGCGCTTGAAGTATTCGACCGTGGATTCTGCCTCCCAGCCGCCCTTGGCAATCAGCCACTTGGGGCTGGTGAAGTGCAGCAGCGTCACAACGGGTTCCACGCCGTTCGCCTTGCAGCAGGCAATGACCTTGCGGTAATGCTCGATTTCGGCAGGGTCGAACTTGCCCTCCTCCGGCTCGATGCGTGCCCACTCGATGGAAAAGCGGTAGGCGTTCAGCCCGGCATCTGCCAGCAGGCGGATATCTTCCTCATACCGATTATAATGGTCGCAGGCAATGCCGCTCGGCTCAGCAAAGCTGGTGTGGGGCAGCTGCTCCTGCGCCCAGTAGTCCGAATGAATGTTGTTGCCCTCGACCTGATGGGCGGCAGTGGCCGCGCCGACAAAGAAGCCTTTTTCAAATTTCTGCATGATTTTCTCCTTACCTATGCTGTCTAAAGCAAATCAAGAAACTTCTGTACCTGTATCATAGCATAGCAAGCGCAAGCCGTGAGGATAGTATTTAGTAAAACAGGGTAATATTTCATGTACATCGAAAAAACGCGCGAATTTTTATTCCTCACCCTCTGATTTTTATCCCCTGCTGCCGTTTTGCTTCTGGTATAGTGGTGTCAGCGAGAAAAATCACTGCGGAATTTTTAGGAGGAAAACAAAATGTTCAAAAAGAAACCCACTGCTTCAGAAGTTGACGGCGTACAATACCGCCGCGCCAAAACATGGCAAATCATCTGCTACGCCTGCAACGCACTGGTCGGTATGAGCGTCTACTCGCTCATCGGTATGGCCAGCTATTCGGCCAGCATCGGCTACGGCATCACGACCGCTACCGTCGGCATTATTCTGACCTGCTCCCGTATTCTGGACGGCATCACCGACCCGCTGCTGGCCTTTGTGTATGACCGCGTCAACACCAAGTTCGGCAAGCTGCGTGTGCTGCTGGTCGCGGGTTACCTGATTGAGGCCGCCGCCCTCTACGCGATGTTCACCGGCTTTTCGTCCAAGGGGCTGGGGCTGCCGGTGTTCGCCCTGCTGTACGTCCTGTACATCATCGGCTACACTGTCAGCAACATGACCGCGCAGACGATTCCCGCCATTATGACGAATGACCCGCGCCAGCGCCCCACCCTCGGCGTCTGGACGACCGCATTCAACTATCTGGTGCCGATGGTTATGTCGATGGTGCTGAATGTTGTGCTGCTGCCCAAGTGCGGCGGCACCTATAATCAGGCATTTCTGACCGCTGCCTGCAATATCACCCTGATTGTTGCCGCCATCGGCACCCTGCTGGTATGCCTCGGCGTTTCCGCCTTCGACAAACCCGAAAGCTTTGTCGGCACCAAGAAAGCCGAACCGCTGAAGATGGCCGATATTGTCGAGGTTCTGAAGCACAACAAGCCGCTGCAGTGCTACATTGCGTCCAACGCATCCGACAAGCTGGCTCAGCAGGTCGGCAGCCAGGCCATCATCAACACAATTCTCGGCGGCATTATCATCGGCAATATAGGTCTTGGCACGATTCTGACGGTTATCAGCATGGTGCCGTCCATCTTCTTCGCCGCTTTCGGTGCCAAGTATGTCGGCAAGCACGGCAGCAAAAAGGGCATTGTCAATTTTACCTGCATCAGCATGGTCATCACCGCTGTTATGGTCGTGTTCTTCATTGTCATTGACCCCAAACAGATCGGTGTCATGGGCAGCCCCGCTATGATTATTTATGTCATTCTGTCTCTGCTGCAGAACGGCTCCAACATGTGCATCACCACCTCCAACACCTCGTACATGGCCGATGCCATTGACTTTGAGCTCGACCGCAGCGGGCGTTATATTCCCGCCGTTGTCTCCGGCACCTACAGCCTGGTCGATAAACTCATCACCTCTTTTGCCGCCGTGATTGCCACCGGCGCGGTGGCGCTGCTGGGCTACACCGCCACGATGCCCCAGCCCACGGATCCTTGCACCCCCGCTATCTTCTGGATGGGTATGGTTCTCAAGTTTGCTCTGCCTATCATCGGCTGGATCATTACGCTGATTGCCATGCGCAGCTGCCCGCTGACCAAGGAGGAGATGGTCAACGTCCAGAAGCGCATTGCCGAGAGAAAGGCTGCTGCGCAGTCTGAGTTCTATAAAGAACAGCTTCAGTAAGCCCATTACCCAAAGCCGAAAGGGTTTGCAGCCCTTTCGGCTCTTTGAGGTTAAAACCACACACAAGGAGTCATTTTATGAGCAAGACCATTTTACTGAATCAGAATTGGATTTTTTCTAAAGACGGTCACGATGAAACCGTCACCCTGCCCCACACCTGGAACGCCATGGACGGGCAGGACGGCGGCAATGACTACTATCGCGGCACCTGCAGCTACACCACCGTGCTGCCGGACATTTCCCTGCCGGAAAACGGACGTGCCGTTTTGCAGTTTGACGCCGTTGCCATGACCGCCGAGGTCTACCTGAACGAGCAAAAGCTTGCTGAGCATAAGGGCGGCTATTCGGCATTTTGCGTGGACATTACCGATGCGCTGCGCAACGGCAGCAACCTGCTGCGCGTAAATGTAGACAACAGCGACAACGACACCGTTTACCCGCAGAAAGCCGACTTCACCTTCTATGGCGGCATTTACCGCGATGTTACGCTGCATATTGTACCTGCTGCTCACTTTGCCCTTGCCGCAAACGGCGCTGTGCCCGTCAAGGTCACGCCTGCTGTGACTGACCTTGACGAGCGCCGCTGTGAGGTGACTGTGGAGGCGTTCGTCGTGGGCGCGCAGAGCGTCAACTTCACGCTTGACGGCCAGCAGACGAGCGCCGCCGTCAAGGACGGCACCGCCAGAGCCGTGTTCACGCTGGAGCACGCCCGCCTGTGGGACGGTCTTGATGACCCGTATCTCTACACCGTAACTGCGCGGCTGGACAATGGCGAGACCGAGACCGCCCGCTTCGGCTGCCGCAAGTTTGAGATTGACCCGCAGAAGGGCTTCATTTTGAACGGCCACCCCTATCCCCTGCGCGGTGTCTCCCGCCATCAGGACCGCAAGGGCGCGGGCGTTGCCATCACCCGCGAGATGATGGAAGAAGATATGGCGCTGATTCTGGAGATGGGCGCCAACACCATCCGCCTTGCCCACTACCAGCACGCGCAGGCATTCTATGACCTGTGCGACGAAAAGGGTCTTGTCATCTGGGCGGAAATCCCCTACATCACGATGCACATGCACAACGGGCGCGCCAACACGCTGACCCAGATGGAAGAACTCATCGTGCAGAACTACAACCACCCCTGCATTGCCGTTTGGGGGCTGTCCAATGAAATTACCGCCGCCAGCCCTGTGAATGAGGAGCTGCTGGAAAACCACCGCGCCCTCAACGATTTGGCGCACAAGCTCGACCCCACCCGCCTGACCACGATGGCGAACGTCTTTATGCTGGAAATCACCAGCCCGATTCTGGAAATTCCCGATGTGAACAGCTACAACCTGTATTTTGGCTGGTATTTGGGTGAGTTGGATCAGAACGATGACTTTTTTGATACCTACCACGCCAAATATCCCAACCGCTGCATCGGTTTTTCAGAGTACGGCGCGGACGCAAACCCCGCCTATCAGAGCGCCCACCCCGAAAAAGGCGACTACACCGAAACCTACCAGTGCGTCTACCACGAGCATATGGCAAAAATGATTGCCGACCGCCCGTGGCTGTGGGCGACCCATGTCTGGAATATGTTCGACTTTGCCGCCGATGGGCGCGATGAGGGCGGCAAAAACGGCGAAAACCAGAAGGGGCTTGTCACCTTTGACCGCAAAATCAAGAAGGATGCCTTCTACCTGTACAAGGCCTACTGGAGCAAGCAGCCCTTTGTACATACCTGCGGCAGCCGCTATGTGGACCGCACGGAGGATGTGACCGAGGTCAGAGTATACTCCAACCTGCCGGAGGTTTCTCTGTACAAGGACGGACACTTGGTCGAAAGTAAAAAAGGCGACAAAGTGTTTGTTTTTAATGTGCCCATCACCGGCAAGCACAGCATTGAGGCCCGCGCAGGGGCGTATTCCAGCGTGATTCTGGTCAACAAGGTTACCGAGCCGAACCCCGCCTATGCCATGTCCAACCGTCAGGTCGTGAACAACTGGTTTGACGGCGAGTTGGACGAAACCTGCTGGAGCGTCAAGGACAATATGGCAGCTGCCATGGCAGACGCCAAGGTCGGACCCGTTTTGAAAGCCATCACCGACAAGGCGGCTGCCGCCCGTGGTGATGTCGCCGCCGCCGTCAAGGACAATCCCGCGTTGGTTGCCATGATGGAGCGCGCCATGCAGCGTATGACCGTGGAGAGTATGCTCAAGCAGGCAGGCACGGACGCCGAGAGCATCAAGCAGCTGAACCGCGTTTTGCAGGGCATCAAAAAGGATGTGTGACATGATGAAAACCTACTGCAACCCCTTGGATCTGGGCTACCGCTACCAGCACATGAAGGAGGGTGAGCGCATCGCCGGTTTCCGCGAGGGCGCTGACCCGACACTGGTGTATTTCAAGGGCAAATATTACCTGTTTGTGTCGATGTCGGCCGGGTTCTGGTACTCGGACGATCTGCTGCATTGGGATTTCCACGCCGACCCCGATTTGCTGATTTATGACTACGCGCCCGATGTGCGCCAGGTCGGCGATTATCTCTATTTTTCTGCCAGCCGCAAGGGGCGTAACTGCCCGATTCTGCGCACGGCTGACCCGCTGACCGAGCCGTTTACCGAGGTCAGCGCCCCGTTCGCCTTTTGGGACCCCGATATGTTTTGCGATGATGACGGGCGCGTGTATTTCTACTGGGGCTGCTCCAACACCTCGCCCATCTGGGGTGTGGAGCTTGACCCCGAAACCATGACGCCCATCGGGGAAAAGAAAGAACTGATTTTCGGGCGCGAAGAAGAATTGGGCTATGAGCGCCCCGGCAACAACGGCATTGTGGATAAAGAGAGCAGCGTGCTTTACAAATCCATGAAGCCGTTCTATAACGAGGCGACCGGCAAGCTGGAGCTGCCGCCCCAGATGGCGCAGATTCCGGGGCTGAACGCTGAGGCGCTGACCGCTATGTTCAACGCCGTCGGCAAGCCCTACATTGAGGGCGCGTTTATGACAAAGCACAACGGTACGTATTATCTGCAATACGCCTGCCCCGGCACCCAGTACAACACCTACGCCGATGGTGTGTACACCGCCAAATCCCCGCTGGGACCGTTCACGCTGCAGGCATCCAATCCGTTTTCCTCCAAGCCGGGCGGGTTTATGACCGGCGCAGGCCACGGCAGCACGATTGCCGACAAATACGGCAACTACTGGCACGCGTCCACGATGCGCATTTCGGTCAACCACGACTTTGAGCGTCGCGTGGGGCTGTTTCCTGCCGGGTTTGACAAGGACGGCGTGCTGTTCTGCAACCAGAATTTTGCCGACTACCCGCACGAAATTCCGGCAGGCAAATTTGACGCCGCCAGCCAGCAGCCCAAGTGGATGCTGTTAAGCTACCGCAAGGCCGTGACGGCATCCTCCACCGCTGAGGGCAGCGACCCGGTGAATACCGTGGACGAGGACTGCCGCCGCTGGTGGAGCGCGGGCAGCGACCAGCCCGGCGAATGGCTGTGTGTGGATTTAGGCCGTGATTATGATGTCCGCGCGATTCAGGTCAACATGGCCGATGAAAAACTCGTCGTGGACTTCCCTGCCGACAGCTACGGCGATGACCGCAAAACGCGGCATATCGAGACGCGCCTGCAGATTTCTTGCTATACCGTGGAAACCAGTCTTGACGGCGAGACCTGGACACTGCGCGAGGACGTTGCCCGCGAATGCTCCAACGGTTACTATGAGTATGCCGATGGCATCCGCGCGCGGTATGTCCGTGTCACAGGCGGCGCACTGCCTTACGGGCAGACCTTGCGCATCAGTGGGCTGCGCGTGTTCGGCAACGGCGAGGGCGCTTGCCCTGCCCAAGCCAACGCCAAAGCCGTGCGTGTGGACGCGCTGGACGGCAAAATCAGTTGGCAGCACATCGAAAACGCCCAAGGCTGCAACGTGCGCTACGGCATTGCACCGGATAAGCTGTACCAGAGCTGGCTTG
>OGYH01002750.1_pt1 | contig 13344 bp, 16 predicted proteins | sample 1576511 | NCBI WGS metagenome assembly OGYH01 (sample SAMEA3541522, study PRJEB24748) | human gut metagenome | biome: human gut; feature: human-associated habitat; material: faeces | place: China | collected 2012 | reverse complement strand
AGCGTGGTTTCGAGCGAGAGGCTGTTCGGAAAACGAAGTTTTTCGACAGCCTCAGAGGCACACCTTTCGGTGTGCCTCATTTCATTTTCCGCAGATATTCTTTTTGCAGGCGCTGACGGGGTACCACGCACATCCGCGACAAATATCCTCCAGCATGGCCGGGGTCATTTGTGTGTCGATAGCACGGATCAGGTCCTGATAAACATACACGCCCTCGTGCAAATTAAAGTATTCGACCGTCTTTCGGTCAAAGCGAGAGACCTTTTCCTGTGCTTCGCACAGGTCGTCAGCGGTGTGATGCGGGCAGTGCGCGCATAGAGAATCCGAGCCAAAGACAAGCCGGATTCGGGTTTCCGGTACATTTCGCAGAGAATGCACAATCGCACTCATATTTTGCACAAATTCTGTGCTATAGCCTCTGCCGGAGTAGCCTTGTGTGCAAAGCAGATGATGCGGGCGCAGCCGGATCATGCCTTTAGCCCTGGGATGCGCTTGCGAACGAGAAAGCCGATCACGGTTGCAAGAACAGCCTTGATGACAGCGGTCGGGATGAACGGCAGCACGCATGCGGTCACGCCTGCGGCGATCGAGCTGTTCATGAGTACGCAGAACATCACCGTGCCGACAACATAGTTGGCAATCGTGCCGACGATCAGTGCGATGACATACGCGCCGCGGAATGCATGACGGTGATCGGCGCCCCAGCCGATGATAAACGCCATCAGCGGGAAGGAGATCAGAAAACCGCCGGTAGGACCGATAAACTTGTCAAAACCGCCGGAAAAGTTCGCAAGCACCGGTACGCCGACGGCACCGAGCAGCAGATAAATTACGTTTGAAACCGTGCTCAGCTTGGCGCCGAGAACGACAGCCGCCAGAGTGATCGCAAACGTCTGCATGGTCATCGGTACGCCGCCGGGCATCGGAATGGAAATCTGTGCCATGATCGCAATGACCGCCGCGAACAGTCCGGAATAGCAGATGTCGCGCACGGAAAACGCGCTGCGCTGTGCGGGCTTGCTGGAAATGTCACTCATTGGGAGTTCCTCCTCGTTGTTTTGCTTATTGCATTAAACCACAGATTTACTGCAATGTCAACTGGTTTTATAAAAATGGTTTACAGTATGTGCAAAAAAGAAACAGCTGTTCCGTGCATTTGCACAGAACAGCTGTTTGCTCAGCTAGCAGAGCGCTCCCAGCGGGCAAAAATGCGGTGGAGAATCAGGCAGAACAGCAGCGCAAAGACCACGCCGAACACATTCTGCGCGACACGCAGACCGACCGCGCTTTTGAGTCCGTACGCGCTGGTTGCAATAGCGAGCGCACCGAACGTGTTGAACACCGCCTGCCAGCCGTATTTCGCGGAAAAACCGACACCGATGCCGCCAATCACGCCGATATAGGCGTAAATCGAGGACGGAAGCAGGAAATACAGCGCTAAAAAGCAGCAAACACCCGCAATATTTCCAATGATACGCCAGCGAACGCGGTAGCGCATATCGTCCATTGCGGGAAGGATTGCGCTCATGGCGGCAATGCCCGCCCACATCGCACGCGGCATGCCGCTCAGCTCTGCAAGAAAAAGCACGAGCGGAACGCAGATGATCTGGCAAAGCTGCCATTTGGAGCGCGGATGGCGCAGATCGAAAGCAGGAAGGATGTCTCCTGCACAGAGCTCATAGGCATTGCCGCGATGGTTGCCGTAGAATACCGCGCAGACCAGAAGCGCACCGACAGCAAGTCCCAACAAGCGCATTTGATAGGCGTGCCCGCTCACATCGTAACCATACAGCAGCAGATAGCCGAGCACGAGTGTGGACTGATTGAACATTCTCGGCTCGTGGCAGCCGAACAGAATGAGCAGGGCAATCGCAGCAGCATTGATGAACAATCCGCCGACCGGGCCGGCCAGATTGGCTGCATGCGGTCCGACGGCCATAATGCCGAAAAATCCGGCGAGCAGCAGCGTGGACTGCCCTGTGCGAATGCACAGATGTGCGCTGCGGAATACGAGCAGATACAGCAGCACGACTACGCCGACAATGCTGTTGTCCGCGCCGAAGCCCAGACTGTAAAGTGAAACAAAAATAAAGCAGAATGCGACGGTTATCGCAATTTTGGTCAAGTACACGGCAATATGGTACAGCTTTTCGCGCTGTGACGCACTCTCGCGGATGAGTTTCTTTGAGCCTGCCTGATTGACCTGTAATTCCTGATAAAATGTCATGAAATTCCTTTCCAATCGGTGAAAATGTGTAACTATATAACTATATCACCATCGAGAAGGAATTTCAACTGTTTTTTTCAAAATCGAACAACAGGCCGGATATACTTCCAGAAACGTACACAATCGTGCACAAAATAGAACACACGACCGGGTGCGGTATCCAGACAGCAGCCGGCGGCCGCTCGGCTCGTTCACGAACGCCATCTGCTGCTCGGCTTCGGGGGCAAGCTGCCGCAGAAGGGCGCTGACCGTTTCTAAATCCGCTCCGGGAATGCGAGCCTGCTTTTGCATAAAATCCCAGTAACCGATGCTCTCGTAGTTGCGAATGTGTGCGAAACCTGCGACTGCGAACAGTCAAGCAGCCGGGCTAAATGCGCGAGTGTCAGCGTTTCGCCCTCACGCGCACGGATACAGCGGTCAATCTCGGCAATCAGCCGCAGAACATTGTCGTGCCAGTTTTGCATGAAAATCCCTCCTTGTCCCTGCATGATACAGGAAAATGAGCTGTGCCGCTTGATCTGACCTGCAAAAAAGAAAAACCGACGTAAAAACGCCGGTTTTCGATCTTATCCGTTCTTCTTGATGGCATTGATGAGCTGCTCGGCCTGCGGAGCGCCGTGCTTCTTGGCCTGCTCGGCCCAGTAGAGCGCCTCGTGCGCGTTATGCGGCGTGCCTTCGCCGCGTGCGTACAGGATAGCGGTGTTCATCATGCACGCTGCGTTGCCGCCCTGAGCGGCCTTGAGAAAATACTGGAAGGCAAAGGCCGCATCCTGCGGAACGCCGGTACCGGTGCTGTACAGCCATGCCAGACGGCCCATCGCCAGCACGTTGCCGCGGTTTGCGGCAATCTGGTACCAGCGGACAGCCTCGTCCATGTCCTTCTCCAAGCCGCGGTCGCCCGTCTCGATCAGGCTGGCGATCAGTGCCGCAGCCTCCGGATGACCGTATTCAGCGGCCTTGCGGTACCAGGTGAGCGCGGTCTGCTGATTCTTTTTCACGCCGAAGCCCTTGTCATGGTAGCACGCCAGATTGAACATAGCAATCGGATCGTTTTGCTCAGCCGCCTTTTTTGTCCATTCAAAGGCATTCGCAGCATTCTTTTCCACGCCCTGTCCGCGCTCATACAGCGAGCCGAGCGCACGCTGCGCCGGTGCGCAGCCGTCCTCCGCAAGAGCCAGCCACTGACCGGCCGCTTCAGCGAAATTGCCTGCCTTATATGCGTCCAGAGCCTGATTGAACGCCTGTTCAATGCTCTGCTGATTTTCCTTGTTCGCTTCCATTGTTTACTCCTCCAGACAGTACCGCCTTCGAAATATGCGGTATGCAGATATCTTATTCTATCACACCGCACGTCGAAAGTCTACGAAAAAGCGGAAGAAATAGCATGGCACAACCGTATCTTGACAAAAATGTGAAATGTGTGTGAATGGACTTGCGCTTTGCGCTGAAAAAACGTAAACTGGAAATAGGATTTCTTAAACCAAGGTATAGATTGTAAAACAACGGCACTCTATCAGATAAAAGGAGAATGGCAAATGGGACTTATCAAAGCAGCAGCAGGCGCGGGCGGCGGTGTGCTGGCTGACCAGTGGAAGGAATATTTTTACTGTGATGCGATAAACGCGGACGTACTCGCGGTCAAGGGCCGCAAAAAGGTCACCAAGCGGTCGAGCAACACCAAGGGCGACGAGGATATCATCACGAGCGGCTCGGTCATCGCGGTGGCGGACGGACAGGCGATGATGATCGTCGATCAGGACAAGGTCGTGGAAGCCGCGTTCGAGCCGGGCGAGTTCGTCTACGATTCGTCCGCCGAGCCGACTATTTTCGCCGGTTCGTTTGGTGACAGCGTGTGCAAAATGTTCGCCAACATGGCCAAGCGCTTCACGTTCGGCGGAGAAGCGCCGCGCACGCAGCGCGTCTACTATTTCAACACCAAGGAGCTGACCGGCAACAAGTACGGAACCGCGTCTCCGGTGCCGTTCCGCGTGCTCGATGAGCGGGCGGGCATCGACATGGACATTGGTCTGCGGTGCTTCGGCGAGTACAGCTACAAGATTGTCAATCCCATGCTGTTCTATACCAACGTGTGCGGCAACATGGCAGAGGAATACCGGCGGGAAAATCTGGACAGCCAGCTCAAAAGCGAGCTGTTGACCGCGCTGCAGCCCGCCTTTGCGCGCATTGGTGCAAACGGTGTGCGCTACTCGGCGCTGCCCGCGCATACGATGGAGATTGCGGACGCGCTCAACGAACAGCTTTCGTCCAAGTGGCGTGAACTGCGCGGCATCGAGATCGTGTCGTTCGGCGTCAACTCGGTCAAGGCAGACGAGGAGGACGAAAAGACCATCAAGGAAATGCAGCGCGAGGCTGCCTACCGCGACCCGACCCGTGCGGCAGGCTCGCTCGTGCATGCGCAGGCCGAGGCAATGAAGTCTGCGGCAGCGAACGCGAACGCCGGTCCGGCGATGGCGTTCATGGGCATGAATATGGCCGGTCAGGCAGGCGGCGCCAGCGTGCAGAATCTGTACGCAATGGGTCAGCAGCAGACCCGGCAGGCGCAGACGGCAGGCGAGTGGACGTGCTCGTGCGGACAGACTGGAAACACCGGAAAATTCTGCATGGGCTGCGGCAGGCCCAAGCCCGAGCAGAATAGCTGGAAATGCGTTTGCGGTACGGTCAATACCGGCAAATTCTGCTCCGAGTGCGGAAAACCCCGACCGGAGAATACGACCTGGACGTGTTCGTGCGGCGCAGTGAATCAGGGAAAGTTTTGCTCGGAGTGCGGAAAAGCAAGAAATTAGTAATTAGGAATGAGGAATTAGTAATGAAACGTAGGGGCGCACATTGTGCGCCCGAAATCAAACGGTATGCAGATGGTTTACACGGGCGGCCGCTGACCGCCCCCTGCGGAACACTTTACCATAAAATAATTACTAACTACTAACTGCTAATTCCTAATTCTCTAAAGGAGGATAGAAATGTCAGACAAAGCAACAAACTACCAATGCCCGTCCTGCACGGGACCGCTGCACTACGACGGCGCCACGGGACGGCTGCAATGCGACTACTGCGGCTCGTCATTTGACCCGGCAGAGATCGAAAAGCTGTACGCCGAAAAGGAACAGCAGGCCGCGTCTCAGCCGGAGACGGGGAGCGACACCGGCGAATGGCAGTCCTCCGCAGATGAGGACTGGGGCGCGGACGCGGACAAGATGCGCGTATACAGCTGTCCGTCCTGCGGTGCGCAGCTGATCTGCGAGGAGACCACGGCGGCGACCTCGTGCCCGTACTGCGGCAACCCGACCGTCATTCCCGAGCAGTTCAGCGGCATTCTCAAGCCGGACTACATACTGCCGTTCAAGCTGAGCAAGGAGGATGCGGTTTCCGCGCTCAAGCGGCATTACAAGGGAAAGCTGCTGCTGCCCAAGCTGTTCCGCGATAATAACCATATCGAGGAGCTGCGCGGCATTTATGTGCCGTTCTGGCTGTTTGACGGCGAAGCCGAAGGCAGCGCGAATTACATGGCAACGACCACGCGCGTGTTCCGTCACGGAGACACGGAAATCACCGAGACCAGCTTTTACGAGGTGCAGCGCGCGGGTACGCTGCCGTTCAGCCGCGTGCCGGTGGATGCATCGCGCAAGATGCCGGATGATTATATGGATTCCATCGAGCCGTTTGATTATGCCGGCCTGAAGCCGTTCTCGACCGCCTATCTGCCCGGATTTTTCGCGGATAAGTTCGATGTTTCCATCGAGGAGAGCAGCAGCCGTGCGGACAAGCGCTGTCGGCAGTCGCTGTCGGATGCGCTGCAGGGAACCGCGCGAAACGGCCGTCCGTATACCTCGGTCACACCGACCGGCGAGGATATTCACCTCAAACGCACCGGTGTACATTACGCGCTGCTGCCGGTCTGGATGCTGAATACCCGCTGGAACGGCAAGAATTACATGTTTGCGATGAACGGTCAGACCGGACGCATGGTCGGTGACCTGCCGGTGGACAGAAAACGGTTCTGGGGTCTGTTTGCCGCCGTTGCCGCGCCCATGACTGCGGTGCTGACGGCGCTGCTGTATTTTATGTAAGGAGGCGGCGTAGATGAAAAACAAGAGAAAACTGCGCCTGGCTGCGCTGTTAGCCGTGTTTTTGCTGCTGTTTCCGGCCTTTGCGGTTGAGGACGATATAACGGATGAGAGCGACATCTCGACCACCCAGGCAGAGGAAACTGACCAGACCGCACCGCTCGGCGGCACGGATTCGATTGACCCGTCGGCAGACAAGCCGCGCGTGTTCGACTATGAAGAGGTGCTGACGCAGGTCCAGATTGACACGCTCGAGGAAAAGACCAAGGCGATCGCGGAGAAATACGGCATCGGCGTCGGCATCATCACGATTGACGACTACACGCCGTACGGCGATGACGCTTATGATGCGGCAGAGCAGCTCTACAACGAGCTTGATCTGGGTGCGAGCGAGGATGGCGACGGCGTGGCGCTGCTCATCAGTCTGGATGACCGCGATTTTGCGACCTATGTGCACGGCGCGAAAGCCGAGGAGATTTTCAGCGATGCGGTCCTGCAGGATTTGGAGCCGTATTTCCTGGATAATTTCGGAAACGATGACTGGTACGGCGGCTTATCGGACTTCGTTTCCGGCTGTGAGTGGTATCTGCAGCATGTAGCCGAAGGCGGCGAAGCCGGTGTGCCGGTGCATAATGAGGTCGAGATTTCGGACAGTACGCAGGAAGACACAGCGGACGATTCGTTTACGCTCGGCGGTGCATTCGGCCTGTCGCTGCTCATTTCGTGCGTGGCGGCGCTGATCGTGTGCATGGTGTTCCGCTCGCAGATGAAATCCGTGCGTACGCAGACGACGGCAAATCAGTATGTGGGAAACGGCGGTCTCAATCTGACGCTCAGCCGCGATATTTACCGTTATACCTCGCAGAAGCGGCGGCAGATTCCGCGGAATGACAATAATAACAACCCGACCGGCGGCGGTCACGGCGGAGCCGGATTTTCCGGCAGCATCAGCCATACCAGCAGTTCGGGACATGGGAGAAGCGGTAAATTCTGAATGGAGAATGAACATAGCTGCATTTTCCGTAAACAAAAAGCAAAAGACAGCCGACAGGCTGTCTTTTTTATGCAAAAAACGGAGATAATTCTGCAATTTTCGCAATCGTTTTGGATTCCTCCGGGAAGTCCTTCTGCAGCCTTGCGGCACACCGTCTGCAGAAATCCTCATACAACTCGGGATTCTCCCGCATTTGCTGCTTGAAGCCCCAGATATGGGTAAAATATCCGTTCTGCGCACCGCCGAACAGCGCAGGCAGGTCACTGAGGGCAGCCGCGTGCGCGTGCTTTTTCTCGGCGCACATGGCGAGCAGCCGCTGCTCGGCGAACACCATGTAGGTGAGTGTGTCGTCGGCATCCGGTGAGCAGCGCATGAAGCGGATGGCGGTGTCCGTGTAGTACCGTCGGAACTCGTCATTGCCGAAATAGGCGAGCGCGGTATTGAACGGCTGTACCGTCCAGTCAAATGAATCAAGCGGGAAGCCTTCGGTTTGGGCGAATGCCGTTTGATCCGGATAGATGGACGGCATAATGTCCTCGCGGTGGATGGCTGCGGTGTCCGGTCTGTCGAGCAGATTGCTGATGGATTTCCAGCAGATGAAATCTGTATCAAGCATCACACACGGCGATGGCACGGCGGAGAGCGCGTACAGCTTGCCGGCCGCCCAGAAGGCTGTGGCGTTTATGTCCTCGGGCATGGTGTCCAACAGGGGATACACGCCGTCATCCCACAAAAAACAAAGCCCGAGCGATTCATAATAACGCTTGGCAGGTGTGTCGCAGATCATGCGGATCGAACCGTTCTCTCTGCGCCACTCGAGCGCGGAAAGCGCGGTCGTGAGCAGTTCAAACGGCTCGATTCGGTATTCCATATGGGGATTGCGGATGAAAAATGGTCTTGTCCAGTTGGAGTGGAACGCCTGCATCAGATCAGCTCCAATCCGTAGCCGCCGACCGGGCACGAGCCGGAACCGAACCGGAACGAACCTGATCCGGAACCGGAATAACTGGTGCGGTAAGAGGTGGTGTACGAGGTCACATACGAGCCGGAGCCTGAGCCGCACGGCACGCAAACGGTCTGTATAACGGTAGTTTCACCGGATGCGGAGACAACGGTTTCCTCACCCGCTGTCGAGGGGACAGCGCCGCCCATGATGGGCACCGGCGGGCGCTCGTCATCGGCCGGATACCAGCCCTCCGGGTAGGGGTCCACCGCGAAAACAGGTGCTGGTGCGGCAGACTGTGCCGGCTCGCTTGCTTCGGGTGCGGTCTCGGGAGCAGGTGCTTCTTCGGTTTTCGGCTGGCAATGCCGCGCATAGCTGGCTTCATCGAACACAACGCCGTCGATCTCGCGGTATTTTTCCGGATTCATTGCCAGAATACCGTTCGGTTTGGACATAACACCACACACCTCTCATTCACTAATATATAATTATATATGAACACAGTGAAAACCGCAACGGGGAAAGGGGTAAAATTTTGGCTTTACAATCCGCAGACGGTTTTCGTATAATAGTAGGGAGAAAACAGATACGGTGTTCCGGTCGGTTTATTATGCTGTACCATGTAAAATATTGTAGGGGCGCGCATTGCGCGTCCGTTTTATCCGGTTAGCACAATATCAATTCTGCAGATTGGATTGAACAATTACCGTAGGGCAAGAGAAGCCACTCTGGAGTGACTCGCCCTGCGGTAAAAGTTAGATAAATGTCATTTGTATATAGAATGGGAGAAATTATGGACTTTTTATCAGTAGAGCAGTCGGTCTGGCGCCGATTGCAGGAAGAAACGCGCCCAATCGCGCTGTACGGCATGGGCGACGGCGCAGACAAGATACTCGCGCAGTTTGACCGTCTGGGCATTCGTGCATCCGCGGTGTTCGCGAGCGACGAATTTGCCCGCGGCAACCTGTTCCACGGGTTCTGCGTGCGCAAGCTGTCGGACACGGTAGCCGAGCTTGGCGAGGACATTGTAATTGTCATCGCGTTCGCCAGCCAGCGGCCGGAGGTGCTGCAGCTGATGTATGCCCTCGAGGACAAATACGACGTGGTGGCGCCGGATGTTCCGGTGGTCGAGGGACCGCTGTTCGATGAGGATTTCGTGCGCGCGCATCAGGACGAGATGCAGCGGGCGTATGATCTTCTGGCGGATGATTTGTCGCGTGAGGTTTTTCTTGATACCGTGCGCTTCAAGCTGTCCGGCAAAATGGAATACCTGCGCCACAGCGAATCCGACAAGGATGAGGTGTTTCATAATCTCCTGCGCCCGACCGCAGAGGAGCACTTCTCCGACCTCGGCGCATACAACGGCGACACCATCCGCGAGCTGCTGCACTACACGGACGGCAAATTTGCGTCCGTTACCGCCCTCGAACCCGATCGCCGCAGCTTCCGCAAGCTGAATGAGTGGGCGAGTGCCAATATCACGGGCGATGTTACGCTCGTGCAGGCGGGCGCGTGGAACGAAGACACGGTCAAATGCTTCACCGATCAGGCAGGTCGCCAGTCCCGCGTAGCGGGGCAGGGCAAAGAGACGCAGATGCGTGCGCTCGACAGCGTGCTGTCCGGCCGCCCGTGCACCTATCTCAAAATGGACGTGGAGGGCGCAGAGCGCGAAGCCATCGCCGGCGCCGAGAAAACCATTCGGCAGTACGCACCCAAGCTGAACGTTGCCGCTTACCACCGCAGTGAGGATTTCTTTCAGCTGCCGCTGCTCATCCATGCGCTGCAGCCGAACTACCGGCTGTATCTGCGTCACCATCCTTATGTTCCGGCTTGGGATACGAATTTGTACGCAATATAAAAAACAGTGGAAATCCCGGTCGGGCCGTTGTATAATAAAGATAGATTACGGCAGGGTGTGACCTGCCGGAGAATTTATACATGAAGGAGATCATAACAATGGGCTGTTTTTACTGTGATGAGCACCATGAGGGCCGCGAAGCAATCATGTTCAAGGTTGGCGACATGAAGGCAGGTACCCTGTACCTGTTCAAGGATCAGGCACACAAGGGCCGCTGCGCACTGGCGCTCAAGAGCCATAAGAAGGAGCTGTGCGAGTGCGACGAGCAGGAGCGCAACGATTACTGTGCAGATCTGGCTGCTGCTTCCGGCGCTATTAAGAAGCTGTGGGGCTGCACCAAGATCAACCTCGGTTCGTTCGGCGACAGCAATCCGCACCTGCATTTCCATATCGTACCGAAGTACGAGGGCGGCTTTGAGTTCGGCGGCAGCTTTGCCATCACCAATCCGGAGCCGGTTATCCTGAAGGACGAGGAGTACAAGGAAATGATCGAGGCTCTCCAGAAGGAGCTTGGCCTTTAATCCTTTGGCTGCATAAGTCACAAACAGCATCGAACTTTACGGTTCGGTGCTGTTTTTTGTCTTATATGATACTTGCGCGCTGCGGGAACGTGCGGTATAATGTACAGTGATTTTGTATTGTATAAACAAAGGAGCAATGCTATGAAACGCTATCTTGCAGCGGCGATGCTGCTGCTTGCGCTGTCCGGCTGCGGCTCAAGCGGCAGCAGTACACAGCTTTACACTACCACCGAGGACTTTTTTGCGATGGACACCTACATGTCGGTCGATGTGTCGAGTGAAAAGAGCGAAAGCGCGGCAGAGAACATGGCGATTAAGATCGAGCAGCGCGTCAATCAGCTGGACGCGGCGCTCTCGCGCACGCAGCAGGCGGGCGATCTCTACAAGCTGAATCACGCGAACGGTCAGCCGACCGAGGTGAGCGATGACACATACACCGCGCTTGAGAAAGCGCTCGAGTACGCCGAGATGACAAACGGTGCGTTTGACCCGACGATGGCGCCGCTGACCGACCTCTGGGGCATCGGCACGGACAACGCGCGTGTGCCCGCGCAGAGCGAGATTGATGAAGCGCTGACGCATGTCGGCTATCAGAACGTCAAGCTACTCGGCAACAATCAGGTGCAGCTGCTGAACGGCGCACAGGTCGATCTGGGCGGCATCGGCAAGGGCTACGCAGGCGACATCGTGCACGAAATGGCGGAGAGCGATACCTCGGATCAGTGGCACGTTCTGGCGCGGCTGAGCGGCAATATTGAGATGTACGGCGGCAAAACCGCAGACAGCGGCACGGACAACTGGAACATCGGCATTGCCGATCCGGACGACAACACGGACTCGATTGCGGTGGTGTCGCTGCGGGACGGCTCGGTTGTTACTTCGGGTGATTACGAGCGATTTTTTGAAAAGGACGGCAAACGCTACCACCACATTTTTGACCCAGCAACAGGGTATCCGGCGGACAGCGGCCTGCGCGGCGTGACCGTTATTGACTCGTGCTCGACCAAGGCGGATGCGCTGACAACGGCGCTGTTCGTCATGGGTCTGGATAAGGGCATGAAATTCTGCGAGGAGAACGAGATTGCAGCGGTGTTCATTACCTCGGACAAGCAGGTGTACACCACATCCAAGACAGGGGACTACGCGTTTGAGTTCCTCGGCGAGAAAAAAGGATACAACTATGCGGAATAAGCTGAAATTCGGTGATTTCGTTATCATCGGCGTGGTTCTGGTGATGGCAGGCGCACTGGCGGCAGCGCTGGCGTTCCACAGCTCCGGTGACAAGCTGTACGCCGAGGTCTGGCAGAACGATACGCTCATCGAGCGGGTACAGCTGACCGATGCGACCGACCGCACGATCAAACTGGACGGCAACACCATTGTGCTCTCGGGCAAAACAGCGAAAATGGCGGACGCGGACTGTCGGGATCAGGTGTGCGTGCGAACCGGTATACTTACCCATGCCGGACAGGCGGCGGTCTGTCTGCCGCACCGCGTGGTGCTCAAGCTGGTCGGCGTGAATGACAGCGGCATCGACGCTGTGGTATCGTAAGGGGTGCAGCACATGAAAAATGCAAAACGATTGACGCTCTGCGGCATGCTGGCGGCGGTGGCCGTCGTGCTCTCGCTGGTCGAGCGCATGTTCCCGCTGGATGCCATCGTGCCCGTGCCCGGCGTCAAATTAGGGCTGGCGAATGTGGTGACGCTGTTTGCGCTCACGCGGCTGAGCGCGAGAGACGCATTCGCCATCGTGGTAACGCGCGTTGCCATTTCCTCACTGCTGATGGGCAGCGTGTCGGCGTTCCTGTTCTCGCTGTTCGGCGGCCTGCTGTCGCTCATCGTGATGGGAATCCTGCTCAAAGCCGAAGGCAGATTCTGCTCACTGTTCGGCGTGAGCGTAGGCGGCGCCGCGGCGCATAATATCGGGCAGATGGCAGCGGCTGTGATCTGGCTGAAAAACTGGGCTGTGATCGCATATCTGCCGTTCCTGCTCGTGATGAGCGTGCCGCTCGGACTGGTGACGGGGCTGACCTGCTCGGTCGTATTACATCACCTTAAAAAAATTGATTTCGGTGCATAAATTTGAAAAAGCAGCCTCATACTAACGAAAACAGATTAGGAGGGACTGCTATGAAAAAGCTGATCGCCCTGCTGGCGGCGCTGACGATGCTGTTCGTCTGCGGCTGCGGCAGCAACAGCAAGGATAACGGCACAGACAACGGCAATGGCACCAACAATGGCACCAACAACGCTGTTGATGAGCGGCGCGACACCAACACGAATACCGTCGGTGATGATGTTCGCAACGGCGTGGACGATGCAGGCAACGCCGTCGGAGACGCGATGGATGAGGCAGGCAACGCCATCCGTGACGGCGCAGACGCCGTGACCGGAGATAACAATAACGCGGCGAAGCAGCCGAATACGGCGAACGGTACGAATGCTCCGGCGGAGAATCCGTAAAACAGAAACGGCATGGCGTAAGCTGTGCCGTTTCCTTTGTTTTTCTGCACCGATTCACTGGGGCACACGAGTTGCGTCAGCAATACGCCCTGTCCGGGCGGCAGTTTTTTTCGCTGAACCTCAGCAGGGGGATTCGCCGTCTGCGGACGGCGGGAACGTTGCGGCGCCCGCCGCGGGGGCGATGCCGTACCCACGGCGGGGGGCAAAAAGGAAGGACAACCTGCGGTTTTCCTTCCTCTTTGAACTCCTACCT
>OGYH01002749.1_pt1 | contig 13350 bp, 17 predicted proteins | sample 1576511 | NCBI WGS metagenome assembly OGYH01 (sample SAMEA3541522, study PRJEB24748) | human gut metagenome | biome: human gut; feature: human-associated habitat; material: faeces | place: China | collected 2012 | reverse complement strand
ATGAAAATACCTAGCATAAATAGTGAAATTATATTAATGACAATAGTATTAGTTTTAGTAGCAATGCTAAGCAAAGTTATTGGGTGTGGATTAGGAGCTAAAATCTGTGGGTATAATAAAAATGAAGTTATTCAAATTGGAACAGGTATGATGGCAAGAGGTGAAGTAGCTCTTATAATAGCAAATAAAGGACTTAAAATGGGAGTTATGAATATGTATTTTTTACCTGCAATTATTATAATGGTAGTTATATGTGCAATAACAACACCAATTATATTAAAAAAGGCATATTCACATAAAACTATAAAAGAAAAAGTATAAAAATTTTTAAATGTATCACTTGTTACAATAAAAAATTTTTATTTATTATATAATTTAAATATATTGATTAAATAAATTAATTAAGTTTATAATTACTTATATCAAATAGATAAAAGGAGAGATAAAATTATGATAAACAAAGATCATACAATTGGAGAAATATTAGAACTTAACCCAAATGCAGCTGAAATATTAAGTGGATTTGGAATGGGATGTTTAGGGTGTCCATCAGCTACAATGGAAACATTAGAGCAAGCTTGTTATGTTCATGGATTAAAATTAGAAGAAGTAATGGCAAAATTAAATGAAAAATAATCATTAATATGCATTTTTTATTGTTATTTATATAAACTATGATTAAAAAGTTGATTTCTGCATTTAGCAGAAGTTAACTTTTTTTAATTTCCATATATTAAATGTATTATATAAAAATTTATAAAGTTATATGTAACATATGATACGAAAAATAATTAAGGTTTAATGTATAATAAAAACATAAATTAAAACAATATTGAGAAATATATAAGGGGAACACAATTGATGAAAGCTATAGAAATAATGAATGAAGAACATAAATATATTATTAGAATGTTACATGTAATAAGAAAGTGCTGTTTTAAAATATTAAACGGTGAAGAAGTTATATATGAAGATTTTGATAAAATAATAGATTTTGTAAGAAATTATGCAGATAACCATCACCATAAGAAAGAAGAAAAAATTCTTTTTGTTAAAATGGTAGAAGAATTAGGTGAACCAGCAGAAAAAGCTGTTAAGCAAGGAATGCTTGTAGAACATGATTTAGGAAGATTACATATTAGAGAATTAGTAGAAGCACTAGATAAATTAAAAGCTGGTGAAGAAGAAGCTAAATTAGATGTAATAGCAAATGCAATATCATATAGTCATTTATTAACAAGACATATAGATAAAGAAGATAGAGTTATTTATAAATTTGCTGAAAGAAATTTAAAAGAAGAAACAATGCAATTTGTAAATTTAGAATGTGAAAATTATGAAGTTAATAATGAAGAAATAAGAAATAAATATATATTACTTTTAGAAGAATTAGAAAAGAAATATAATTAAGATATAGTTTTAAGGCAGTTCAATTATATAACTAATTTTTTGATTAAATTTTTTATATTTGGGTAATCTATAAAGGTAAAAGTATGTTTTTATAGAAAGGAAAGTGATATTTATGAAATCAGTTGTAGATAAGGAAACTTGTATAGGATGTGGAGTTTGTGTATCAGTCTGTCCAGATGTATATAGTATGGATGATGATGGAAAGTCAGTTGCTATATCAGGAGATATTCCTAAAGAATTAGAAGATGATGCAGTAGAAGCAAGAGATGCTTGTCCGGTATCTGCTATTGATATTGATTAATAAAAAATATAATATAGTATATTGAAAATACTTAAGGGAACAATATATATCTCTTAAGTATTTTTTATTATAATGTTTAAATTTAAAATAATTTAATTATTTATAAAGTATTTAGAAGTTTAACTAAATAGCAATTTAATATAGTTAAAAAATAAAATAGCGAAAAGGAAGAAAGAAATGGAGATATATACTATAGGTCATTCAAATTATACAATGGAAAGGCTAATTGATATGCTGGAATATTACAATATAAATTGTGTTGTAGATATTAGGGGAACACCATATTCAAAATATAATATTCAGTTTGATAAGGAAGCAATTAGATATACATTAACTAATGCAGGATTTGTTTATATTTATATGGGAAAAGAACTTGCTGCTAAGCGTATAAGAAAGAATTCTTATAATAATGAAGGATATTCAAATTTTGAAGAAGTAATAAAAGAAGAGGAATTTAAAAGAGGAGTTGAAAGATTAAAGAATGGATGTGAAAAGGGATATAAAATTATATTATTAGGTGCAATGCAAGATCCTATAAGATGTCATAGAAGTATATTGGTAGGAAGGGAACTAGTTAAAAATGATTTTGATGTTAAGCATATATTAGATGATTATTCTATAGTAACTCAAGATGATATAGAAGAAATGCTTTTAAATAAATATTTTAGCAATAGAAATCAAATAACAATTGAAGATTTAACTGGAAATTCATTAAATAATGAAGAAATGATTAATGAGGGGTATAAATTAGCAAACAGAGAAATTGGATATAGGATTGAAAACTTGAAATAGATTGTTAAATGTTATAATAGGTATATTTTTTTTACTTTAACAAAATATATTAGATATAGGAGAAATAATTAGGAGGTATAATTATGGAAAATAATATGGCTATGGAATATCCTATGTTTTGTTATCAATGTGAGCAAACAGCAGGAGGAAAAGGTTGCACTAAAATGGGGGTCTGTGGAAAGACACCAGAAATTGCAGCACTTCAAGATTTGCTTATATATCAAATAAAGGGAATAAGTTGTTATGCAAAAGAAATAGTTGAAAAAGGGGAAAATGTAGATAAGAGTATAGTAACTTTTATAGAAAATTCATTATTTACAACCTTAACAAATGTAAATTTTGATGCCGATTTTCATGTGGAGATGTTAAAAGAATCTCAAAGAATAAAGGAAAAAGTAAGAAAACAAGTAGGAAAAATTAAAAATGATACTGATCATGCAACTTATAATTTAAGTGAAACAAAATCTGAAATGTTAGAAGATGCTAAAAAGGCAGGGATAATGTATGATCAAAAATTAGATCCAGATATTCGTTCATTAAGACAAACAATAATTTATGGATTAAAAGGAATATCAGCATATGGTCATCAAGCAAGAGAATTAGGATATTATGATGATCAAGTTGATAACTTTTATATAAGAGCATTAGAAGCAACAACTGATGATACTTTATCTGTTGAAGAACTAATAAGGTGGACTATGAGAACTGGAGATATGAGTGTTGCAGTAATGAAAAAATTAGATGAAGCAAATACTACAGTTTATGATAATCCATCACCACATAAGGTAAATGTACATATTAAAAAGGGACCATTTATTATAGTATCTGGACATGATTTAAGAGATCTTGAAATGTTATTAGAACAAACAGAAGGAAAGGGAATAAATATTTATACTCATGGAGAAATGATACCAAGTCATGGATATCCAGGACTTAAGAAATATCCTCATCTAGTAGGAAACTTTGGTAGTGCTTGGCAAAATCAACAAAAAGAATTTGACAATATTCCAGGTTGTATTTTGATGACTACAAATTGTCTTATGAAGCCAAGAGAAACTTATAAGGATAGAATTTTTACAACTAGTGTTGTTGGTTGGGATGGAGTAAAACACATTCCTAAGGGTAAGGATGGAAAGAAAGATTTTACTGAAATAATAAATAAAGCTTTAGAACTTGGAGGATATGAAGAAGACCAAGAGCCACATGAAATTTTAGTAGGATTTGGACATAATGCTACATTAAGTAATGCAGAAACTATAGTAAATGCGGTTAAGGATGGAAAGATAAGACACTTCTTTTTAATTGGTGGATGTGATGGAGCAAGACCAGGTAGAAGTTATTATACTGAATTTGCAAAAATGGTTCCAGATGATTGTATAATACTTACTTTAGCTTGTGGTAAATACAGATTTAACAAATTAGAGTTTGGAGAAGTTGCAGGATTACCAAGATTACTAGATGTAGGTCAATGTAATGATGCTTATTCAGCTGTTAGAATAGCAACAGCATTAGCAGATGCTTTTGGAACTGATGTTAATGGATTACCATTATCATTAATAATATCATGGTATGAACAAAAAGCGGTAGCTGATCTTTTAGCATTATTATCACTTGGAATAAAGGGAATATTTTTAGGTCCAACACTTCCAGCATTTCTAAGTCCAAATGTACTTCAATATTTAGTTGATACATTTAATTTAAGGCTTATAAGTACACCAGAAGATGATTTAAAGACTTGTTTACAACAAGAAGTTTAATTTAAAATGTATATTTTTATATAAAATTAAAAATAAAAAATTTAATATAAATAAGGAGGACATATGAATTTTAAGGATGATGGAATTATAAAAATTGCTAATATAGATAAGAATGGTGAAAGTAAAGAAGTTGTGGTTTTTAATCCAAAGTTTAAGGTTGTATATTTTGATTTTGAAGTAGGAAAAGGATTGCCTAATCATACTCATAATGGATATGCAAGCATTTTTATTTATGAAGGAAGCGTATCAATAGAGTTTGTAGATGGTGAAAAATATAACTTAAATAAAGGTGATTTAATGCAATTTGATGCGAGAATAGAGCATAATGTAATTGCAAAAGTTAAGAGTAGAGTATTAGTAACAATATCTGAAAGATTGACAGAATAATTTTAATAATTAAAATTGAATATAATAAATAAAGCAATAAAAATACTTAAATGATATTAATTTATTATTTAAGTATTTTTTATTTAAAGGATGGAGAAAAGTTTATATGAGAAATTGTTGTGATAATTGTAGAAAGGATGTTTGTACTAAAAAGGTACCTTTTTTTATTGTTTTAAATTCTTGTGAGCTAATAGATGTTCTTGAAAAAATAGTACATAAAAATTTTAAAAAAATGAAATTATATTTTTAGAAGGTGGAACAGTTCAAGTGAATAATAAAACAGAAAGAGGTCCAGATCATTTCCCATTCTTAGGTGTTAAAAATTCTGGAGTAGATGTTCAAGGAATAAGATATTCAATTGAAGCTATGACTAGAGTTAAAGCAACTGTAATCAATTTAAATAAGTAAAATGATGTAATGAAAAAATAATGGAAAGGTAAAGATTAAATTATTTTAAAAGTTTGTAACTTATGTTACTTAATATAATTAAAACTTGATGTATAATAATAATATGAATTTAGATGATACATTTTAAGAAATTAAAATATTATTATACAAAAGATAGGAGAAGAGAATATGAGCTTATTTTTAGGAAAGATACATTATTGGTTATTTAATAAAGTATTATGGTTTGAAGGTTTAGAAGGTGAAATTATAAAGCTTGCTAAAGACAAAGGAATAGATGTAGAGAAATTAGAAGCTGAAATAAATTCAAAGTATGGAGTAAAAACACCTAATAAAAATCTTGAAGATATGATTGATACAAGTAATATTCATGGATGGTTACAAGGAAAAATTCATAGTGCTGAAGGAAGAATGGCTGCTTGGACAAAGGTTATATTAGAAAATAATCAAGATTATATTTTAGATATGAGAAAAGTATACGAAAATCAAGGTGTTAATGCTGCAAATGAAGCTAAAGAAAGTCTAGAAAATATAAATGCAGAAACTATTTTTAATAGTATGAATGATTATATTTTAGATGGAATGCCATGTGATAGAGTAAATGAAGTAATTGATTCAAGTGAAGAAAGCATAATGTGGAAGAGAAGAGTATGTGTACATAAGAATATTTGGGAAAATGAAGGAATATTAGTAGACGTATTTTATGAATTGAGAGAACACTGGATCAATGCCTTTGTAAATACGATGAATAATGATTATGAATATGTTAAGTTAGAAGACAATATACAATCTATTAGACATAAAATGTAAATAATTGAATTTTAAAATATATAGTTATAAGTGGAGGAAATAAATTATGATAACAAAAGATATGACTGTAGGTGAAATTGTAAATACATACCCAAAAGCAGCAGAAATATTAATGTCATTTGGGATGGGATGCTTAGGATGCCCGTCAGCAACTATGGAATCTTTACAACAAGCATGTATAGTTCACGGATTAGAGTTAGAAAAAGTTTTAGAAAAGTTAAATAATATGTAATAATTTATAAAAGGTTTGATATTAGATTTATTTTATATCAAACCTTTTTTGCTATTATTATAAATAATTATAGTTTAAATATAGTTATTTGAAATAATGTTATTTGTATTTAAAGGGGTAAAAAATAAAGAACTGTATTAGTTTGAATTTATACTTTAAATTAATACAGTTCTATTTTATTTAAATTTAACTAAGCAGCTTCTGCAGCATATAATTTATTTAATGATTTAAATTCCTTAAATATTAAAATTAATGTTATAACAACTGAAAGGAAGTCTGCGCATGCTCCAGCTGCCCAAACACCATCTAAACCTAAAAATAAAGGTAAGATTAAAGTAAATGGAATTAATAAAATAACTTGTCTAAGTAAGCTAACAAACATAGAAACTTTAGCCTTACCAACAGATTGGAAGTAACTAGTTGCAACTATGTTAATTCCAACTATAGGCATCATTAATAAGTACATTCTTACACCTTTAATAGCAACTGAAGCAAGTTCAGCATCATTATTGAATATGTTTATTGTAAACTCTGGGAATATTTGTATTAGTATTCCGCCAATTGTACAAATAGCAGTTGCTGCAATAGTTGCAATTATAAATGTCTTTTTAGCTCTATGATATTTTTTAGCACCATAGTTAAAGCCAATAATTGGCTGACAACCTTGATTAATACCAAAGATAGGCATCATAAATACCATGTTTATTGAACTTATTATAGTCATTGCTCCAATGGATAAATCATTACCATATGCTTTTAAAGAATTGTTAGCAACAACTTGTACTAAACTATTGGCAATTTGAGTTGCAAATGGAGCTATACCAATTGCAAAGGTCATAGAAACTAATTTTTTATTTAATTTTATATTTGAAGATTTTAATTTTAAGTTAGAATTACCTTTAGTATAATAATAAATAATTATTGAACAAGTAAGAGCTTGAGAAATAACAGTTGCAAATGCTGCTCCTTTAATTCCCATATTTAATATAAAGACAAATACATAATCTAAAATAACATTAGTTAGGCATCCAGCAACCATAGTAAATGAAGCCATTTTAGGATTACCATCAGCTCTTACAGTACTATTTAATGCAAATGAAATAATATTAAAAGTACATCCACCTAATATTACTGTAATATATTGTTTTGCATAAATTAAGGTAGTTGAACTAGCTCCAAAAATATTTAATATTTGATTTAAGAAAACTAGTCCAATAATAGTAATTATAATACCAATTATTAAACTTAAAGTTAATGCACTACCAATTAAACGTTCAGCATCATCTCTTTTGCCACGTCCAAGATTTAATGAAATATTTGCTGTTGATCCAATTCCTATAAGCATACCAAAAGCTAAAAGAATAGATATTATTGGCATTGTTATTCCAACTCCTGTTAATGCAAGTGAACCAACTTCAGGAATACGACCTATAAACATTCTATCTACAATATTATATAAGGCATTAACTAACATACCAATTATTGCAGGAATAGAATACTTTAATAAAAGCTTTCCAATAGATTCTTCACCTAAGTGATTTTGATGTCCCATAATTTTTTTCCTCCTAATAATATAATTAATTATTGTTTATCACATTGTTTGAAAGTTTATTTAGTATATTTAAGCCCATAGATAATTCCTCAGAACTTAAATTTTTAGTAAGCATATTTTCCCATTTAGTTAAAATATAAAAAAACTCATCCTTAATATTAATTGCTTTGGTAGTTAAATAAATTCGATTTATTCTTTTATCTGTGGAATCTTTTAAGCGTTTTATTAAATTTAATTCTTCGAGCCTTCTAATTGCTTTAGCAGTAGTACCTTTATCTATATTAACTAAATCTGAAAGTTCTTCTTGGCTAATTCCATCATTTTTATATAAATGAATCAAAAACATATATTGTCCACTTCCAAATCCAAATTTACTAAATTCTTTAGTAAAAAAGACATTAGCTTGTCTATGAATTAAGGAAATATATTTACCTAAATATTCATTATTACAATTCATATAAAAAATCCTTTCATTAATAAAATAAAAATTATTTTAAAGTGATAAAATTTTGAGCTAAGATATATTATAATGGTAAAATAGTTGCATTTGCAACTAAATAATATTGGATAGCAATTTATTATTTTAGAAATACAAATTATTATTGAAGAAAGGTAGAATGAATGAAAATGAATGAAAGTGAAAGAATTTGAATGAAAGTGATTGACTTATTATATAAAAGAATGTATCATAAAGAGAAGGAAGTGGTGTAAATGTTATCACAAGAGAGGTATAAGTTAATTTTAGAGAAGTTAGACAAAGAGTCAGTAGTTTATTTAAATGATTTAGTTAAATATTTAAATACGTCAGAATCAACTATAAGAAGGGATTTAACTGCACTAGATAAATTAGGGCTGTTAAGAAAGGTTCATGGTGGAGCCACATCAATAAAGGATATAAATATAACTACCATAGATGATAAAGTTGAAAATAGACAAGGCTTAAATATAAATGAAAAAATATTGATTGCCGAATTTGCTGCATCATTAATAAAGGATAATGATTTTGTATATATAGATGCAGGAACTACTACAGAACTTATGATAGACTTTATAACAAACACAAAGGCTGTTTTTGTTACTAACGGAATTGTACATGCTAGAAAGCTTATTCAAAAAAATTGTATTACATATATTTTAGGTGGTGAGCTTAAATTAACAACAGAGGCAATAGTTGGAGCGCAAACTGTTAGTACTTTAAAAAAATATAATTTTACCAAAGGCTTTTTTGGAACAAATGGAGTCGATATAGAAAGAGGATTTACAACACCAGATATTAAAGAAGCAATGGTTAAAGATGAAGCATTACATAGAAGTAAGAAAAGATATATATTATGTGATAATTCTAAATTTGAAAAAATAAGCTCTGTAACTTTTGCAGATATAAAAGAAGCTAAAATAATAACTACAAATTTAGATAATAATATATATAGACAAGAAACTGAGATTTTGGAGGTAAGAAAATAATGATATATACTATAACATTTAATCCAGCATTAGACTATATTGTGAAAATGGATGATTTTAATTTAGGTCATGTTAACAGAAGTAGTTGTGAAAGTGTTTACGCAGGTGGTAAAGGAATTAATGTTTCAATTGTCTTAAATAACTTAGGGGTTAAAAGCAAGGCATTAGGATTCATAGCTGGATTTACAGGCCAAGAAATTGAAAGAGAAGTAAGAGAATTTGGTTGTGATACAGATTTTATAAAGTTAAAAAATGGAATGTCAAGAATAAATGTTAAAATAAAAGCTGATGTTGAAAGTGAAATAAATGGTGGAGGACCAGATATTCCAGAAGAAGTATTAGAAGAACTTTATGAAAAATTAAATTGCTTAACTGAAGGTGATATTTTAGTTTTAGCTGGAAGTATTCCAAAAACAATGCCAGTAGATATTTATGAAAAGATAATGGAATCTCTTCAAGATAAAGGTGTTAAGTTTATTGTAGATACAACAGGAGAATCGTTATTAAAGGTTTTAAAATATAAACCATTTTTAATAAAGCCAAATCATCATGAACTTGGAGATTTATTTAATATAAAACTTAATGGAAATGATGAAATTATAGAATATGCTAAAAAATTAAAAGAAATGGGAGCAAGAAATGTACTTATTTCTATGGCTGGAGATGGAGCTATTTTAATTAAAGAAAATGGCGAAGTTATTACAAGCAATGTTCCAAAGGGAAAAGTTAAAAATTCAGTTGGAGCTGGAGATTCAATGGTAGCAGGATTTATTGCAGGGTATTTAGAAGCAAATGATATAGAAAGAGGATTTAAATTAGGAGTAGCAACAGGAAGCGCTTCTGCATTTTCAGAAGGTTTAGCAACAAAAGACTACGTATATGAATTATTAAATCAAATTAATTAAAAGTTAAGGAGGAATTTAAAGTGAAGATTACAGACTTACTAAAAAAGAATGGTATAGCTCTTAATCCAAATGTTAAAACAAAGGAAGAAGCTATTAATAAACTTGTTGATTTAATGAATGATACAGGAAGATTAAACGATAAAGAAGCTTATAAAGAAGCTGTATTAGCAAGAGAAAGCTTAAGTACTACAGGAATAGGTGATAACATAGCAATACCTCATGCTAAAACAACTGCAGTTAAAGAAGCAGGACTTAGTGCAATGATACTTGCTGATGGTATTGATTATGATTCTTTAGATGGAGAACCAGCAAAATTATTCTTTATGATTGCAGCTCCAGAAGGAGAAAATAACCTTCACTTAGATGTATTAGCAAGATTATCAATGATGCTAATGGATCCAGAATTTAAAGAGCAATTAATAAATGCTAAGAGCGTTGATGAATTCTTATCACTTATTGATTCTAAAGAAAATGATAAGTTAAAAGCTGAAAGTGATAAAGAAGAAGCTCAAAAAGCACAATCTAATGGATATAGAGTATTAGCAGTTACAGCATGTCCTACAGGAATTGCACATACATTTATGGCAGCAGAAGCTTTAGAAAATAAGGCTAAAGACATGGGAATTTCAATTAAGGTTGAAACTAATGGTTCTGGTGGAGCTAAAAATGTTTTAACAGATGAAGAAATAGCCAATGCTGAATGTATAATAGTTGCAGCTGATAAAAAAGTTGAAATGGCTAGATTTGAAGGAAAGAAAGTTATTCAAACTAAGGTTGCAAATGGAATTCATAAAACAGAAGAATTATTAAATAGAGCTACTAGTGGTGATGCACCAATTTATCATCATGCAGGTGGAAGTGATAGTGAAGGAGCTTCATCAGAAGAAGGAGAAAGCTTTGGAAGACAATTATATAAACACTTAATGAATGGTGTATCTCATATGTTACCATTTGTTATAGGTGGAGGTATATTAATTGCTTTAGCATTCTTAATAGATGATTATAATATTAATCCAGCTAATTTTGGTAAAAATACGCCAATGGCTGCATTAATAAAAACTATAGGTGAAACTTCATTTGGATTTATGTTACCTGTACTTGCAGGATATATTTCAATGAGTATTGCAGATAGACCAGGTCTTGCTGTTGGTTTTGTTGGTGGTATGTTAGCTAATTTAGGTACAACATATGAAAGTGCATTTGATTCTTCAGTATCAGTAGTTAGTGGAGGATTCTTAGGAGCATTATTTGCTGGATTCTTAGGTGGTTATTTAGTATTAGGATTAAAGAAGATATTTGATAAATTACCTCAATCATTAGATGGATTAAAACCAACATTATTATATCCTTTCTTTGGTATTGGATTAATTGGTTTAATAATGATATTTGTAAATCCATTCTTTGGTGGAATAAATGAAGCAATTACAAATTTCCTTAACTCAATGGGTGGAACAAGTAAGGTATTATTAGGAATTATTGTTGCAGGTATGATGTCAATTGATATGGGTGGTCCTTTCAATAAGGCTGCATATGTATTTGGTACTGCATCACTTGCATCTGGTAACTATGAAGTAATGGCAGCTGTTATGGCTGGTGGTATGGTTCCACCACTTGCAATAGCTTTAGCTTCAACATTCTTTAAAAATAAATTCACTAAGAGAGAAAGACAATCAGCTCTTACAAATTACATTATGGGATTATCATTTATAACAGAAGGAGCTATTCCTTTTGCAGCAGCAGATCCATTAAGAGTTATACCTTCATGTGTAATAGGTTCTGCAACAGCTGGAGCACTTACAATGTTATTTAATTGTGAATTAAGAGCTCCTCATGGTGGAATATTCGTATTACCTGTAATAGGAAATCCACTTGGATTCTTAGGTGCTGTTGTTATTGGTTCTTTAGTAGGAATGATAATGTTAGCATTATTAAAGAAAAAAGTAGTAGAATAAAAACAATATATTGAATATATAGAAAAAAGCAGTGGTTAGTAATTCCACTGCTTTTTTGTATAAAAGTATAATTAATAAAATAGGGCTATTTGTATAATACTATTACTGTACAAATGATGAGGTTGATAACAGGAGGAATGTTATGGCAAATAATAAAAGTAATAGTAAAGGTAGTATAGTAAGTTCAGAAGCATTTCCAGGAATGCTGTTATTAGGAGCTACGATATTAGCTCTAATATTAGCAAATACAGAATTAGAAAAGTTTTATAATTATATTTTATTTGAGTTAAAAATAGGAGAAGAATTTAATTTACATTTATTTGTAAATGATTTTTTAATGGCTATTTTTTTCTTATTTGTAGGATGTGAAATTAAACGTGAGCTTGTATATGGAAAGTTATCAAGTATAAAACAAGCGTCATTTCCAGTATTAGCTGCTATAGGAGGAATGGTTGCTCCAGCGTTAATATTTACATTATTTAATTATAATAGTGGTTTTGAAATAGGTGCAGGAGTACCATTATCTACTGACATAGCTTTTGCAATAGGAATTTTTTCAATTCTTGAAAGTAGAATGAATTCTTCATTAAAATTATTTTTACTTACGTTAGCAGTAGTAGATGATTTACTATCAATAATTATAATAGGTGTATTTTATTCATCAAATATTAGAATTACAGGAATAATTATTTCTATAGTTTTAACGATAATTTTATTTTCTATTAAGTTTTTTAATAAAAAGAATAAATTATATCCATATATAATATTGGGATTAGCTTTATGGATAGCTGTATTTTATAGTGGAATACATTCTACATTAAGTGGGGTATTATTAGCTTTTAGCATACCAGTATTAGATGATAAAAATAGAGATAAAGATTTAAGTTATAAGATTCAACATAAATTAGAGTTATTTTCAAATTTTATAATATTACCATTATTTGCATTTGTCAATACAGGAATAAGTTTAAGTGGAAATCTAAATTTAGCAAATGATTATCCATTAATGTTAGGAATAATATTAGGATTAGTTATAGGAAAACCATTGGGAATAATGCTTTTTGGATATTTAGGAGTATTAGTAGGAATAACACAAAAACCAGAAAATGCATCTTGGTATGATGTATTAGAGGTATCTATTCTTGCAGGAATTGGATTTACAATGTCATTATTCGTTGCAGAAATAGCCTTTTTTGGAGCAGAAGTTGAACTAAGTGTGGCAAAAATTTCGGTTTTAATTGCATCTTTTATTTCAATAGTATTAGCAAGTATATTAACATCAATAGGAGAAATATATAGTTAATTAAAACATTGATAAATATGTTTAAAAGTATTAATATATACTCAAGAAGTGATATTAATGAACAGTAAACACATAACAAA
>OGYH01002746.1_pt1 | contig 13357 bp, 9 predicted proteins | sample 1576511 | NCBI WGS metagenome assembly OGYH01 (sample SAMEA3541522, study PRJEB24748) | human gut metagenome | biome: human gut; feature: human-associated habitat; material: faeces | place: China | collected 2012 | reverse complement strand
CAGGCGGCGGAGGCGGCTGTGACGGTTCTGACGGAAGGGCCGGATGCGGCGATGAACCGTTATAATCAGAAGCGGAAAGAAATGGAGCAGGAGTAAAAGCGGGATGAAGGCATTAACGGCACCACTTTATGAGCTGGCGGAGTTTGAAGAGGGCCAGTCCCTTTTGAAAAAGAAAAAAGCCAGCATCGGCTATACGGGCTGTACGGACGCGCAGAAGCTTCATCTGGCCTGTGGACTGAGCGAAGATTTTCTCTATAAGGTCATCGTTACCCACAGCGATCTGCGGGCCAGGGAAATTTATGAAGAATATCTGTTTTATGATAAAAGTACGGTGCTGTATCCGGCCAAGGACCTGATTTTCTATCAGGCGGACATCCACGGAAATCAGCTGGTTGCGGACCGGATGAAGGTGCTGCGGAAGCTGATTGAGGGAAGGCCGGTGACGGTGGTGACCACCTTTGCCGCGCTGATGAGCCCGCAGGTGCCGTTAGAAGAGATCGCGGATGCGGTCATCCACATCGATGCGGACAGCAGTGTGGATGAGACGGAGCTGTCGGAACAGCTTACGCGGATGGGCTATGAGAAAAACTGGCAGGTGGAGGCGCCGGGCCAGTTTTCCATCCGTGGAGGCATCATTGACGTGTTCGATCTGACGGAGGAAAACCCTTACCGCATTGAGCTGTGGGGAGAAGAGGTGGATTCCATCCGTTCCTTTGATCTGGGAAGCCAGCGGAGCGTGGAGAAGCTGTCCATGGTTGACATCTATCCGGCTACGGAGATGGTGCTGGACAGGCGGCAGAAGCTGGACGGGTTAAAAAGGATCGAGACGGAGGCGAAGGCGTTTGCGGCAAAGCTGCGGGAGGGCTTTCACACCGAAGAGGCGGCCCGGATCACCGGACAGGTAAGGGAGCTTTCCGAGCAGGTGCGGGAGCTTTCTGCGGCGGCGAATCTGGAGAGCTATATCCGTTATTTTTATGAGGATACGGTGTCTTTTCTGCGCTTTTTTCCGGACCGGTATACCTGCGTGTTTCTGGAGGAGCCGGGGCGGCTGAAGGAGCAGGGACAGGCGGTGGAGCTGGAATTTCGGGAGAGCATGAGCCACCGGCTGGAAAAGGGATACATTCTGCCGGGACAGGCGGATCTTCTGTATGGCTGCGAGCAGACGGCTTCCTTTATGGCCGGGCTGCGCACGGTGCTGCTTTCAGCCATGGACACCAGAAACGTTCTCGTCACTCCACAGAGGCGGTTTGATGTCAATGTGAAAAGCATGTCCCCCTACAACAACAGTTTTGAAGCGCTGACGGCGGATCTGAAGCGGTATAAGAAGCGTTCCCGCTTTCGTTTTCTGCGTTTCCAGGCTCATTCCCTGATCGTATAGATACAAAAACTGGGAGGAAACATCAGCAGGATCAATTTTTTTCTCTTTCAGGCTTTTCACTGCATTATCGGAAGGAAAGTAGACCTCGCCGTCCGGGGAAAAGCTGTCAAACGTCTCTGCATCTGCCGCGCTCACTTCTTCGGTGAGTGCGGCTACATCCGTCTCTTCTGTTTCCTGGCTCACGTCAGTTCCATCTTCGTATGCAAGATAGGCTTCTTTGTCAATTCCGGCATCGTTCGTCGCATAATTGTCCGCAGTATACGCTGCCACCTCATTGAGGTCTGCGCTGCTGCCGTCATCGTACATCTTGACAAGCTGGTCAATGGTGTACGTTGTACTTATCCCGCCGCTTCCCTCTCCATCGGTTGCAAAGGCACGGTAATCAATCTCTTTTGTTCCGTCGTATCGACCGTTTGTGCCGAATTTACTCATATCATTATAGTAGCTCATGACGTTATGAAGCTGCCGCTGCACCAGTGTGCCGCATGCGGTGGTTTCTTCAAACGCATACTTTTTTGCTGCCGCATTCGGCGTCAGGCCGACGCTGGAAAGCATCAGTGTCTGAATGCCCCCGAACAGCGCACTGGCGGCAAAAACGATCAGCAGAAGAAAAACGATCAGCTTCCCCGTCAGGCTGTAGAGTTTTCGTTCTTTCACAATTATTCACTCCTTATTATTGTTTCTCAATCTTATACCCAATTCCCCATACAACTTTCAGATAGCGCGGCTCCTTCGGGTTGATTTCGATTTTCTCACGGATGTGACGAATGTGGACCGCAACGGTGTTGTCCGCACCGATCGCCTCCTCGTTCCAGATGCTCTCGTAGATCTGTTCAATCGAAAATACCTTGCCTGGATTTTTTACCAGCAGCAGGAGAATGTTATATTCGATCGGGGTCAGTTTGACTGGTTCACCCTCGACGCTGACTTCTTTTAAATCGTCATTGACGAGAAGCCCGCCGACCTGATACACATTTTCTCCGTCGTCCGCCGGAAGATTTCCAAGTTTCGTGTAGCGCCGCAGCTGAGATTTCACCCTCGCCACCAGCTCGAGCGGGTTAAACGGCTTCGTCACGTAATCATCCGCGCCGATGTTCAGTCCCAGAATTTTGTCCACATCCTCTGATTTTGCGGACAGAATAATGATCGGAATACTGCTCTTTTCCCTGATTTTCAGCGTCGCACGGATGCCGTCCAGTTTCGGCATCATGACGTCGATAATCAGCAGCTGAATCTCCTCCCTCTCGAGCATCTGGATGGCCTGCATGCCGTCATATGCTTTCAGCACATGATAGCCCTCCTGGGTCAGATAAATCTCAATGGCGTCTACAATCTCTCTATCATCATCACATACTAAAATGTTGTACATTTCTTCTTTCTCCACCTTTCATTTTTTCTTTTCCGGCACTTTTTTTCCGCGCCGGACCTCCCACATGATTCAAAGATGATTGTACCGCAAATTCCCTCAAGTTGCCAGATGTCTTTTGTTTTCATCCTTACTGTACCAAAGGAATCTTTAGGTCCGCAAAGGAAAATCTTAAGTTTCTATAAAGTTTTGTCTGTGAATTCAGAGCTCAAACATTTTTTAGACAATTGCAATTATTTTCTTAGCACATCCTGCTTGCCGTCTATGCGGATCTCAATAATTTAAAGATCATCAACGACCGATACGGGCATGAAGAAAGGGACTTCTCCATCCGCCTTGTCGGACAGTTTCTGCAGGATTCCATCGGCAAACGCGGTGTCTGCGGACGCATCGGCGGCGATGAATTCGCATATCTTGTTCCGTGTTCCGACGAAACAATGTCCAGGGATCTGTACCGGACGCTGCACTCCGCATTCGACATTTTTAATAGAACGAACGAAAAAGCATATAATATTACCGTTTCCACCGGCTTTTATCTGCTTCCGAAAGACATGGATTCCACACTTCCGGAGATGCTCGCGCATGCGGATGCAATGCTTTACGAGGAGAAACAGAAACGAGATAAGAATGTTGCGAAAATTTTACCAAAATAGGAATTGATTTTTTTCTGGAAAGCAGTTAGAATACTTGAGGGATGATTTTTGAATCCCGTATTTCAAGCGAAACAGACCGGCAAAAACGGCTGTTTGATCAAAAAATTTCTAAAAAAAGGCAGGTGAACAGAATGGATAGTTGTGATTCTCATGGGCGAAGTACCAGCATAGGACGGGAACCGGAAAATATGCAGGATGACGGCCATCCTTCTGTCCTGCTTTAATCTTAAATATTTTCCCTTCTTATCCTATGAAAACCCGAAGTAAGACACATGATCCAAACCAGTTTTGAAACGTAATTCTCTGGTTCTTTTTTCGTGTGCTTTTACTGCCCTGTGAGGGTTCCAACATGCTTTTTCGCACCGACAGCACGCATGTTTTTTTCTGCTGTCAAAAAAAAGAATGGAGGATAACGAAAAAATGGAAAAACGAGTACAGGATTATACCCAGGAGATCCTGGATACAATCCGCAGTAACTCTTCTCCGGCTGTCATGGGCAGCCGCCTGGAAGATTACCACGAAAATGACCTGGCAGATGTTCTGCCGCTTTTAACGGTTCCGGAGCGATGCAAACTGTACCGCATTCTGGACACGGACATGCTGTCCGATATTTTTGAGTATGCTGAATCCGACAACGTAGCCGAGTACCTCGAAGAGATGGATGTCAAAAAAGCCGCTTCCATCCTCTCCAAAATGGAGACCGATGCACTGGCCGAGGTTCTGCAGAAACTCGACAAAGCAAAGAAAAAACTTCTGATCGAACTGCTCGATCCGGAAGTACGCCACGATATTGAGATGATCGCCTCCTTCGATGAAGATGAAATTGGTAGCCGCATGACGACAAACTGCATCATCATCCGCGAGGATCTGAATGTCAAACAGGCGATGAGCAGCCTGATCGATCAGGCCGCAAAGAACGACAACATCTCTACCATCTTTGTTGTCAATGCGCAGCAGAAATTTTACGGAGCGATCGATCTGAAAAACCTGATCATCGCAAGACGCGACGAGACGCTCGAGGATCTGACCGTAACTTCTTACCCGTACGTATATGCAGAGGAGCCGATCAACGAGTGTATCGAAGAACTGAAGGATTATTCCGAGGATTCTATTCCGGTCCTCGACAATGACAACCGCCTGCTCGGTGTCATCACATCATCAAACATCATCGACCTGGTTGATGATGAGATGGGTGAGGACTACGCGATGTTCGCAGGTCTGACCGCAGAGGAGGATTTAAAAGAGCCGTTAAAAGACAGTATGAAAAAACGTCTTCCATGGCTGATCATCCTGCTCGGTCTTGGCATGCTGGTTTCTTCTGTAGTCGGTATTTTCGAACAGGTTGTCACAACCCTTCCGATCATCATGACCTTCCAGTCCCTGATCCTTGACATGGCCGGAAACGTTGGTACCCAGTCCCTGGCTGTTACCATCCGTGTCCTGATGGATGAGTCCCTGACCGGAAAACAGAAATTACAGCTTGTTTTCAAGGAAATGCGCATCGGTTTCTGCAATGGTCTTCTGCTTGGTGTTCTGTCCTTTGCTGTCATCGGACTTTTCATCTTCTTATTCAAGGGAAAGACCATGATGTTCGCATTTTCCGTTTCCGCCTGCATCGGCATCGCACTGCTGCTGGCAATGCTGATTTCCAGTGCCGTCGGCACCTGCATTCCGCTGTTCTTCAAAAAGATCCACATCGATCCGGCGGTTGCTTCCGGTCCGCTCATCACGACGGTCAACGACCTTGTCGCTGTCGTTACATTCTATGGCCTGAGCTGGCTGTTCCTGATCGAGATGCTGCATCTCGCAGGCTGATCTTTTGATACGACTGAAAAATTTTTAAGAGGCAGATATCAACTTTTTCTGGTTTCGGAAAAAGCTGATATTTGCCTCTTATCTTTTCTCTTCCCTTCTTTACATTCCAAACAGAAACCGATATAATAGCAGGTAACGGTGCTTTTATGCTTTGACGTTTCACAGTGCCGCAAATATTTTGAAATGAGGGTTTTTGAAAACATGATTGTCAATCTCATCACCACAGTCTACAACTTTCTCTGGGGCGATCTTTTTACGATTCCGCTCCCGGGCGGCGGCAGTCTCGGAATCTCCCTTTTGATTCTTCTGCTGATCCCAACCGGCATCTATTTTACGATCCGGACACGTTTTCTTCCTATCCGTCTGTTCCCGGACATGATCCGTGCCCTGTCGGAAAAGAAAAATGAAAAAAGCAGCCTTTCTTCTTTTCAGACACTGATCGTTTCCACCGCAACGCGTGTCGGTATGGGAAATCTGGTCGGCGTTGTCGCTGCAGTCTCCGCCGGAGGCGCAGGTGCTGTGTTCTGGATGTGGGTGACGGCTATCATCGGCTCGTCTACCGCGTTTATCGAAGCTACGCTCGCACAGCTTCACAAAGAAGAAGATCCTCTGTACGGCGGCTACCGCGGCGGTCCGGCCTACTACATTCACGATCTGGTTGAAAACTGTCTCAAGAAGAAAAAACGATACGTTCTGCCGGCTGTCCTGTTCGCCATTGCCGGCCTGATCTGCTGGTGCGGCATCAGTCAGGTAATCAGCAATTCCGTAGCTTCTTCTTTTAAAAATGCATTTTCCATTCCGCCGCTTTACACCAGTATCATGCTGGTGATTCTTTCTGCAATCATCGTACTGCGGAAAAATGCAACCGTAAAGGTGCTGGATTTTGTAGTTCCTGTCATGGCAGTCTGCTATTTCTTTATCACACTGTTTATCATCGCAGTCAACCTCCGTCAGATTCCTTCTGTGTTTGCACGCATTTTTGAGGAAGCCTTCGGACTTCGTCAGATTGCAGCCGGCGGTTTTGGTGCTGTTCTGATGAACGGTGTAAAACGTGGTCTGTTTTCGAATGAGGCCGGTTCCGGCTCCGCTCCATGCGCCGCTGCCGCCGCAGAATGTGACCGCCCGGCCAAAGCAGGCCTTGTACAGGCGCTCGGCGTTTTCGTCGACACGATCGTCATCTGCAGCTGCACCGCAATGATTATGCTGCTCGCACCAAAGGATCTGATCGATGGCCTTTCCGGCATGGATCTCTTACAGACCGCCATGCAGTATCATCTTGGCAAATTCGGTGTGATTTTCATTGCACTTACGCTGTTTTTGTTCAGCTTTTCCACGTTCCTCGGCATTTTGTTCTATGCAAGAAGCAACGTTGCCTACCTGTTCGGTGACAAGTGGTGTTTCCAGACCGCTTACAAGGTTCTTGCACTTATAATGCTGTTTATCGGAGGAATTGCCGCTTACACATTTGTGTGGGATCTCGGTGATGTCGGTATCGGGCTGATGACAATTTTCAACATTATTGCACTGTATCCACTTGCCGGGGAGGCACTTTCCGAGTTAAAATCATATGAGGAGTCGAAGAAATCGTAAATCCTGTGGATTGCTGTTTCGGACCGAAAAATGAGTTTTTGAAAAAGGAGGTTTTTACACATGATCATTGAACCATCAAACTACACGTATGAGACAATGCCGGACTACACGGACGCGGTAGACGGCGCCGTGGAAATTCCAGTGACCGGAGAGGAAATGGAGATCCGCTATGCGCATAAAGTTGTCTACGACGAGGCGCACAATCTTCATCTGGAAATTTTCACACCATTCCAGATGGCGCACCCGGAGCGCACCTGGCCGTGCATCACATTTATTCAGGGATCTGCCTGGATGAAACAGTATGTCTATCAGAAAGTCGGCATGATCGCCCGCCTCGCACAGCGCGGCTACGTTGTTGCCATCGTGGAATACCGTCACAGCGGCATCGCGCATTTCCCGGCACAGATCATCGATGCGAAAAATGCGGTACGTTTTCTGCGTGCGCATGCGGAGGAATACAAGCTGAATCCATCGCAGATGTTCCTGATGGGAGATTCTTCCGGCGGACAGGTTTCTTCCGTTGCCGGCATGACCGCAAAGAGCGGAAAACTTGACGAGCCGATCAATGAGGAAAGCTGCGAGGTATGCGGTATTATCGATCTGTACGGAGCTGTTGATGTGACACTGCCGTACGGCTATCCGATAACGCTGAACCATCAGAAACCGGACAGCCCGGAGGGCATGCTGATGGGCTATGACATCACCGAGCATCTTGAGGAGGCTAAGGCAGCCTGCTCCAAAACATACGTGAACGAGGATTTCCCGCCGATGCTGATCGCACACGGCACGAAGGACACGATGGTGTTCTGCCAGCAGAGTGTCGATCTCTACCACGCATTAAAGGATGCCGGAAAAGATGTACAGCTGTATCTTCTTCGCGGCGCAGACCACGGCGGTGCAGCATTCTGGACTGAGGAAATGATTACCGTTTACGATAACTTCTTCAAAAAATGTTTGGGTGAATAACATGAGAATTGCTTACTGCGAAGATGAACCGGCGCAGCGTTCCCGGATGGAAATGCTGCTCCGCACCTTTGCGGAGCGAAAAAGGCTTCCTCTGACCGTGGAAGCCTTTTCAGACTCCGCCGCTTTTCTGTTCCAGTATCCCGGCTCGTATCCGTTTGATCTCATCTTTCTCGATATTGATCTCGGCGGAATGGACGGCATGGCGCTGGCGCGGAAAATCCGTGAAACGGACAGTGAGGTGCCGATTCTCTTTCTGACGAATCATAAAGAATATGTTTTCGAAGGATATGAGGTGCAGGCGTTCCGGTATCTCTTAAAGCCGGTGACGGAAGACACACTGTTTCCGCTGCTCGACGAACTGCAGACGCTGCGCGGACAGGAAAAGCCGCATCTGCTGCTTTCACTTGGCGGGGAGACGCAGAAGCTGTTCCTCTCGGATCTGCTTTTTGTGGAGTCCGATAATCATTATCTGACGCTGCATACGGCCGCCGGCACGGAAACGTTTAAGAAAAATCTGTCGGAGTTCCGCGAAGAACTTTCTGCCGCATGGCAGGCTTCTGGTGAGACGGGGGAATGTTTTGCGGCCGCACACCGAAGTTATCTTGTGAATCTCGCTCATGTGGAGCGGATCACGCGGACGGAATGTCTCTTGTCGGACGGAACAAAAATTCCGGTCAGCCGCGGATGCTATGCATCACTCAACCAGGCATTCCTGCAGTTTTACCGGCCGAATGCGTTTTAAAGGTTTTGCATTTTTTAATTTCCAATTCCGAACGAACCGAGGTGATGTTTCATGGCGCACATTCCATTTTTATCCCATTATCTGGAACGCAAAAATATCGAATACCAGAACCAGCTTCTCGCCCGCCAGGTCGAGGAAGTGCAGAATATCTATCTGACAATGCGCGGCTGGCGTCATGATTACCACAATCATCTGCAGTCAATGAAGGCATATGTTGAGATGGGACAGTATGATAAGCTGCAGGAATATCTCGGGCTGCTCGAAAATGATCTCGATCAGGTCAACCAGCTCTGCGACTCGGGGAATGTGAATCTCGATGCGATTTTAAATTCCAAAATTTCACTCGCCGAAAAGAACGGCATCCGCGTGGATTATAAGGCAGCCTGCCCGGCCAATCTTACGGTGAGTGATATTGATCTCTGCGCGCTGATCGGAAATCTGATTGACAATGCGGTAGAAGCATGCGAGGGCCTTGCGGATCCCTATATCCGGCTTTATATTGGTGTGCTGAAAAACCAGCTGTATATTTCCGTTACGAATGCAACAAAGGATACTGTGCGGAAGCTGGACAGCGAGTATATCACCACGAAGCGCGGAAATCACGGGCATGGGCTGAAACGGATCAATCTTGTTGTGGAAAAGTACGAAGGATATATCAACCGGCAGAACGAGCCCGGCGTTTTCGTGACGGAGATTATGCTGCCGCTGTAAAAAGCTCTTTCCAGGATTTTTTGATTTTGTCCGATGATTCTACAGAGAAATTTTGCAGAACGTGAACACTTTTTTTGCTGTTCGCGTTCTTTTTTGTTCCATTTACGTACTTTTCCCCCGTGTTTTGCATGAATATGGTAGGATAACTACAGTTCACGAAAGACATGTGACAGAGGAGGTCTTTATGTATTCATTATGGTCTAACTACATTTATATTCATCGGGAGCTGTGGCATTACAGCAAAAAGCCGTTTCTCTTTCAGGCACTCGAAATCGTCTCACAGGTGCTCACCGGCTTTTTCGGGATTCTGCTTCCTGCCGGGATTCTCCTGTTTCTGGAACAGAGCAGCGGCTTTTCCGGATTTGCACTTGGAACGCTCGTTCTCTTTCTTTGCTATGCCGTTGTTTTTGTCAGCCACACCTTTCTGCAATCGCGGAACGCCTGGCAGTATACCGAATTCCGGACCGGCTTTTTTACGCGCCGCCTTCTCTGTCATTTCATGCAGATAGATTATGCGGTTCTGACAGAACCAAAAACGCTGCAGCTCGCCGAAAAAGCCGTCGGAGCCACCTGCAGCAACTGGGTCGGCGTGGAAGGCATGTTCCGATACGATGTCACAATTTATTCTTCGTTTCTTGGGCTGATTCTCTACGCAGGACTGATCGGAACCGTCCATCCGGCTATCATTCTTCTGCTGCTTGTGCTCTCGGTTCTGCAGTTTCTCAGCTACCGCCGCGCGGCTTCTTACGAAGTCCGCCGCAGAGACGATCTGTCTGAAATTGAAGTATCGCAGCGCTATTTCCAGAAACAGTCGTACAACACATCCGCCGGAAAGGATATCCGTCTGTATCAGCTGAACGGATGGCTCGATGGTGTTTATCGCCAGCTCAACAAGCGGTATCAGAAAATTCTGTTCCGCATCCGCAGCGCCTACTTTGCAAATGATCTGCTGACACTTACACTACAGCTTCTGCGCGACGGAATCTGCTATGGCTTTCTGATTTACCGTCTATCCCACGGCACGATGACCGTATCCGGCTTTGTGCTTGCGCTCGGTGCCGTCTCCGGTTTTTCTTCATATTTTAACGAGATCACCGCCGCGCTCTCCAAATCCGTGCTCTGTCTCGAGCAGATCCGCTGGCTGCGGGAATTCTTCGATCTCCCGTTCCCTGCAGGCCACACGCTGCCGTTCCGGCCGGAACTTGCGGAAGAAAAACCGCTGGAAATCTGCTTTTCCCACGTCTCGTTTTCCCATCCGGGCGGCGATAAAAGGATCCTCGATGATGTCAGTTTTACACTCCATGCGGGCGAGCATACGGCACTTGTCGGCATCAACGGCGCCGGAAAATCCACCATTGTCAAGCTGATCTGCGGGCTATATCAGCCAACGGAAGGGAATATCACCATCAACGGCATTCCCCTTGGCAGTCTGAATCCGGCACAGTATTACAAAGCAATCGCGGCGGTCTTTCAGGACCCGTTTGCACTCTCGTTTTCGATTGCAGAAAATGTGAGCTGCTCCCCACTGGAAGAGACCGATCGTAACCGTTGCCGAGAAGCACTCATCCGCGCCGGACTCTGGGAAAAAATTGCAAGTCTGCCGCAGAAAGAAGAAACCTATCTTGGCAAGGATATGGCGGACGACGGCATTACGCTTTCCGGCGGTGAAATGCAAAAACTGATGATGGCGCGGGCACTCTATAAAAATTGCCATCTGCTCCTGCTCGATGAGCCGACGGCTGCGCTCGATGCAATCTCGGAAAATAAAATGTACGAAATCTACAGCACACTGCTGAAAAATAAGACTGCGCTTTTCATCTCGCATCGTCTTGCATCGACACGCTTCTGCGATACGATCCTGTTTCTCGAAAACGGAAAGATCAAAGAATGCGGAACCCACGATGAGCTGATTGCCCTCGGCGGATCGTATGCGCATATGTTTGAGGTGCAGAGCCAGTATTATCAGGAAACGGAGGAAGATATCTGATGAAAATGAAAGAACGGTTTCATGCCATCTGCCGCTTTTTAACTATGGTGAGCCAGGGCAATCACCGCGTGCTGTTCTGGCTTCTCGGAAGCGCTTTTGCAGCTGCAACGCTGCCGTATCTCTCCTTGTTTTTCTCGGCGCGAATTTTGAATTTACTGCTTGCAAAGTCGTACCGCGCCTGTCTGTATACTGTTGTCGTCTTTCTGCTTACGCAGTATGGGCTGGGATTGTTTGAAAAAATCTGCCGTCAGTATCTCGACGGCCAAAAAGAACTCTGTCTTGCACGCACGGAACAGAAAATCACCGCAAAGGCGCTGGAGCTGGAGTTTGAGAAATTCGAAAAAACAGAGACGATGGATGCCATCCGGCGCACCAACGTCTCCTCCATGGGATCGGGAAATGTGGGTGACCAGCTCATTGTCATTCATACGCTGATCACTTCCCTGCTCTCGGTTCTCTATGCCCTGTTTTTCCTGCTCCGTCTGTTTCTTCTGTCCGACAGCAGCAGGAAGAACTTTTTCACCTCGCCGTTTTCGATGCTTGCACTGCTCCTGCTCTGTGGTGTGCAGCTTGCACTTTCCTCCCGCATCAACCGCAAGAGTACACAGAAAAAGATAGAGCTGAACCAGGGCAACGACCATTCCAACTCGGTTGCCAATTATCTCGCCAATGCGACGCTGGAAGAACGGCGCGCGGACGATATCCGCATCGGTCATTTTGATCACTTTCTCGACACACAGTTTGGAAAGGCCATGGAACATTTCCTGCCGATGTACCTCGACTTCGCCCGCTTCTCCGCCATCACAGACGGAAAAAACGCGCTGCTTTCGCTCCTTTCCAATTTCGCTGCGTACCTTGTGATCGGCGCCAGGGCTCTGTACGGCGTTCTCCCCATCGGGGATGTTCTTCTGTATGCCGGTTCCGTGACACGCGCCATGAGTGATCTTCAGACATTTCTCGCAACCGGATCGGAGTTCGACTATATCAATTCCTATCTCTCGACCTATGAGGATTTCATCGCGCAGCCGTCTATGGCCTACGACGGTACACTGCCGATTGAGAAACGCGACGACGGCCAGTACGAATTTGCGTTCCACGATGTCTCATTCTCCTATCCCGGCACGGATCTTCCGGTGCTCGAGCATGTGACACTGTCCTTTGCCGTCGGCGAAAAAACCGCCCTCGTTGGCCGTAACGGAGCCGGAAAGACAACACTCATCAAGCTGCTCTGCCGCCTGTATGAGCCAACTTCAGGTTACATCACCCTGAATGGCATTGACATCCGCAAATATAGCTACAAAGAGTACACGCAGGCATTCTCCGTCGTTTTCCAGGATTTCCACCTGTTTTCCCTCCCGCTCGACGAAAACATCGCCGCCGGAACCGAGATTGATGAAGCTGCTTTGCAATCCTCTCTTGCAAAAGTCGGTCTCACCGACCGTGTACAGCAACTCCCGCAGGGCGTCCGCACCCGCCTTTACAACAACAACGGCTCCGGTGTCGACCTTTCCGGCGGCGAGGCCCAGCGCACCGCCATCGCCCGCGCCCTCTACAAGGATGCCCCGTTCGTCATCCTCGACGAGCCGACCGCAGCCCTCGACCCGATCGCTGAGGCTGAAATCTACGAACAGTTCAGCCAGATGACCGCCGGCAAAACCGCTGTCTACATCTCCCACCGCATGAGCAGCTGCAAATTCTGCGACCGCATCATCGTCCTCGACCACGGCCGCATCGCCGAAGACGGAACCCACGACACCCTCCTCGCAAACCACGGCATCTACGCCAATCTTTACGAAACCCAGGCCCAATACTACACCTGAGTCCTCACCCTCCCGTCCCCCACAACGTAAATGGGAGTCAGAAAAACACAACCCCTGGCAGTTCGTGCTAAGAACTTCCAGGGGTTGTGTTTTTCTGGCTCCCCTCCACTTATTTCAGGAATGCAAACGGCTCCTCATCATGAATAAAATGCATCAGATGATAAGAACACATAATTGCTACATTTTCTTCCTTTAAGATTCTCTTTGCCTCCTCGCGGTCAGCAAGGACAACTTCGATCACTTCGCTCTCTTCGAGGTATTTGCGGCTGATCTCGCCCTCGCACCAGCCGTAAACGTGCCGCTACCCGCACTGCCCAACAGCGCAATGT
>OGYH01002742.1_pt1 | contig 13374 bp, 13 predicted proteins | sample 1576511 | NCBI WGS metagenome assembly OGYH01 (sample SAMEA3541522, study PRJEB24748) | human gut metagenome | biome: human gut; feature: human-associated habitat; material: faeces | place: China | collected 2012 | reverse complement strand
TGTTTCAAATCCAACGGTATTACTTCCTCCTGTTTCATTTACAACCACAACATTCTTGCCGCTGTTTTTTGTAACATAATCCGCAAAAAGTCTTGCTGCCATATCCGAGGCACCACCAGCTGCATTCGGAACAATAATCTTTACATCCCCTGTCGGCCAGTTTTCTTTCGGATCTCCGGCTTCTGCCGCGCTGGTCTCCGCTTTTCCATCCTCCGCTGCCTTTGCGGTTGTTTCAGCTTTACTGTCGGAAACATTTTTCTGCGAAGTTTCCGAACTGCCGCAGGCACTCAGAGCTGCCATTGCCAACAACATTGCTACACCAAGTCTTTTCTTCATATGTTTCCTCTCCTTTTCTCTTTATAGCCTTATGGCTGTTTTATATTTTCCCCTTTATACATGTAATGGATCTACATGATAGCGTTCTGCATATGTATTTAAAAGTGTGACAAAATCATCATCCAGTTCCAGATAGCCAGCCGCATTATATTCTCTGGTCTTCTCCCAGGAGCGATCCCCCGGAATTCTTACCTTATCAGAACGGTTCTTCAACCGTTCAATGAGTTCATGACTCCGCTTCTTATAAGTTTCCATATCCATTAACGCATCTGCTTTTATGGCAATTGCTGTATGAGATGTTCCCTTATAAATAGGATCCTCTTCCCCATCATCAAGAATTGCTCCTGATGAAAGAACACCAGTCAAAAGTTCTTCTAACAAAGCCAGGCCAAAACCTTTATGTTCACCAATTGGGAATTTTACTCCGCCATTCACCACAGCCTCTGCACTGGTCGTAGGATTTCCATCTTTATCTGCCCCCCAGTGTGCCGGAATCGACTCATGATTCTTTGCCCGGATCATAAGCGGCTCTCCGGCAATATACGCAAGGCAGATATCCATCATAACTGGCCATTTGGAATCTGTCGGGAACGCATATCCAATTGGGGACTGTCCAATAATGGTTCCTTTCATTCCAGGCATTCCCATTGCGGTTCCTGCTTTGGCCATAATAAAACCAATGTATCCCTGTTTTGCTGCCTGCTCCACAAACGGAGCACTGCAAAGATAGTGATTGGAATTTCTTACTGTTACCATAGCAATTCCGTGTGTTTCTGCTAGATCAATAGCTCTCTGCATAATAAAGCGGTTCAGCACCTCTCCGGTTCCATGATCGCCATCCCAGCTTTCCATTGCACCAAATGTTGCTATTTTTGTTATTTTAGGAGTTGGATTAATCATTCCGGATTCAACTCGGTCAATTCTGGAAGGGAAATTGTGAATATCATGATGACCAACACCTCTTTTGGTTGTCTCTGTAAAAATATCAGCCATCACCTCGCTGTCTGCATCTGAAGCCCCAGCAGCTTTCCACACATCATTCACATATCGCTTCAATTCATCAAATGTTACCTTCACCCTGCTTACCTCCCCTTTGTTATTTTACATTATTTCTTTTTCGTTTTCTGTTTCGGATGACTGGCTTCGTATTCAGCCAGCTTATCACAGAGCAGTTTCTGACTGAGCAGAAAGTGGGCCTCCGTCTGACGGACTACCAGTTCCGTATTTCCCCATTCCATAGACTGAATCATCGTTTCATGTTCCTGGTAAGAACGCGGCACCCGGTCCGCCCGATATGGCAGACGACAATGAATTAATGCCTGACGCATCTGCAAATCATCAAGATACTGACTGAGCGTCGTATCTCCATTTATCGTTGCAAGATATCTATGAAATACCCGGTCCACTTCTCCCTGCTCATAATGGTCTTCTGTTTCTAATAATCGATGATTGATTTCCCGTAAATTTTTTATATGTTCCTCATTGATGTACTCCATGGCTCTTCTGACGCTTAAACTTTCCAATACGATTCTTAAATCCGTAATTTCTTTCAGACTGTCCATGGTCATTTCAAGAACCTGAACTCCGCGTTTCGGAAGATATTCTACAATTCCTTTTGTCTGCAAAAGTCGAAGTGCCTCCCGGATCGGAGTTCTGCTGACCTCAAACATTTCGCACAGTTCTGCCTCTCTTAGCGGCTCCCCCGGCTGAAATTTTCCACTTCGTATCAGATCAATAATCGCATCTTCAATTTCCTGTATTGTCATTTTTTTCTGTTCGTTTTCTGTACTCACAATGAACCTCCTTATTTTCATTTCCAACTTTGCTTTTTGTTCATTGTACCATATTATCGTATACAATTATACGGTTTTTATCTGTTTTTAATGCCGTTTTTCTTCCTCTTGCATACAATCTATCATAGTTGCACTGGTTTGTAAAGTGGTTCAAGGTATTTTTGTATACGATATTGCCGTTTTTCCGTTTTGCACAAATCTATTTCCGCAGAATTGTATACAATAACAGTTTTTAATTGCTGCATAGCGCAGTTTCCCTAAAACAAAAAAGAGCCATGCACGGGATTTCTCCCGCACACAGCTCTTTTCACTGCGTCTTACTGAATTACCTTTGCCGGGCACTTTGCTGCGCACTTGCCGCAGTTGGTGCACTTCTCGTAATCGATGACTGCCACGTTATTCTCCATATGGATGGCATCGAACTCACACTGTTTGGTACACAGGGTACATCCGATACAGCCAGCGGTGCAGACTTTCTTGACAGCCGGTCCCTTGTCGTGGGAAGAGCACTGTACAAGATGCTCTGCCTTGTAAGGAACAAGCTCGATCAGGCCCTTCGGGCAGGTAGCCACGCACTTGCCGCAGGCTACGCACTTCTCTTTGTCAACGACTGCAACACCGTCTACAACGTGGATCGCGTCAAACTGACATGCCTTCACGCAGGAGCCATAGCCCATACAGCCGTAAGCACATGCCTTTTCGCCGGAGCCCGGAGCTACGGTTACCATAGAACAATCGGTAATTCCATAGTAGTTGTACTTTACGTTTGTCTTGTCGCAGGTACCTTTACATTTTACGAAAGCTACCTTCTTTTCGGAGCTGCCGCTCTCAACACCCATGATCGCAGCGATCTTGTCTGCTACCGGAGCGCCGCCGACCGGACATCCGTTAACCGGAGCGGTGCCTGCAGCAATTGCTGCCGCCAGACCGTCACATCCCGGGAAACCACAACCACCACAGTTGTTGCCCGGAAGTTCTGCACGCACCAGAATTTCTTTTTCGTCAACCTCAACCTTAAACTTCTCACTGGCAATGCCCAGCAGCACACCGATAATGATACCAATGGCGCCGATGACAACTGCCGCTAAAAGCAAACCTGTCATATTCTGTTACCTCCCATTAAATCAGTCCGGAGAAGCCCATGAAGGCAATCGCCATCAGACCAGAGGTAATCAGTACGATCGGAGAACCCTGGAAATTATATGGGATATCATTGTCTTCAATACTCTCACGAATGCTTGCCAGCAGTACGATTGCGACGGTAAAACCAACCGCAGTACCAAGTCCGTTTGCTACACTGAAAATGAAGTTATAACCCTTCTGTACGTTGGTCAGGGCAGAACCCAGAACTGCACAGTTGGTCGTAATCAGCGGAAGGAATACACCCAGCGCAGAATACAGGCTCGGCATGCTCTTCTTTAAGAACATCTCAACGAACTGTACCAGTGCTGCAATTACCAGAATGAAGGCAATCGTCTGTAAATACTCCAGGTGCAGCGGAACCAGCACCAGAGCGTATACAAGGTTCGTAGCAATGCTTGCCAGCGTAATTACGAAGATAACGGCTGCACCCATACCAATGGAGGTGTCAACCTTCTTGGAAACACCAAGGAACGGACACAGGCCCTGGAACTGGCTCAGGATGATGTTGTTAACCAGAGCAGATCCGACAATAATTAAAATTAACTCTTTCATCTAACCTGTCCCTCCTATTCGTCTTTCTTTTCAGCCTCGGCTGCTGCCTTAGCTGCCTCTGCTGCCTGCTTCTTAGCCAGAGCTGCTGCAGCTGCCGCCTTCTTGGCCTCTTCTGCCTTCTTCAGCTCTTCTGCCTTTTTCTCTTCCAGGACAGAGTGGTTAGAGGAACATGCAGAACCGCTGCATGCTGCGCAGTTACCGCCGCATGCCAGTGTGGACTGCGGTACGGAACCGTTGGTTGCACTCGGAGCTTTGAATTTGTTCTGCAGAGCGGTCAGGCAGGCCAGTACAAAGAATGCACCCGGTGCCAGGCCGATGATGGTTACGTGGAAATCCTCCGGAATGATCTCCATACCGAAGAATGCGCCGCTGCCGATGAGCTCACGCACGATTGCGATACAGGTTAAGCCTACGGTGAAACCAAGGCCCATACCGATACCATCGAATGCGGACTCAAGCGGGCCGTTCTTTGCTGCATATGCCTCTGCACGGCCCAGGATGATACAGTTAACAACGATCAGCGGGATGTAGATACCCAGTGCGCTGTACAGGCTCGGTACATATGCCTGTAAAAGCAGCTGAACGATGGTAACCAGGGATGCTACGATTACGATGTATGCCGGAATACGTACACGATCCGGAATAATCTTCCGCAGTGCGGAAATAATAAGGTTAGAGAAAACCAGAACCGCCGTGGTGGACAGTCCCATACCGATACCGTTGATCGCGGTGGTGGTTACTGCCAGGGTCGGACACATACCAAGCATCAGGACGAAGGTCGGGTTTTCTTTAATAATACCGTTGTATAAACGTTCGATACATTTATTCATGACTTCCTACCTCCTACTGTGCCAGGCAGTTATCTACAAAATAAACTGCCGCATTCACCGCACCAGTGACTGCTTTTGAAGTGATGGTCGCACCACTGATTGCGTTGATCTGATCATCGGAAGATGCACCGTCTTTGGTAACGGAGAACACATCTGCCTTCTTGCCTGCAAACTGACCTTTCCACTCAGGCTTCTGAGCATTCATACCAAGACCGGCAGTCTCAGCCAGGGTCAGAAATTCGATACCGTTTACAGTACCGTCAGACTGGATACCTACAGAAACGGTAACAGCACCGCCGTAACCGTCATTGGAAGTAGCGGTAACTACGTAGCCTGCAACAGAACCGGAAGCATCGGTTGCCTCAACGGCTTCATCCACAGACACGTTGCCATATCCGAGGGTTGCGATAGTTTCATTTGCTGCAGGAAGCTTGTCTGCAAGGTCTGCAGCCTCAAAACCAGCCGCATCCGGGAATACGGTACGGTAAGCAGCCTCTTTCGCTGCCTGGTTTGCTGCAGCGATCGGATCCTTTGTCATTTCATAAACGCCGCCCAGACATGCACCTGCCACAAGGGTAATGGCACACAGGATTACGGCATCCTTCATAAATCCACCTTTACTCATGCCTTTTTGCCCTCCTTTCCAAATGCCACCGGAAGGGTATAGCGCTCAATCAGCGGAACCATCAGGTTGCTGATGATGATTGCGTAGGAAACACCCTCTGCGGAACCACCGAACAGACGGAATGTTCCGGTCAGCACGCCAAGCAGAATACCAAATACGATCTGTCCCTTCGGGGTGATCGGGCTGGTTACATAGTCGGTTGCCATGAAGAATGCACCGAAGATCAGTCCGCCGCCGCAGATATGAGCCAGAACAAAGTTCAGATCCTGTCTGCCGAAGATGAATACGAATACTGCGACCGTTACGATGTAGGTTAACGGAATGCGCAGGGAAATGACTTTCTTAAATACCAGGTAAGCAGCGCCGATTAACAGGGCTACTACAGAAACCTCACCGATGGTTCCAGGAATCTTACCGATGAACATAGCCATAAGGTCTACGCCCAGGTTGGACTCGCCGGCCTTCCATGCAGTCTTCATCACGTTCAGAGGAGTAGCGGTGGTTACGCCATCCAGAGTGAAGGAAGACATCTTGCCTGCGAAGGAGATCAGCAGGAAGCATCTTGCTGCCAGTGCCGGGTTCATGAAGTTCTGGCCAAGGCCGCCATAGATCTGTTTTACGATCACGATTGCGAACACACCGCCCAGCATCGGGATCCATAACGGAATCTCAGACGGACAGTTTAATGCCAGGATCATACCGGTTACAACGGCACTGAAATCGCTGATGGTTACGGTTCTCTTGGTTACTTTCTCAAATACGTACTCGCTGACTACACAGGCAAATACGGTAGCAATGATAACGAGCAGGGCATGCAGGCCGAACTGGAAGACACCGAAAGCGGTGGCCGGCAGCATGGCAATTGCCACGTCCATCATGATGCTGCGGGTTGTTTCCTCGCTCCGCACATGCGGGGATGAGGATACGTTAAATAATTTAGCCATGGTTTACTTTCCCCCCTGTGCTTTTTTTCTGCGGTTTGCTGCAACCGTTTTTCTCATTTCCTTGAAAGCCTGGGTCAGAGGACGCTTAGCCGGACATACGAAAGTACAGCTTCCGCACTCCATACACTCCATACCATTGAGTTTTTCAAAGGTATCGCAGTCGCCCTTTAATGCTGCTTTCATCATCATAACCGGAACAATGTGGCTCGGGCATGCGCTTACGCACTTACCGCAGCGGATACACGGAGTCTCCACGCTTGCTGCCACCTGGTCTTTGGTCATGCACAGGACGGAACCGTTGGTCTTGATGACCGGAACGTCTAAATCGAACATAGCAAAGCCCATCATAGGGCCACCGGAAATAACCTTCTCCGGCTCGGACTTGAAGCCGCCTGCTGCCTCGATCAGTTCCTGGGTGTTGGTTCCGATCTTAATACGGAAGTTTCTCGGATCTGCGATCGCGTCACCGGTTACGGTGAATACACGCTCGATCAGAGGAGTGGTCTTGCATACTGCATCATAAATAGCGATCACAGTACCAATGTTGTCCACGATGCAGCCTGCGTCTGCTGGAAGCATGGAGGAATTTACAGATCTGCCGGTAACAGCGTAGATTAAGGAACGCTCACCACCCTGCGGATACTTGGTAAGCAGCTCACATACCTCGATACGCGGCTCATCTTTTACTAACTCTTTCAGCTTTTTGATTGCTTCCGGCTTGTTGTTCTCGATACCGATCACACCCTTAGCCTTGTCAAAGAGCTGCAGAACAACCTTCAGACCGCCGATGATCTTTTCCGGATCTTCCATCATGCAGCGATAGTCAGATGTCAGATACGGCTCACACTCTGCACCATTAATCAGAATGTATTCAATTGCATCTTCGTTCTTCGGAGAGAGCTTTACGTTGGTCGGGAAACCAGCGCCGCCCATACCTACGATACCAGCTGCTTTTACGATATCGCGGATCTCCTGTTTGGACAGAGTAGCCGGGTCACGGTCTGCACCCATGCCTTCTACTGCTTCATACTGTCCATCGTTTTCAACTACAACGGAATTTACCATGCCGCCGCTGGCAACACGTCTCGGCTCTACTGCTTTGACAGTACCGGATACGGAGCAGATTACGTTTGCAGAAATAAATCCGCCTGCTTCACCGATGATCTGACCAGCCAGGACTCTGTCGCCCTTCTTTACCAGCGGGTTCGCCGGTGCGCCGATTCCCTGTGACATCGGGAACACCAGATCTCCCTTCGGCATCAGGACCTGTACCGGCTTGTTCTCGGACAGTTCTTTGCCCTCGTAAGGGTGAACGCCGCCTTTAAATGTAGCCAATCCCATTTTCCTTTACCCTCTTTCTATACATTTTCAACTTGCTATCGACAAAATCTCTCGTTTTGCCATCACGGTCAGTATAGCATAATTCGCGATTCCAGACAATCAAAAATTACATATTGTATACAATGTAACAATCGGCTTTTCCTGAAAAACAGAGCAGATTCACAGTTTTTGACCAGAATTTTTGTTAATCCGTAAACAATGTTAGCAAAAGGAAACCGCCTCTTGTTTTTGTAAAAAAACATGTTGTATTCGACACATTTCCCGGATAGTTTGGAATCTGGTTTCTGCCGGAATTTCACTGGAATTTGTTCGTATTTTTCAGAATTTTGTTTTGTTAATTTTTAGTCGAGGAATATGTACTTTTTTTCGCTTATCAACATTTATAGTTTTTACTTATAAGTATTATCTGCAACACTTATAAGTATGAACCTATCCGGCCTACAGTCTTCCTCCTATGCCATACTTCTGTCTGCCTGCCTTTACTGATTCTTTTCATCCCGTAATTTTTTCTTTTCTGCAATAAAACCTTCGTTCTCTGCATTATCCATATGAACGGATGAAAAGATTCCTGTTCCGTAAAAGCAAACAACGCAAAACCAATCACAAATCAAACTATTTACGAAATCCTTTGATGCATTACACTCTATCACACCCGCTGCGTTTTCTTTTCCGGACATGGCCATTTTCAAAAAACCTTAAAAAAAGAACTACCGCATACCAAATTGGTATGCGGTAGTCTTCTTATTTCAGTTTCTTTTCATATTCATTTGCTATTTCATTCCAGAGATCAGCATTTTTTATGCCGCAGTTGTCTGGTCGGAAAATAGGATCCTTTCCATCCTTAAATTGTTTTTCATAATCGTTCCAAACTTTTCTCACAATTGGGAACATAAAAATTACTGCAATTAACGTAACCCAACAAGATGCTCCAGTTCCAATATCCGCACACAACCATGCAAATTCTGTACTTGAAATACATCCAATAAAGATTGGAATCAAAAACCATATTTTGAACAAAATCTGTGCAGTCTTACTTTTTGAATATCCCTTGAACATATAAATCAAATCAGATTCAGAAATATTAAAGCAGCCTACTAATGTCGTAAATGAAAATAATGCCAGCATAACCGCTATCATTGGATAACCGAAACCATGAATTACAGAATCCAGTGCTCCCTGTGTAAAACCAACACCAGCATTGACTCCGCTAATACCTTCATACAATCCACTCCCCGCCGCATCTGTTACATTATATGTACCGGCAAGTAAAATCATTAAGGCTGTTGCGGTACAAACCAGTAATGTATCAACATATACGGATAAAGCCTGTGTCAAACCAACCTTTGCCGGGTGAGATACTCCCGCAATTGCTGCTGCTTGAGGTGTAGTTCCCATACCTGCTTCACTTGAATAGACACCTCTCTTGATACCATATGCAATTGCTGATCCCACCATACCACCAAAAATTGCATCTTTACCAAATGCACTTTTAAAAATAAGCGCAAATACTGCCGGAATTTTAGTGATATTAACGCCAAGTACAATTAAAGTAACTCCCAGGTACAGAAGGCACATGATCGGTACAATTTTTGATGTAAATCGAATAATACTTTTTAAGCCACCTGAAATGATAATTGCGGCTATAATTACCATGATAACTCCCACAATCCAGTGTGGAACACCAAAAGCATTATACATTGCATCAGCAATGGAGTTCGGCTGTGTTGTATGCAAAATGCCACAATTCAAAAGGCTGCAAAATGCAAATACGGTTCCAAACCATCCCAGGCCAAGTCCCTTTTTTACAAAAAATGAAGTACCACCCCGATACATTCCGTCAACCTTTTCTTTATACACCTGAGCTAACGTATTTTCTGCAAAAGATGTTGCCGCTCCCAGAATTGCCATAACCCACATCCAGAATACTGCACCAGGGCCACCTGCTGCAATTGCAGTTGCAACTCCGACGATGTTTCCCGTTCCAACTCTTGCCGCAACGGTCAAAGCAAATGCTTCAAATGATGTGGAGGATTCACTATCTGCACTCTTTTCAAAAACGCTATTCACCATTTGTTTTAAGTATCGAACTTGAAATCCCTTTAAGCCAACAGTATAGAGAAGTCCAACAAAAATGGAAATATAAATTAACGGGCTGCTCCACAAAACGGTGTCAAAAAAATTTAAAATGCTGGTAAGCACTTCCATACCAATCTCCCTTTCTCCTCTGTATTCAGTAAATTACACTTCTGGTTTCAATGCTTTATGAATCCGTTCCATACATTCTACAATCATACTTCTTGGACTGGCCATATTAATTCTTTCAAAGCCCTTTCCCTCATCTCCAAAAATATAACCTTCATCCAAGGCAACCTTCGCACTCTCGTGCATAAGCTTCTCCAGTTTTTTCTCATCATTGCAATATGCTCTGAAATCCAACCATATTAAATACGTTCCCTGTGTATCTGACATCGTAACTTCAGGCATATTTTTCTGAAGGAAATCATGTACATAAGCAATATTTTCATCAATATACTCTCGAACCTGATCAAGCCATTCTTCCCCGTGTGTATATGCAGCAATCATTGCAGAAATTCCCAGGGGTGCAGCCATCAAACCAAAGCAATCGTCTAACAGAAAATCAAATTTTGCTTTATATTCTTTATTCGGAATCACAATATTAGATATCTGCATTCCTGCCAAGTTAAATGTTTTACTTGGTGCAGTACATGCAATAATCTGATCTTTATAATCTGGTGCCACAGTTAAAAGTGGATGATGCTTCACACCCTTTCTTGTCAAATCACAATGAATTTCATCAGAAATAATCCATTTATTGTATTTCTTACAAAGATCCACTAACTGTCTCAACTCATCTTCAGTCCATACGCGACCTACCGGATTATGTGGACTGCAAATAATAATTCCCTTATTTTGCGGATTTTTCAATTTCTCTTCAAGATCAATATAATCCATCCTATACGTATTTCCATCATGGATCAGCGGATTATTTACAACCCTTCTTCCTGCATTTTCAATTTTAATTGTAAATGGGTAATATACTGGCCGCTGAATGATGATCCCATCTCCCGGCTCTGTTAAAGCCCGAATCAGAAATGCAAGCGCAGGAACAACTCCAGGACTAAATGATAGTTCTTCTCTTTCTATTTTCCATCCATATTGTCTCATAAACCATCCTGATACAGCCTCATAGACATCTTGATTGTCATATGCTGTATAACCGTATATCTTTCTATCAATTCTTTGATGCAGTGCTTCTATAACAGGATCAGCACAAGGAAAATCCATATCTGCAACCCAAAAAGAAAGACTGTCTTTAGGTGCTCCTTCAGGCAAACAATCTCTTTTAAAGCTGTAGGTATTGCTTCTGTCAATAATTTCATCAAAATTATACTTCATTTTTCCTCTCCTTTTGTATTATTTAGATACTTAATAATCTTATGGTAAGATAATATCATCTTTCCTTGCATATGTAAACACCTTAAATAAACAAAATAAAACATGCACTTTTGTGCATGTTTTACATTTTGCTATCCTCTATATCTAATTTAAATGTTTGGTTCATCCTATCCAATATCCTGCATACTACTTCTATTTCTTTTTCTGAAAACTCTGCTAAATATTCAAATGTCCGTTCATAGCAATGTTGCTCAAATTTTTCTCTTGCCTCATACAAGCTCCATCCAGCAGACGTCAAATTTAAAAAAGTATTTCTCCTGTTTTTTTCATTTTTTATTTGTTCAATCAATCCTTTTGTCTGCAGTTTTTTCACCATCTGACTCGCTGCACTGCTGGTTTTGTTCAAATCTTGTGCTATATCTGAAACCGTCGTTCCTGGATGCTCCCCGATATATTTTATCAAATGAGCTTCAACCTGATATAAAATCACTTCCCCATATTTTCTCGATATAGAATCATATTCTTCCATTAAATCATATGCCCGATCGATTTGGTTCAACAATTCATCTAATAGTTTTGCCCGTTCCTTCTCCATTGACTTTTTTCATCCCTTCTTTATTCTTTTTATGGCATCGAAAACCCGTAGACTATTTACAGCCTACGGGTTAACTCTATTTAGAAAAAAGTCCCTTTTTCTTATGTTTTCCTTCTGTCGGCGCTTCTCCATGCATAACCGCATCGAAATTCCTCAGCGCTTCCTTCTGTGCCTCCGTCAGACGCTCCGGCACCTGAACAACCAGAGTCACATAGTGATCGCCGCGGAGATTGCGGTTACGTAAGGACGGTACACCCTTGCCCTTTAAGCGGACACGCGTATCGGTCTGGGTTCCTGCCTTGACCTCGTACTCGACCTCTCCGTCTACCGTCTTGATGCGGATCGGACCGCCCAGCGCTGCTGTTGCGAAGGAGATCGGTACGGTAGAGAAGATGTTGACATCCTGACGCTTGAATACCGGATGCTGGGATACAACTGCCTCAACCAGGAGATCACCTCTCTCGCCGCCGTTCACGCCAGGCTCACCACCGCCTGCGCAGCGTACACTCTGGCCATTATCGATACCAGCCGGAATGGTAACCTTAAATTTCTTCTTTCTGGTAATATAACCGCTTCCATAGCAGTCAGAGCATTTTTCTTTGATCACCTTGCCCTTGCCGCCGCAGTCCGGACAGGTCTGGACATTCTGCACCTGACCGAAGAAGGACTGCTGGGTGTAGATGATCTTACCCTTACCGCCGCACTTCTTACAGGTTTCCGGTGAAGTGCCCGGCTTTGCCCCGGTACCGTGACAGGTCGCACACTCTTCTTTGTAATTGATCTCAATTTCCTTTTCGCAGCCGAATACAGCCTCCTCAAAGGTAATGCGGATCGCAGTTCTAACATTGGCACCGCGCATCGGACCATTATACTGGCTGCCGCCGCGGCTTCTTCCACCACCAAAGATATCTCCGAAGATATCTCCGAAGATGTCTCCCATGTCGGCTCCATTAAAATCGAAACCACCGAATCCACCGGCACCGCCACCTGCTCCACCCTCAAAAGCAGCATGACCAAACTGATCATACTTTCTTCTCTTCTCCGGGTCACTTAAGACGCTGTACGCCTCGGATGCTTCCTTGAATTTGCGCTCTGCCTCAGCATCACCCGGATTACTGTCCGGGTGATACTTCTTTGCAAGAACACGATATGCTTTTTTCAAAGCAGCCTCATCGGCGTTCTTCGGAACGCCAAGGACTTCGTAATAATCTCTCTTACTCTCTGCCATGATGCTTTCCTTCTACGTTACTATTATACTTCCTTGAAGTCACCATCGATGACATCATCGTTGCCGCCTGCGTTGCTTCCTGCTGCGCCTGCATCCTGTGCGCCAGCTGCGCCCTGTGCATTTGCGGCACCCTGAGCTGCCTCATAAACCTTGCTGAATAATGCCTGAGCGCTATTCATCAGTTTCTCTTTGCCAGCCTTGATGTCCTCAACCTGAGCATCGGTCATGTTGTCGATTGGAGCACGGTTGATGGCTTCTTTCAGTGCGTTTAAGTCAGCCTCAACGGCAGCCTTGTCATTTGCATCAATCTTATCGCCAACCTCGCTTAATGCCTTCTCGGTCTGGAATACCATAGCATCTGCATCGTTTCTGGCATCAATTGCCTCTTTTCTCTTCTTATCCTGTGCTTCAAACTCAGCAGCCTCTTTCACTGCCTTATCGATATCAGCCTCAGACATGTTGGAGCCGGAGGTAATGGTGATATGCTGCTCTTTGCCGGTGCCAAGATCCTTAGCGGATACATTTACGATACCGTTTGCATCGATATCGAATGTAACTTCGATCTGCGGA
>OGYH01002727.1_pt1 | contig 13445 bp, 17 predicted proteins | sample 1576511 | NCBI WGS metagenome assembly OGYH01 (sample SAMEA3541522, study PRJEB24748) | human gut metagenome | biome: human gut; feature: human-associated habitat; material: faeces | place: China | collected 2012 | reverse complement strand
TCATCTTCAAAGACTTTGATAGCCTCTTTAGCTTTTTCTTCCGATGTGAAATATACGTTATTTAAACCTCGATCCCCATCCATATTGACATAGGGCGTATCAAGCCAATAATTGTATCTTATATTATAAAAACAAAAAGGTCCGTCTTTCCAAGCTTTTGCCGAAATCGCTCTGTCATTTGCCGCCTGCCATCGTCTTAGTTGACGGAGTAATCTGTCTGCACGAGCATTATTTTCTGCAATATTCCTGTCACTGTAATAGTTTCCTGTGTTATAACATTGCTCATCCTCTTGGTCATTAAACTCTGTAATTTTCAACATACTATTGTATTCTGTATCAATTACATAATACATTTCACCTTTTTTAACTCTCTCATAGCCTGTCAGTTGTTCCTCCGCCAATCCCAATATTTTAGCCTGTTCCTCCGTCATTTCAGCTTGAACGGTTTTACCGTTTGCTTTTAATTCTACTTGCATTACTTTTCCTCCTTAATTTTATTTCGCCTCAACACTCACACTTTCGTGCGTGTGCCAATACAATTTGTAATGATATGGGTCTGTATGTGTCCCTGTTATATCCTCAACCGCATACATTGTGTATTCGTTTAAATACACGTAATTCTTTTTATACGAATTCTCGCCCGTTTTAACAGTTATCACCAATTCGTTATTTGCATTATTGGATATACTCATATATCCCTCCGCCTCAAGCACGATATTATCTGTTCGTGCATTATAAACGGTGATTTTTCGTTCACATTCAAAATAATCTGCCTGTTTTGACATATTGTAGTTTACCATTTCCGCCTCCGAACATGCCGTCAGCATTACTGCTATGCAAAACATCATCAATATTCCAATTATTTTTATAAATCTTCTTTTCATTTACTTTTCCTCCTCATTCATCAATTTTCAATTTTACTTTTTCAATCGGCACAATAATTACTGCGTGTTTGGTTTTGTCCAACAGTTCAAGTGAATATTTCAAAAATCCTCTCGGGTCTTTTCTTGCGATACACGCATTAAGGATAAACGGTGTCGGTTCGGGGATATTATAAAAATCGGAGTAATAAACCGTTTTATTCAGATTTTGTTTTACTTCAAGAATATCCATATCACAATTCCTCAATGCTTATAAATATGCCCGTTTGCTCCGCCCAAAACTTTTCTGTTATTTCACTTGCCACAAGTGCGTCATCTTTCCAAAATCCCACTTCCGTCATAACATCTTTAAGCATTTTCTGCAAGTTATCCGTATCGGGTTTTGTTGCCTTATACTCACCGTCCGAATGCTTGCCTTTAGGGAAGCACCACTTTGTCACCATACGCACAGGCTTTTCAAACATCTTTTTAGGTGCGTAATGCGAAAGATGTGCCGCAAGTTTTTCTCTTACCGCTTTAACTTCCGGCGGTTCATAAAATACCGGCTTACCTTTTACGACTGCAATCTTTTTTTCTTGATACGTTTTTGTCGGCGGTATCATTGCCATAAAAAATTGTACTTTCATTTTCTCACTTCCATTTATTTACTTCGACTTATTTTGAAATTTTGCTTTGTCAGTCAGTAAGGGGAAGGAGTTGTTGTGCGTGAGCTTTCGCACAACTACTTCCCCCTGACCTTAGGGAAAGGGAAACCTTTATATATACGTAGTATATATACATTTTCCTTCCCTCGGGAAAAAGTCGATATTTTCCCGAGTTTTTCTTCCCTAAGGAAAATTAATTTTTTCTCGACTTTTTCTCTAAGGAAAGGAAAGAAATTATTTCGATATTTTCCCTCTTAGGGAATTTTTAAAGAGTAATTTTCCCTCCGACATTTTCCCTCTTATTTCTTACCGACTTGACCCTCATCAATCCAAAATCCGCCGTGTTCTTTCAATCTGTTTCTTACAGTTTTCTCTGTAACTCCCATATATTCTGCCATTGCTTTTACTGTCACTTTATCATCAATTCCGCACGCTTCAAATGCTGTTTCAAGGGAATTTTTACGTTCGTTTTTACGTTCTGCGTCCGTTTTCTTTTTAGCAAAATTCTTCTTCCATGTAGGCATTCCGTCATCAACTGCAATGTCTTTTAACACTCCGATATTATCAATATCATGTACCGGATATTTAAACCACAGGTTTACCGGTGCGAACTTTGGGAACTCTCTAAGCGTACCCTCTATACGCCACGCACTACGGCTTTCTACCTCTTTTCTTACCTTACCGACATCTTCTATAACGCACTCATAGGCATTATTTTCAAGGTATTCTCGGCACAATGCAAGCATTTGCGTTTCAGAACACAAGTCATCCTGTGAGGCATGATACAGTTTATCGTATTTATATAACCAACCCTCACATACTTTACATATTGCCTTATTCTTTTCCTGTTTTAATATATCGTCGTTCAATTCAAGTTCTACAAGGTCAATAAGTGCATCAGGGTCACGGGCGAACACACCCGAGCCGGACGCTCTGTCCATACTCCTTTTACCGCCTTGAGCACCCTTACTGTGATGATGACAATATATCACCGCACAGCCAAGCTCTGTACACACCTTGTCGAACTGATTGCAAAAGTGTGCCATTTGGTCAGCACTGTTTTCGTCGCCTGTTATAACCTTATATATAGGGTCAATTATAATCGCTATATAATTCTTTTTACTTGCTCTGCGTATAAGCTTTGGAGCAAGCTTGTCCATCGGCACACTGCGTCCTCTTAAGTTCCATATATCTATGTTGGATAAGTTGTTTGGTGTTATGCCGAGTGCGGTATAAACGTCTTTAAAACGGTGCAGACAACTTGCTCTGTCGAGTTCAAGATTAACATACATCACTCTGCCTTGTGTACAGTTCCATTCAAGCCATTTCTTTCCCTCTGCAATGGCACAGCACAATTCTATAAGTGCATATGATTTACCTGCCTTTGACGGTCCTGCTATAAGCATTTTATGTCCCTGTCTTAAAACTCCGTCAATAAGCGGCGGTGCAAGAGAGGGCAAGTTATCCCACACGTCCGCCATACTTTCCGGATCGGGCAAGTCATCATTCACGCTTTCAATCCATTCACGCCACTCATTCCAATTTTCTTTACCTATATTGGTATCAAGAAGATATTGTTTTTTACCGTTACGCATTATGCCCGGCATACGCGATAATCTTGACGGATTTCTATTCTGAATATCAAGTTTCAATCCGTTTTTATTACACACGTTATACAGATAATCAACACGTTTTTTATATTCTTCATATGTTGACGCGTCAATTTTTACTATTGCGTGCAGGCTCTTTTTGCCACTGTATACGAGTGCCGCAACAGGTAATTCCAATTCTGTTATAATGGCTTTTTGTGCCGAAATGTCCATTGTATCGGATTCGACAAGTGCATATCTGAACTCCGTTACGTTTTCATTTTTTACGCCCTTACCGTCAAGAGGGTTAAACCTTATCCACGCACCGACTTCGCTGTTATAATCGCCGAGTACACTGCCTATATCGCCTTTGCATTGGTACAGTTCCTTTATAAGCTGACCTGCCGTTCTGTCGTAACAGCCTTTTGACGGCAAGAATTTTCCGTCATGTTCCCAACTTTCCGTAACATAGCCTACATTTTCATCCGGCTCAAAAAGTGTTTCGAGGTATGTGATAATCTGCTCTGTCGGATTCCATTGTTCGGGAATATGTATCTCACTGCGTTCAAGCCAGTTCCTGTCTACTACAACAAGTTCGTCTTTAGAACCTATTTCACTGTCCCAATCAAGCTCGGCTGATACATTTTCATAATGGTATCCGTTTTCCTTAGCCATTTGAATGATAGTTCCGGCTGTAACGGGAGCAGATGAGCCTTGAAATGTCGCCCACTTCTTTGCACATTCACCGCTATGGTAACGGTTTACGTCTTTCATACTCCACATATCCCAATCAGATACCGTATATCCCTCGTGTTTTAGTGCCATACCTACGTTTATCCACTCTTGATAACTGCAAGTTGACGGATCAATATATTCAAGAATTTCTGTCAAATTATAATCGTTCATATCTTAATTCCTTTAATATTCACTCGGATTTATCCCCGACGGTATTCGCCAACCGTTTGCGGCAATTCTGTCAATAAGATTTTTTGCTTTTTCAAACTCCCAAACACCGACGTGCTGAAAACCTCGACTTTCAAGAAAGCGTATTTGCTTTGGAGTTGTAAGTCCTGCCACACGTCTTTTTTCCAATCTTTCAAGCAGTTTGGTTGCCTTACCTGCATTGTCTATTTCGTCGGGGAATATTCCGTATTTTTCAAGTACCTTTATTTGTTTGTCTGACGGAGGCGACATTTCCCAACCGAATGTCGGTACATATCCGGATAAATCTTCTGCCTGTATGCTCATCTCAAACTGCAAAGGGTCAACCAATTTACGCTTACGTTTCTTCATTTCGGCAAGAAGATTTGCAAGTGCCTCTTCTCTTTGTGCAACTACATCTTCGCTTGCCTTTTCCTCTGCCTCTTCTATGTCAACAGGATAACCCGCATTTTCGATATTTTGTGTCATCTTCTCGGCGACTTCTTCGCTTTCACATATAAGATGTGCCGGATGACATAATTCGTGACGTTCGGTATGCCATAGAAAATCGAGTAAAAGTAAGTGGTCCTTATTCGGTGCAAGTCTTGTTCCGCGCCCTACCATTTGACTGTACAAACTGCGTACTTTTGTAGGTCTTAATATGACAACACAATCCACATCGGGGCAATCCCAACCCTCTGTCAAAAGCATTGAATTGCACAACACATTATACTTATTGTTTTCAAAATCATTTAGTATTTCTGCTCTGTCTTTGCTTTCGCCGTTTACTTCCGCCGCTTTAAAACCTTTTTCGTTCAGAATATCTCTAAACTTTTTACTCGTCTTTACAAGTGGCAGAAATACAACCGTTTTTCTGTTAATGCAATGCTTTGCCATTTCATCTGCTATTTGATACAAATACGGATCCAGTGCCGTACTTATATCACTTGATTTAAAATCCCCTGCTTGCATACCTACGCCTGTCAAATCAAGTTTTAACGGAATTGTCAAAGCCTTGATAGGGCTTAAATATCCCTCTTTAATAGCCTTTGGGAGTGTATATTCATATGCAAGACTTTCAAAGACTTGTCCGAGATTTTTCATATCGCCTCTGTCCGGTGTTGCAGTGACTCCAAGCACCTTTGCCTCTGAAAAGTGGTCTAATACACGTCTGTAACTGTCTGATATGCAGTGATGTGCCTCGTCTATTATAATGGTATCAAAGTAATTACTTTTGAATTGATTTAATCTTTTTTCACGCATTAGTGTTTGTACCGAACCTACAACTACTCTGTACCAACTTCCTATACAGCTTTCCTCTGCCTTTTCCGTTGCACAACCTAAGCCGGTTGTTTTCATAATCTTGTCAGACGCTTGTTCCAACAGTTCCCCACGATGTGCAAGTATCAGCACTCGCTGACCGTTTCTCACACATTCTTCTGTTATTTTTGCAAATACTATTGTCTTTCCGCAACCTGTCGGAAGAACAAGCAATGTTTTATTACAGCCGTTCTCCCATTCACGGAAAACGGCTGATTTAGCTTCATTTTGATATGGTCTTAATTCCATTTATTACACCGCCTTAAAAACTTCCCGGAGTAAATGACGACGACGGAGATTGCGTTGGTTCGGCTTGTGTTCCTGTCGGCTCATAGAATTTTTTGATTTCATTGGATTTTAAGACTTCACCTGTCTTAGTGCTTGTATATTCATGTATACCGATTTTACATCTGCCTGTTGCTCCGACAACCGCACTCCAATTCATACGGCACTTTTCGCCATGCTTTCTCTGTCCTATTGCGGTAAAAAATGCACAAAGCATTCCCTCTGTTTTGGTATGTAAAAACAGGTTGTGTTTAATCGTACCTTGATTACCTTTGCCGTCCGCAACGTTTAATGTTATAATCGCTTTATTGCACGGCGGAAGTTTAGCACTTCCTTGATGTCTGCCACGCTCAAAGCCTGTTACCGTAAAATTATAATCACCTTCGGGCAATATTTGAAACTCACTGTCGTTTTCTATTTCATCATCCCAACCAAATTCTCTTTCTTCTGCCATTATTCGTTACCTCCTTGAAATACATTCTCATTTCTCATTTTCTTTATAATCTCAAATACTTGATTCCATGCTCCTACCAATACACCGTTGATAAAATCAGCGTCGTAATTTTCTATCGGTGTATCTTCGGGATAATATCCTTTATACGCAACTGCCTGTCTGATTTCTGCGTCTGTTACCTTATTAATCTGCATTAAATCCGACAATGCTTTCGGTATATTTCCGTTCGGCATATCAAACGATTGTGCCGGTGTATCAAATTCTTTTCTTTCGTCTGATACGTTGTTGTCAATCGGCGGTGCAACTGTCGTTTTTTGTGGTGGTGTGACTACCTGTGAAACAGTCGGCTCTATATGTGGTGCGACTGTCGGTGTAACCGCTTGTGTCGGTGCATTATCTTTAAAACAATGTGCAATTCGTTCATATTCAAACGGCATTTCGTCCGGTAGATTATGACGGTTCTTTGCGTCCCAACAAGGGTGATGTGTGGTGTACATTGTTCTTGTACCGCCCTGTGCCTTATGTTTTGTTCCTTTGTCATCTGTCGCAACCGAAAATGTTTTATAATTGACAAATAAAATCATATCCGCCCACTCTTTCAAAATAGGTGAAATCTGCGAACTTGTTTTTTTGCCGAGTTTCAACTCCCAACGGTCATATGCTCCCATTTCGTCCGGCTGTTCAAATTTGCGCAACTGTGCATGAGCCGTCAAAACTACATTGATACCCAATTCAATCAATTCATCAAGTGAATTTAAAAATCTGCCTATTTCCTCTAATTCGTACACATATCCCGAACCGTATCCGAAATCCTCAATACTTTTTTTGTTATTATCTGCGCATATCTTTGCAATGCAAAGTCTTTCCGCCCAGTCAAAAGTATCTATAATGTATGTTTTGCATACAGTCGGATTTGCTTTGACATATGCTACTTCCTCTTTTAGCAATGTCCAAGAGGTAGGCTTAGGCAAACGTCTTACGTCCATATGTTTTGTACTGCCCTCTGTATCCGAAAACAGAGGACTTGGGAACTTCGACGCAAACGTTGATTTGCCTATTCCCTCAGGGCCGTATATGATTACTTTTTGTGCCGATTCGATTTTTCCGCTTGTAATATCCATTAAAATTCTCCCTCTTTCCAAGTTTTTGTCGCATTAGGTGTTGCTATGCTTAATTCGCTTGAATATCCGTCCTCAATGATGATACTGCATTCTTCACCTGTACTTACTCTTGTGGCTATTGCCTGCAATCCCTCTTTTTCAAGCCATTCACCGAACTCTTTTAATGTGTCGGTATCCATTTGCTCCAACTTATCAAGAAGTACAAAACCACAATCGGGATTGAGCTTTCTGACAATAGCCGTTGATACTTTCATCTGCTCCGCACCGCTCATGTTATCCCACTTAAAGCCTTTGTATGTAAGCTCGCCGTCCTCAACCGACAGTCCATCAAGTGGCAGATTTGCATTCTTCAATAAATTCGTCTTTTCTTTACGAACGTTACTAATAGCTGTGGTAAGCTCGTCATACTTGTCCTTGTATTCTTTCGCTTCTTCTTCGGCTTTGTCTTTATCCATATTGGCACGAACTTTAATGTTTGTCTGCTCAATGTTCTTGATGTTCTGTTCAAGTTCTTCGGTTGATTCGTCGTGCAAATCAAGTGCCGATTTTTGTGCAATTTCAAGATCCGAAAGTACAACATCAAGTTGTGATTGAAGATTTGTAATCTGTGCTTTTAAATCTTCGGAACGTTTTAAAAGTGATTGTGCTTTTTCACGTTTACGTTGGTTTTCACCGTTCTTCGCGAGTATCTCCTGTTGCTTTAAAATAAGCTCCGAGATTGAAATCAGTTCTTTCGGTGCTTCGGGATAATCGACTATTTCTTCCGCAAACTTCTTCTTTTGATCTGCTATTCTTCCGATTGCGGTACGTTCGTTGTAAAGTTGTTTTTCTCTGTTTTCAATTTCATATAACTGCTCTCCGACACCGATTACTTGAAGCAGTATCTCGGCTTTTTCCTTTGATGTGCCTTGCATAAATTTCGGCAAGTCCAGTGCAAATTGTTCAATAAACTCATTCAAAAGCTGTTGACCGCCTTTGTTACCGTTCGGATCTATTACTTTCAATGCACTGTTCTTGCCCTTGCGCTCCACAATTAAACCGTTTGACAATTCAATATGAAGAATAGGCGGAATGACCGAGCCGTCACGCTGTGGTTGTGACGGACGGTATTTGTCACCGCCCAGTGCCCACGCTATACTGTCTATGACAGAAGTTTTACCCTGTCCGTTTTTGCCACCGATAACCGTTAAACCATTCTGTGCCGGCTCAAGTTTTACCGCCTTTATTCGCTTGACATTTTCAAGCTGTAATTCATTTATCTTTATCATTGATTTTCGTTCCTTTCTGTGGTATAATGTTGACATAGATTAATAATCTATGTGTTTTTGTTATTTGACCGTTTACGAGTGCCCACTCTAACGGTCATTTTCTTTTATAATCTTCGCAACACTCATTTCAAGCGGGTGCTTTGACTTGATACGATTTGTTATCCCGTATCCTTTTGCTATGTATGCCTTAACCGACTTGTTGTCATCGGCGTTTAAAACCACTACATCATCTCTGCCCGTCATTACTACATATTTGTTCATTTGAAAATATTCCTTTCACCGTTATTTTCTGTTTTGCGTGTCCTCTGCACTCCTTGGCGAATGCGTTAATCATCGGAAATACTTCTCTGTGGAAATATTCTTCCGTTTTCTCATTCTCTGTTTTTGGTTTTCTTTTTAGCATTTTTCCTGTCCCTTTCTGCCAATTTCCAACTGATTATCAGTCCGATACCGAAACTAATCAGCGCAATTCCTATTGTATTCATTTGTTTACCTCTCTTTACTTCCTCACAGGCACACATAGACCGTCCGCAACAACAGATTTTATTAAAATTTTAATTTTAGGTAATAGTCTACTATTTTACGGATAACACGCGGACAGCCCTTGTCTGCCTGTGAGATTTGATTTGTTATGACATCTCTCGTGCCAACTTTGCAACTGAGATATATCCGTCTTTACTAAAGCCGAACAGTCTTTCCACTGTTTTTCTGTTTAAACCGCAGAAGTTTTGAACATCTTTAACTTTTAACAACTCTTTATTCGGAAAGAACTCTTTAATTCTTTCAATATTATCTCTGTATGATGGCTTCTCTAATGCCATTTTAATCACCTACTTTCTTATATTACCTACATCACTTTGTAAAACCAAAGTCTCTTGGCAAAAAAAATAAGTTCCTATATCACACATTTCTATATCAATCACTCTACATATTTTTTTAATTTCATCTTGATGAAATTCGCTTTTATTGTTGAGTTTCTTGCTTAGAGTAGATACATTAAGACCTATTTTCTTTGCTAATGCTTCTAAAGTAAAACCTTTTTCTTTAATTCTACCTAAAAGCTTGCTATAATTGTACACTTTAACACCTCCTATACTTTGTGTTTGCAAAGCCATTATAACACTTTGGTTTTACAAAGTCAATAGGTTTTGCAAAGTTTTTTTATTTTTTTCAAAATAAATATTGCGTTTTTGCAAAGTTTATTGTATAATACTTGTAAGAGAGGTGAGATAAAATGAAATCTACATTTGCCGAGCGCTTAAAAGAGGCTTTAAAATATAATGGTATGAGCGCCGCTGAATTATGCAGACTTACAGATACTCCTGAAAGTGTAATGAGTCAATACAAATCAGGTAAATATGTAGCTAAGCAAAAACGATTAGATACTTACGCAAATATTCTAAATGTTTCTATACCTTGGTTAATGGGAGAAGATGTACCAATGAAAGAACTTCCGCCATTACCCGACGGAGCAGTACCATACAATCCTGTAATGCACAGAATACCTATCTTAGGAGATATTGCGGCAGGATTACCGATATTTTCGGAAGAAAATTATGAGGGATATACTTATACAGAATTAAATCATGGTGGTAAATATTTTGCTTTAAAAGTAAAGGGCGATAGTATGACTGCCGCAAACATTCCCGACGGAAGTCTTGTAACTGTTCGCGTACAACCAACAGTTGAAAACGGCGAAATCGCCGCAGTTCGTATTAATCATGACACTTTTACGATAAAGCGCTTTAAGCAAGAGAAAAATATTGTTATGCTTATGCCTCAATCTTATAACCCCGAACATCAAACACAAATTTATGACTTAAAACAAGACGATGTTGAGATAGTAGGAAAAGTAGTTGAATGTAAAGTCGGTTTTTAGACTGTATTTTAAAGAAAAAATAAGGAAGTGATTACAAATGAAAATGGGATTTAGAACTCCTTCCCCAAAACGTTCTTTTTCAGCACGCACTACAGGCAAACTTAAAAGAACTATAAAAAAAGCTACCAATCCCCTATACGGCAAAAAGGGTATGGGATATATAAACAATCCTAAAAAAGCTATATATAACAAGGTATATAATAAAACAACTGTAGGCGTTAATCAAGTTTTCAGCGGAAAATCGTCGGTAAGTAGGACTACGTTTGATTCACAAACGTCACTTAATCGTATAAACCAACTTAATGAAACAGCAAAAATTATTAATACAACTACAAATGTTTCTACTTTTTTCAGCAGGTTTAATTTTGCACTTCAAATTTGTGACGAACTTGTTCAGTATGAATATACCGGAGTAATTAAAACGATTACTCCTATGCAACAAAAGCGTGAATTATTAGAGCAATTACCCGATGTTATCAATTCTTTAATTGTTCGTTCATATAACAAAGAATATGCCAAAGCACAAGAACTAAAAACCGAAAAAGGTCGTCAAAATAGACTTATACGTTTCTTTAACAAACTTGTCGAAGAACTGAACCAATACGGTGCAAAATACATTACAGCAACTAATATATTAAAAATCCATGAACTTGCAGATTCTATAGGAATAGATAATGAAATCACTGTAAATCTCGTTCCTACAACAATATCGCTGCCTGTAGTGAACACAGCGCCTACAATAAGTATATCTCATTCTTCACATGTCAAATCTGATACAAAAATGATTTGTCCTAAATGCAAAGATATATTTATAAATCATAGTACATGCCCCACTTGTGGTCGTACACTAATTCCTGCCTCTGATTATACTAACAAATATGTTGATGATCAATTTAATAAAGCGGCAGGTTCGGTAGCCGGTTGTGCAATAGGTGTATATTGTTGCCCTTTGCTTTTTGTCGGAATAATATTTTTGATATTAGAAATGTACGGTATTGCTCTTGTAATTTTTGCAGTATATGCATTAATTATATTTATTGCATATTCTGTTGGAAAAAGATAAGAAACATTTTAATCTTGTATTAAAACAAGGAGAAAAACACTTATGAAAAAATCTTCATTGAATGATGTGACAAATAATCAGTTGATAATTTTGGCTGTATCTTTTACAATCTTTGGATTTGTACTTTTGCTTTTTGATGATGGATCTCGTATTTTACACGCATACTATTTTAGTATTATATTTTGGATAATTGCCGTTGTATTTATCGGCATATTAATAGTGAGAGATCAAAAAGATGATGACGTTACACAGTTGGATAATAGTCCAAAAGAAAACTCTCAAAAAGATAACGTGTTACCAACTCAAAAAGCAACTACGAATGCATCAAACAAAGTAAAAAACAACAGAAAACTAATAACTTGTAGCACCTGTGGGGCAAGTATAGCAAGAACAGCCAAGCATTGTCCGCATTGTGGTGCAAGAACTCCAGGTGAAACTGTTAATCAAACAGTTCAGGGAATCGGATGCGGTATTTTATTTGCTATTATATTCATTCCCTGTTTTATAGCATTCGTATATTTTATAACGGTATTAAAAGCGTTTTAATTTATTAAAATAATCGATTTTTAATAAATTAAATCAAGACATTCATTAAGTAAAAAACTCCCCGACCGCTACCAACAGTCAGAGAGTTTAAAAATAGAGTGTATGAATACACATTCGCAAATTTATTGTATCACATACGCTCTGTTTTTGCAATACAAAAATTTTAAAAGGAGTGTATGGACATGAAAAAAAGAAAAGACGGACGATATTTGAAAGTCGTCACAATCAACGGTAAGAGATTATATTTTTACAGTAGCAAAACTACGGAGCAACAAGCTGAACGTGATATTAATCGTCAAATTCTTGCTTACACCCAGCAAGAAGAAAGAGGTAAACTGTTTAGTGAAGTTGCAGAAGAATGGGAAGAAGAACATTTTCCTAAGATAGAGTATAATACCGCAAAAAGATATAAAATTTTACTTAGTCACGCAATAGAAGAATTTGATAATAGGTATATCAAAGAAATACAGCCTATCGATATTGAGCAATATTTAGACTATTATGTAACAAGAGATTATGCAACAAAAACCATAAAAGACCAATTATCCATAGTCCGATTAGTTTTTAAATACGCCTATATAAAAGGCTATGTTGAAAATGACCCTACAAGATATATTAGTCCTCCAAAAGGCAAGTCAGCTATCAAACGACAACCTCTTACAGAAGAAGAAACCGAAACAGTGAAAAATAGTCTAAATTGTTCTTTTGGTTTGTTCCCATATTTTTTGTTATACACCGGATTAAGAAAGGGCGAAGCTCTTGCTTTACAGTTTAAAGATATTGATTTCGATAATAAAGAAATTAATGTTTATAAATCTGTATATCATAAAAGCAACGTCCCTCATATTAAAGGTACCAAAACAGAAAACGGCACTCGCAAAGTGGTTTTGCTTGATGTATTAGCAGATAAACTTTCTAAAGGAAAAGATGAAAATTTTATATTTTCGATTGACGGTACAAAGCCACTCGGTTATTCAGCTTTTCAACGTCGTTGGGATAAATATAAAAAAGAAACAGGACTTGATATAACAGCTCATCAGTTGCGTCATACTTACGCAACAATACTTTTTGAAGCAGGGATAGACGTAAAAGATGCTCAACATTTATTAGGGCATAGCGACATTTCGGTTACAAGAAATATTTATACACATATTCGTACAAATCACTTTAAAGAAACCGTAGAAAAATTAAATACATTTATGAATTAGTCAAGCATTAGTCAGATATGTTCAGAAACCGCATATTCATTAAATATTTAAGGGGTTCGAATCCCTCCGGGCGTACCATAAGTTACAATATCCGAACCTCGGTTCGGATATTTTTTTGTTTTTCTATAAAAAACAATATTTTTTGCAAAAAAGTATTGACAAAACAATTTTAATGTGCTATCATATTATTTGTCGTCAGACATTAAAACTGAATATGCGTGATTAGCTCAGTTGGTAGAGCACCTGACTCTTAATCAGGGTGTCCA
>OGYH01002725.1_pt1 | contig 13447 bp, 16 predicted proteins | sample 1576511 | NCBI WGS metagenome assembly OGYH01 (sample SAMEA3541522, study PRJEB24748) | human gut metagenome | biome: human gut; feature: human-associated habitat; material: faeces | place: China | collected 2012 | reverse complement strand
TCATGCACATTTAACAGATAACCCACGCCATGGCCGGTTCCGTGGTTGAAATCCAGTCCGCGCTTCCAGAACGGTGCCCGCGCTGCATAGTCCAGGCTCAGTCCGGTGCAGCCTTCCAAAAATTTCACATGTCCAAGACGCAGCATGCTCATCAGCACCAGGGTGTAATGCTCTTTTTCTTCATCCGTGACCGGCCCCAGGGCGATGGTACGGGTGATATCGGTGGTTCCCTCGTAATACTGTCCGCCGGAATCCACCAGGTACAGATCTCTTGCCTGCAGGCTCGCGCAATGCTCCGGCACTGCATGATAATGGCACAGCGCCGCATTTTCGCCATATGCGGAAATGGTGTTAAAGCTGCTATCCAATGCTCCATGCTCCCGGCGCATCTGGTCAAGACGGTCGGCCACGCTGCACTCATCCATCGGGATCTTTCCGATGTTCTTTTTCAGCCAGTAAATGTATTTGGTCATGACCACGCCATCGGTGATATGGGCCTTTTTCATATTTTCAATCTCGGTCTCATTCTTCTGGGACTTGGCGTACACGGTCGGATTCATCTGGTCGATGATCTGGTTCTGGGCCTGCACGCTCTCATAAATGGCGAAGTTCACGCGGCTCTTCTCCAGAAGCACGGTGTGGTCTTTCAGCTCCTTCACATCTGCGTAAATGTCATTGTACGGACGGATGGTCACGCCCAGGGACTCCAGGTAAGAGCGGACCTCATCGGAAATCACCTGCGGATTCACATAGAAATACAGGTTTTCTTCGGTTACCATCAGGTAGGACAGAACCACCGGGTTGCACGGAATATCATTGCCGCGGATATTGAACAGCCAGACAATGTCATCCAGCGTGGTGATGATATGCACATCCGCATAAGCCTTCTTCATGGCTGCCCGCAGGTTTGCGATTTTCTCGGATGCGGACTGTCCGGCATATTTTTCTTCCAGGATCCATACCGGCTCTGCGGAAAGCTCCGGGCGGTTTTCCCAGATTTCGCCGATCAGGTCATGCTCGGAACAGATGGATGCCTGCTTCCGGGAAAGACGCTCCTGTAAGCTTTCTCCGGTCTTGCTGTTGATGACGCGGCCATCAAAGCCCAGCACGCCGTGCTCCGGCATATGGTCTGCCAGGTACTGCTCCACGGTTGGAACTCCCGGCTGGCCCATTTTCATAAGTTCTACGCCGCTGTCCTTCAGCTCTGCTGCCGCCTGCACAAAATAACGGCCATCGGTCCACAAACCGGCCCAATCCTTCATGATCAAGGCAATACCCGCAGAACCGGTAAATCCGGTGATGTACTTTCTGCATGCAAAATGCTCCCCCACATACTCCGACTCATGGAAATCTGCTGTCGGCACCAGATAGGCATCCATATGATAAGTCTCCATCAGTCTGCGGAGACGCGCAATTCTCTCTGTAATTTCGTTCATGTAATTATCCTCACTTTTCATTCTGACGCATGGCATCCTCAATAGCTGCCGCAATGCCTTCACTGTAGGTTGGATGAGCACGCATCGCCAGGGAAAGCTGCTCGGCAGTCAGTCCGTTTGCAATGGCCGTAGCCATTTCTCCGATCATGTCCGTGGCGCGTGGGCACATCATCTGCGCTCCCACAATGGTATTGGAATATGCCTCAAAGATCAGGCGGATAAAGCCGTGCTCCTCCCTGGCAATGATGGATTTGCCGTTCTCTCCCATATCGTAAACGCCGCATCGCACTTTCATGCCAAGTTCTCCGGCCTTCGCCTCCGTGAGGCCAACCGTAGCAATCTCCGGCTCAGTATAGATGCAGCTCGGCACGATCGGCAGAGAAACAAACATGCCGTTTGGCACTGCCTCCAGACGGATGGTATGCGGCTTTCCCGCCAGATTTTCAATGACGTAGGTTGCCTGCGCCATAGCCACATGTGCCAGTTGTGTTTTTGCAGAAACATCTCCAATCGCATAGATTCCAGGTTCGCTAGTCTCAAAGTCCGCATTTACCACCGGCCTTCCATGTTCTATCTGCAGGCTCATGTCCTCACCAAGAAGACCTTCCGTGTAAGGTGCTCTTCCAACGGCTACCACCACCTGATTCGTTTTAATCTGGGTCGTCTCATCGGTCAGCAGATGGCGCACGGTACATACCAGACCTTCCTCCCGCTGGATTTCCTCTACCATAGCATTGCAGTAAACAGTAATGCCCTTCTTGACAAGCTGTTCCTTTAATGCTTCGGAGACCTCCTCATCCATCGGACCTAACAGATGAGATCCCTTCTCTACAATGGTCACCTTAGAGCAGAGTGCCTGGAAAATGGTGGCAAACTCTACACCGATGACACCACCGCCCATAATCACGATGCGGTCATAATTCCAGGTGGGCACTGCCAGCAGACGGTCACTGTTGATAACGCCCGGCAGATTGATGCCGGGAATGTTCGGCATGATCGGCTTCGCACCGGTAGCGATAATGATGTTCTTTGCACGAAGATATTCCTTGCCGCTCTCGCCTACTACTTCAATAGTCTTCTCCCGGCGGATGGTCGCCTTTCCCTTTATAAAGGTGATATTATTTTTATCAAACAGCTTCTGGATTTCATCGCGGTACCGGCGCACAGAACGCTTCTTGTAATCCTGCATTTTTGCAAAATCAAAGGAGATAAAATCAGTAGAGACACCAAATTCATCCCCGTGCTGCATCATGGAAAAAATATTGGACGCATGAAGCAGCGCCTTGGTGGGGATACAGCCCCGGTTGATGCAGACACCGCCCAACTTATTCTCATCCACTACGGCTACCTTCATGCCGAAGGACGCACCCTTGATGGCCGCCGTGTAGCCGCCCGGTCCTGCCCCGATAATCACCAGATCATAATATGTTGCCATAAATGTGTATTCCTTTCGTTCTGTCACGATTTTCTTTCTGTCATTGTGCCTGCGCAGCAATTTGCAGCCGCACCTGCCTAAAACAGATGCAGCGCTTCGCAAGCCTTATAAACACCGTCCTCGCCAATGGGCGCGGTAACGTAATCCGCTGCCGCCTTCAGCTGCGGATGCCCATTGCCCATAGCCACGCCGATGCCTGCGGTAGTCACGATCTCATAATCATTCATACTGTCGCCAAAGGCGATCGTGTTCTTTAGCGGGATATTCCAGACTTTGCAGAGGCGTTTGAGGCCTTCTGCCTTGGAGGCATCCTTTTCAATGATATCGGCCCCTTCCCGGCTGGAAAACAGTGGAAGCTTCAGCATAGGGAATGCCGCCTCCACTTCTTTCGCTCCAGGCTCCCGGCCAATGTAGGCCAGCGTGCGCACCGGCATATCCAGAAGCTTCCACGGGTCGCGAAACTTCCGGTCCGACATCTGCCAGCGTACCATATCGTGTCGGGTCACACACCAGGGATTGATGAAATAATCGATATCACCCACGGTCATGCCGATGGCGTAATCCTTCCCTTCTGCAAATTGCAGCAGTTCTTCTACCAGTTCCCGCTTCATACAATGTTCATAGATCAGTTCCGAGCCGATGGTGATCTTGTTGCCATTTAAATGGATGATGGCATCCGGCTTCACCTCATCTGCCAGGCCCTCGCTGAACTTGGCATCCATGTCACGGCCGGTAGCGATCACGATATAGTAATTTTTGCGAAGCAGATCCAGCGCTTTGATGGCGCTGTCCGGGATCTTATAATCTGCATGGTTCAGCAGTGTCATGTCCATGTCAAAACTGACGATTCCCTTCATAAATAACTCTCCGTTTTCCTTCTCTGTAATCACGGCCTGGCGCACCCCGCCAGCTGCCGGTAATTCTAGTATCCATGATAACAAAGTACGGGGGGACTGTAAAGTCCGAAGGGAAGATTTAAAAAATTCTTATACAAATTGCTTTTCAAATCGCTCATTTTCTGATATACTATTATAGTTCGATCGGGGTATGGCGTAGCTTGGTAGCGCGCTCGGCTGGGGGCCGAGAGGTCGCAGGTTCAAATCCTGTTGCCCCGATTTTTAGCGTATTCTTAGAGTTCTTAATAACTGAAGGGAAGAAAGCCGGGCAGCTCTCACCGCCCGGCTTTCTTTCCCTCAGTTCACACCTCGTGCAAATTGAATCGCCCTCTCTAGTTTCCGCAGCCACAGCCGCCATTATTGCCGCAGCCGCAGCCAGACTGGCTGTCTCTTCCGGCATCATAGCCATCCCGATAGCCGATTGCATAACCATCGTTGAAACCTCTCCGATAGGAATTTCTTCCGTTATTTCCACAGCTATTCCAGCCCCATCCATTATTTCCACAGCCGCCGCATCCTCCGCAGTGTCCACAACCATTACCCCAAGACCAACACATATGATAATCTCCTTTTCATTTTTCATTGATACTATATCATATGCCTGTCAACGCAAAGTGTGTCCCACTTCCCCGGAAGCCACACTGTCAGCCGTTTCAAGCATCTGTCCCAAAACAAGCCACCAGCCATTTTCTCTGCATCATGGCAGCAAAAATGGGCGCATGCCAGACACATCACGCCCACTTTTATCTACTTACACCCGGAAGTTCCGGCTCTTAAACACATACACATGTGCGAACAGTGTCACCAGCACAACTGCCGCCAGCACCAGATCGCCCGTACCGCCGCCCAGATGAAACGCCATGCCAAACAGCGACAGCGTATCAATCGCAAACAGCCATTTTTCAACCGCATACACCTTTTTCAGGTTATATTTCTTCGGATCGATCGAATCCGATATAAAAATCAGGAAATCTTTGCCGCAGAACAAATCAATTGTCTCTGCCAGTCCCAGACACCCCGTTAAAAAGAACAGTATATCCATCCGCATTCTCCTTCCCTAGAACCGCTTCCAGGTTTCCCTTGAAAACAGCAGAAGTACCGGAAAAATCTCCAGACGTCCTGCCAGCATATCAAAAATCAGAACCACTTTTGAGAAATTACTGAAAAATCCAAAGTTTCCGGTCGGTCCGACCAGCGCCAGCCCCGGTCCGATATTATTAAACGTAGCCGTAACCGCCGTAAAATTCGTCACCAGATCGTATTCATCCAGAGAAATCAATAGAACAGATACCGCAAAAATGAGCACATACGCAACCATAAACACATTCGTCGAGCGCACAACCTCATGCTCTACGATCTTTCCATCCATTTTGATCTTCTCCACTACACTCGGATGCAGGTACTGCTTCAGTTCCTTTTTTACCGATTTAAGCAGAATCAAGACGCGCGACACCTTGATACCGCCGCCTGTACTGCCCGCGCAGGCGCCGATAAACATCAAAAGTACCATAATCGTTCTTGAAAGCTGCGGCCATTTATCAAAATCCACCGTGGCGTAACCGGTCGTCGTGATAACCGAACCGACCTGGAATGCCGCATCCTGGAATGCCTGCAGTGCATTGCCGCAGAGTGATACCGTATTGACTGTAATGATGCCAATCGCCGATGCAATGATTAGAAAATATGCCCGGACCTCCTGCATTTTAAAGGCCTGTCCCATCTTCCGCATCAGCAGAAAGAAGTAAAAGTTAAAGTTCACTCCGAACAGAATCATAAACACCGTCACGACATTTTTCTGAAATGCCGTGTAGCTCGCCAGACTATCATTCCGGATTGCAAAACCACCCGTACCTGCTGTTCCGACCGTGATCGTGATCGCATCGAAAATCGGCATTTTCCCAAGAATCAGAATCACAGCCTCGAGGATCGTCATTCCCAGGTAAATCTGGTATAACAGCTTCGCCGTCATCTGGACCTTCGGAACGAGACGGCTCACGATCGGTCCTGGGCTCTCCGCCTTCATCAAATTCATATGGGAACCGCCCACCATCGGCAGGACACTCAAAAGGAATACCAGAACGCCCATACCGCCAATCCAGTGCGTAAAACTCCGCCAGAATAATAAGCATTTCGGCAGCTGCTCCACACTGCTCAGAATACTTGCACCGGTCGTCGTAAAGCCCGATACCGTCTCAAACAAGGCATCGATCGGATTTGGAATATAGCCGCTTAATACAAACGGCACTGCTCCCATCACACTGAGTAAAACCCAGCTTAGAGAAACCGCCACAAAGCTCTCCGCCACATAAAAGATCTGATTTTTCGGTTTCCGGCGTACCAGAAGCATACCAACCATCAGGCATACTGCCATCGTTGCCAGAAAACACCATACCTCTGACTCACGGTAAATCAGTGCCACTACCGTCGGAAGCACCATAAAAGCCGCCTCAAAATTCAGGATCCAGCCTATGATATAAAATACAATCGAATAATTCATCTATGCCGCCTACTTTCTCAGGATATCGCGGATATCCCGCAGACCTTTCTGACTCGTCAGGACGATCACTGTATCGCCCTGCTGGATGCAGTCCTGTCCACGCGCGATCTTGATATTGCCGCCGCGGTTGATGCATCCGATCAGCAGGTTGTTCTTGAGATTCAGATTCATCAGCGGAATGCCCGTCACTTCCGACTCCTCGCGGATCACAAACTCCAGCGCTTCCGCCCGGCTGTCGAGAATATGGTACAACGTCTCCACATTGCTGCCGATGGTATTCTGCATCGCGCGCACATACTGTAAAATGTAGTCCGCCGTGATGTATTTCGGATAAATCAGACTTCCCAGATCCAGCTTGCTGATCAGCTCGTCAAAGGCGATCCGATTAACCTTTGTCACCAGCTTCGCGCTGGAATTTTCCTTCGCATACAGCGCAAGGAATACATTTTCCTCATCCATATTCGTCAGAGTGACAAATGCCTCCGCCGTCATCAGCCCCTCTTCCAGAAGAAGCTGCCGGTCCGTTCCGTCACCGTTGAGGATCAACGCATCGTCCAGAAGTTCTGTCAGAACCTCGCAGCGCGCTTTATCTTTCTCCACAATTTTAACCCGGATCTTCATCGCAGCCAAAAGTTTCGCCAGATAATAAGCAATCGTACCGCCTCCGACAATCATCGTATTTCTGACCTGGTTTGTCTGGATGCCGATCTTGCGGAAAAATTCTGCCGAATTTGCCGGGGAAGCGATAATCGACACCATATCCCCGTTTTTAATCACAAATTTACCATCCGGGATCGCCACCTCATCGCCGCGCTCAACACCGCCGATCAGGACATCGCAGCGGAATTGGCTGTCAATATCCATGACCGAAAGCCCGTCCAGCTTAAACTCCGGTTTTACCTTAAATTTCAGAAGCTCTACCTTTCCCTTGGCAAATGGATCGATCTTGATCGCTGACGGGAAGCGCAGAATTCTCGAAATCTCCGTCGCCGCCGCATATTCCGGGTTGATAATCATGGAAATTCCCAGCTGCTGCTTGATAAAGGTAAGCTCGTTGCTGTAAATCGGATTCCGCACACGCGCAATCGTGTGGCAATGCCCCACTTTTCTCGCAATCAGGCAGCAGAGAAGGTTCATCTCATCCGACCCTGTCACGGCAATCAGCATGTCCGCCGTCTGCACACCTGCCTCGATCTGCATGGAAATGCTGGCACCATTTCCCACCAGCTTGATCGCATCAATATCATCTGACACCCGCTGCATTCGTTCCGCAGACGTATCGATCATCACCACATTGTGATCCTCCCGGACAAGCTGCTCCGCCAGCGTCGTACCAACCTTGCCGCATCCGATAATGATTATATCCATAGTTTCCTCCGTTATTTTCTGTTTATCCGCCATACCGATACAGAAAATCTCTATTTTATATACAAAATAAAAATGTGCCTTAACACTCTCCTATGACTGAAAAAGGGTGCCTGAAAACCGCGCCCTAATCCATATGGAATTATTATAACACCTTCTGCGAGTTTTTGAAATATAAATTGTGTTAAGAGGGCATTTTGTGGGCGTTTTGAATATATTTGTCTCTTTCGATCCCAAAAGTGCCTACCCGTGTACAGTAACTTTCCTCCCTTTTTGGCAAGATAAATTTCTTGACTTTTTCAGAAAAAACAGTATACTTAATATATATTTGCAGATATGGTTCATCGGTAGAACGCTAGCTTCCCAAGCTGGAAAGGCGGGTTCGATTCCCGTTATCTGCTTTTTTTGATGGATGCGAAAACCCTTGTAAATGCTGGATTTTTCCTTTATTTACAAGGGTTTCTGGTGTTTTTGGAGCATCTACCACGAAAGCATATTTCAGTATAAAGAACCCCTTTTTCTGGGGAAATATCACACGAAATATCACACGAAAAAGGGCTGTTTTTCCTTTATTTTCAAGGAATGACAGCCCCTTATTATGCGCTTATATTGTGTTTTTCATCATATTTTATCTTATGTGTCCGTCCTCTGCTATCCGATCTGCGGTAATCATCCAGCCATCCGAATCAAACGCATACGCCTGTCCGTCAATCTGGCAGACTGCATCGTGCCGGTAGGTGTACCCACTCAGCAGATACCACCAGCGCCCGTCCTGGCACACCCAGCCAGTAAGATACTTGCCAGACACCCAGCCGTCCGCAGTCTGGATCCACGGTGCTCCGCTGACAAAACACTTCCGGATCGGCTGCACCTGCTGATCCTTACTGTATCGCTTGCCAGAGTCAGCACCTGCCGGAGCTGTCCGGATGATGAGCGAAGATGCAGTGATGCTCAAGCCGTGTGCGCCGCTCTTGATGTCCTTGAGATCCGCCGCTCCGGCATCGCTGTCGGCTTTGACTGTCGCTACATCCATTTTAGGCCAGGTCTTTTTAAACGCCTCAAAGGTGCCGTAACGCTGTTTAAGAATGTTGGTGCCGCTGCCCCAGTCCGGCAGATAAAGATGTGCCTTGTCCACGATGCTACGCCAGTCTCCGCCCCAGGCAAGTCCTAAAGCTTTTGCCAGCTCTGCGGCCCTTTTAAACATACCTGTGCTGTCATTGTAGGCATCGTCTGACACGCTGCCATCGCCGTCCACATCCATCTTAAGATAAAAATCAAAGGCAATCCCCCACTGATGCTGACTGCTATAGCTATTGCCTTTGGCATTGGTTACAATGTTGCCAGGCTTGGTACGTCCTTGCGCGTACAGAGCGTCCTGCTCCGCCACCGTCCGCAGTGTCTCTCCGATGGCTACTGTGATACCCTCGGTCGCACAGGCTTTGATCCAGGCGGACGCAATGCGCTGGAGACGTGGATGGCATAATGTGATATCTCTCATAGATTTGTCCTCTTTTCTTTATGATATGAAAAATATGACATTTTGTTTTCCGGGGTATCTTGCAAAGAATTTTCGCATATGCTATAATGCCGATAGGCTAAGAGATAGTAGTTGTCCATCACAGGCAACGACAAAACCCCCAAGGATCGCGACTCCTTGGGGGTTTTTATTCCTACTATCGGCTTTCGTCGATTTTCCCCTATTGTTGCGATGCCGCAACGGCAGCCATGCCCCGAACTGCCGCGGGAGATAGTCGGATCGCCTCCTTCTACTCTTCTTTTCCTGACTGCTTAAAAATCTGGTTTACATACGTAGACAATCCCGCCACAAGGACGCCCTGTGTAAGTGCCGTGAAAACTGCCAGCGCGATATCCTGACCACTGCCGCAGGCACAGGTGGCGAACACATAGATGGCACAAATCGCAACGCCAATCAGCCCATTAATGAGTGGGATGTATTTGTCTTTCACTGTCTCACTCTGCTTCAGCCACATCCCAATAAAGTACAGCACTACTGCTACCACAAGTAATTCCGGCTTTACATAATCTTTAATCTGCATACCTTATCCCTCCATCTGCTTTTCCAAATCTGCGATCCGATGGTTTGCCACCCGGATCTGTTTCTGCATCACTGCCTCGGTCTCCTCTAATTTATATGTACGCTCAATTACTGTATGAAAGCAATTATGAATGATGAAGTCATGGAACGACTGATTGATACGCTGATGGAGTTGCAGAAGAAAGAAAGCACCGATCTGCCTCTTTTGAAAAAGTAGCTTGCAGAAACGGAAAAAGGTATTAACAATATGCTCAACTCCATTCAAGCAGGGATTTTTACTCCGTCCACCAAGCAAAGACTGGACGAGTTGGAGGAAACCAAAAGGCAGCTTGAAGTCAGCATTTTGCAGGAGGAAATGCACAAGCCCCTGCTTACAAGAGAACAGATAGCATTTTTCATTTACCGCTTCCGTAAATTTGATGTGACAAAGCGGGAACAGCGGCAAAGACTGATTGACAGTTTTGTAAATGCGGTGTATCTTTATGAGGACAAGATAATTCCTTACTTTTAACTGTAAGAACAGTTCTAAGACCATCACACTGGCGGAGGTTGAGGGTTCGGATTTATCCGCACTCGGTGCTGGTTTGAAAACCTCCGTAAAGAATGAATTTGACATTGTTTACGGAGGTTTTTGTTTTATCCCTTCGCTTTCACTTTATCAAACTCTGGGTTAAACGTATAGAAATTACGACTGCTCAGGTGATCCTGTACATTTCTTAAAGCTTCACCAAACCGCTGAAAATGTACAATCTCGCGCTCGCGCAGAAAACGGATCGGATCGCATACTTCCGGATCTTTGACCACGCGGAGAATATTGTCGTAGGTTGTGCGGGCTTTCTGCTCTGCTGCCATATCCTCATATAAATCCGTGATCGCATCGCCCTTCGACTGGAACTCGCACGCATTGAACGGGATTCCGCCTGCTGCCTGCGGCCAGATTGCCGTGGTGTGGTCGATATAGTATGGTCCGAACCCGGATGACTCGATCTGTGCCGGAGTAAGGTTGCGCGTGAGCTGCTGGACAATGGCGGCAATCATCTCCATATGGGCGAGTTCCTCGGTTCCGATGTCGGTCAGAAGTCCTTTCTGCATCTTATAAGGCATCGTATACCGCTGGGACAGGTAGCGCATAGAGGCTCCGATTTCGCCGTCAGGACCGCCGTAGTACACTAACCTATAATAAACCGGAAGCCCTGGAAAATATAGGTTTTGAATATTCTAATGTATTTTATTTCCGAATGTCAATGAGGCGCTGATTCAGAAGCGCAGAAGCGGTCTAAATTGCAGTAACCTATGATACTTTTTCCACAAGAATATTTTTCTTTAAATTCAAGATCAAAAAAGGCGCAACGAATCAGCTCCGCTGCGCCTTATGATTATTTCGCCAAATATTTAGAGCTGCAATAGCCCGTGTAGCCTTTTGCCTGCACTAGGAGCCAATCTGTCCCCTGTGTGGTGGTATAGTAGCCATAGCAACGTACTTCCGTTCCCTGGGGTAGGATTCCCAGGGAGGCTTTACTTGTCCCGGCTCCCGCCCGGATATGCAGGCTTGTGGTGGTTTTATATTTGCCTGCCACCGAAGCAAGGTAGCTTGCTGCCTTTTCTGTCGTTTGCTTCGGTGCGGCAGTCGTCGCGCTTGTTCCATTTGACAGTACAACCACCGTGTGACCTTTTGTCTTGGTAACCAGGATATCCCCTCTCAACAATTTGTCCGAGCTGCCGCAGTATGCTACATCCCGGATGACGTCAAAATATCCGGTACCCTTTAAAACCGCCGCCTCGGATGTGGTCGTAAAATCACCCACCTGGATGCCCGCATATCGGCAGCACACCCGCACCAGAGCCGAGCAATCCGTTTCTACGTCTTTTGTAACTTTGCCAGCGTCAAAACCGTACTGTTTGGCTGCATCCCAAAGGCTTGTCCGGTGATTCTGGCAATATCCGATGTGATCGTTTTTACACGCCGCCTCCATGCAGTAAGCAATCCTTTCCCGGATCGCCGGGGCTTTTGCCCGAATCACTACCCAGCCTTTATCATGCAAATACCAATTCTGGGTGCTGACCTCCGCGCCGCCTTTCTGGTCGCCCGGCTTGCCGCCCGTTACTCCGCCGTATTCGTTGCTTCTTGCGCTTCCAATCGTTACCATGATTATGCCCCTTTCCGAATCTGTGTAATTGCCTGGATCACTTTATCGTAGCCTACCATCGCGCTCAGCCAACTGAGCAACACCAGAGCAATCAGATAGACCGCCATCTTACTGTTAATAACTGCATCCACAAGTGTTACATATCCCGCCATCACAAGGACCGACAGTGCCACCGCCACCAGCCCCGCCAGAATATTGGCTTTATATGGTCTTTCCAGCTCTTTCAGCACCTCTTTGATAGCCTCTACCGTAAGTCCCGTTAAGATCGACACCGCAAGTAGCAGTGTCAGAAAGATTTCTAAATTCATCCCTCTGCCTCTCTTTCTTCATTCTTTTGCTTGTCTTTGTTCGTTCTGATCCATGCCATCGCGCCGCATTCTCCGCCGCAGAGCCCAAACACGCACGTACACAGCGTGTCCGGGATGCCGCCCGTCAGATAGTAAAGCACCAGCATGATCGCGATAAATAGCAGCAAAAAGGCGGCAAGCGCCGCCAGAATCACATCCATTGTCTTGATTTTCTTTTTCATTTTGCCCTCACTATTTGACATACTGTAATGCAAGCGCCGCCAGACCAGTTGCAGCAGCACCGACAACGATTCCGATAATCGTGTCCATCGCCTTGCTTGTCGCCTTTTTCCATTTATCCCCCGGCTCTTCCTCTAACGCCGTCAAGCGCTCTCCCTGGGCTTTCTGCTCATCCAGCATCCGCGCCATGTCATGAGCCAACACCTGGACAGAGGATGTCAGATCCTGGATGTGCTGCATCGTCTGCTCAATCAGGTTGATCCGGTGGTTCTGGCGGTTATTCTCATCCTCTAACCGCTTAAATGCTTCTCTGGTTGCTTCGTCCATCGCTTTTCCTCCTTATAGATCTCCGCATTCCTTTTCTGCCGCCCGAAGATCGGCAAGCGCCGCCTCGGCAGCTGTCTTGTCCGTGTCCGGTGTCCCCATGTCTTGATAGCCTAAGAGCTGTCTATACCGAGCAAGTTCTTTTTCCTGCGCCTGCACCACCTGGGACAGATGGTAGATCGCGGCATCCTGCTTCTGATTCAGATCCATATATACGCCCACCAGCTCCGCCAGATGGTCGTATAGTTTCTTTTCCCCTGGTTCCACTACTTCTCTTCCTCCTGGATGATTTCTGTCACGACTTCGCGGAGATTAAAAAGCTTCGGAACATCGTCAAGGGTTCGATCTCCATTCCGGATCAGCTTGACCCACGCTTTTACCACTTTACTGTTCTTGTCAAACATCCTCTTCATCCTCCTTTTCGTTCTGCTCCATGATCGCCGCCATAATCATGGTTAATTCTGTGATCGCCATGTCGTTATCTGTTTTGGCAGTCTCTAACGACTCCTTTGCCTGTTTCAAGTCCTTTTTCAGGCTCTCGATCGTTTTTTTGTTCGATTCCAGGACTTTGTTTGCCTGCTCCTGGCTCTGCCGAAGCTCTGCAATCTCCTTTTCCCTCTTTTCTTCCGGGGTCAATGGAGTTTCCGGTTTCCAGACAGCCGCCTCCTCCCAGAATGCATCTAACTTCTTTTCGATATCCTCTTTCTGGGTGGATGTTCGGAAGAACGCTTCTTCATAGACATATTCCAGATTCTCCCCCTCTC
>OGYH01002724.1_pt1 | contig 13447 bp, 9 predicted proteins | sample 1576511 | NCBI WGS metagenome assembly OGYH01 (sample SAMEA3541522, study PRJEB24748) | human gut metagenome | biome: human gut; feature: human-associated habitat; material: faeces | place: China | collected 2012 | reverse complement strand
GGGCGCCCAGGCCGCTGCCCTGGGCGCGGGCCACGCCGAAGCCGTTCTGATAGCCCACGGGCAGCACCGCCACGCGGGTGGGCCGCCGGAGGACGACGGGGCGGGCGCTGCCCACCGTGTGTCCCTTGGGGAGCCAGCGGGTCTCCTCGATGCCCACCTCGCCGTAGCCCACCCGGTACAGCCCGTCGCCGTGGACGCGGCGGCAGCGGCCCAGCAGGGCGGAGCCCGCCCGCACCCCGTCCAGCCGGGCGTCGGCGCAGTGGAGCAGGGCGTAGGACCCGGCGGCGTGGACAACCCCCGTCTCAAAGCCCGCGGCCCGGATGGCCTCCACCACCCGGTGGAACTGCCCCAGCCGGGCGGCCAGATCCTCTCCGCCCTTTTTCCGGGCGTGGAGCTGGGTGCAGATGCCCGACACGGCCACATTGGGCAGGTTGCGGTAGACCGAGAGGATCTTCTCCGGCTCGTCGGCCAGGAAGCCGCCGAAGCCCATGCCGGTGTCGATCTGGATGTGGGCCTCCACCACGGTGGAGCGGGCCTCCGCCGCGCCGTTGAGGGCCATGCCCGTGTCCGCCGAGCCCACGGTACACACCACGTTCAGGTCGATGAGCTGCTCCAGCTCCGCCCGGTCCACGGTGGGGCGGAGCATCAGAATCTCCTCCTCCACAAAGCCCGCCCTGCGCAGGGCGGCGGCCTCGGCGGGCTCGCTGACGGCAAAGCGGCCGATGCCCTCCTCCCGCAGCAGCCGGGCCAGCTCCACCAGCCCGGCCCCCTGGCCGTCGCCGGTGAGCACCGCGTAGATCACGGCCTCGCCCGCCCGCTCCTTAATGACGCCGATGTTGTTCTTTACGGCCTCCCGCTCGATGACCAGCGTTTTCATGGCCCCGCCTCTCTCTCTTGCCTGGTTTTTTCTATTATATACTCCCAGAAAGTTTCCGTCAACGAAAAGGGGTTTCCGCTTGTGTTTCGACAGGAAAAGTGATATGATTTTGAGATTGAAATACTCTTTTTTGGAGGAACCAGCTTGAATCGACAGACCACCCGAATTTCCCCCGCGGACATGGACCGCCAGCGGGATTTCTGCCAGAAGCTCCACGAGCGGTTCGCCGCCCGGCCGTCCGCGCCCCTGGCCTTTGTGGACACCTACGGCTGCCAGCAGAACGAGGCCGACTCGGAGCGGCTGCGGGGCTACCTCAGCGAGATGGGGTACCAGTTCACCCAGAGCGAGGCGGAGGCCGACCTGATTGTCATCAACACCTGCGCCATCCGGGAGCACGCCGAGATGCGGGTGCTGGGCAACGTGGGCGCGCTGGTGCACACCAAGCGGGCCAAGCCCGGCCAGCTCATCTGCGTGTGCGGCTGCATGGCCCAGGAGCCCCACATGGCGCAGAAGATCAAGGACTCCTACCGGCAGGTGGATCTGGTCTTCGGCCCCCACGCCCTGTGGCGGTTCCCGGAGCTGCTCTACCGCCTGGTGACCCGCCGGGGGCGCATCTTCGACATTGCCGACGAGCCCGGCTCCATCGCCGAGGGCATCCCCCTGGTGCGCCAGGAGGGGGTGAAGGCGTGGGTGAGCATCATGTACGGCTGCAACAACTTCTGCACCTACTGCATCGTGCCCTACGTCCGTGGGCGGGAGCGCTCCCGGAGGCCGGAGATCATCCTGGACGAAATCCGCGGCCTGGTGGCCGAGGGGTACAAGGACATCACCCTGCTGGGCCAGAACGTCAACTCCTACGGCAAGGATCTGGACGAGCCCATGGACTTCGCCGACCTGCTCAGGGCGGCCTCGGAGATCCCCGGGGACTTCCTGCTCCGCTTCATGACCAGCCACCCCAAGGACGCCTCCCAGAAGCTCTTCGACACCATGGCGTCCTCCCCCAAGATCGCCCCCTGCTTCCACCTGCCCTTCCAGGCGGGGAGCGACCGGATTCTGAAGGCCATGAACCGGGTGTACGACCGGGCGGGCTACCTGGACAAGGTGCGCCGCCTGCGCCAGGCCATTCCCGACGTGGTGATCACCTCCGACGTGATCGTGGGCTTCCCCGGCGAGACCGCCGAGGAGTTTGAGGACACCATGACCCTCATCGACGAGGTGCGCTTCGACGCGCTGTTCACCTTCATCTTCTCCCCCCGGGAGGGCACCCCCGCCGCCAAAATGGACGACCCCATCCCCAAGGCGGAGAAGGCGGCCCACTTCCAGCGGCTGGTGGAGCGGCAGGACCAGATTTCCGAGGAAAAGCACGCCGCCTACATCGGAAAAACCGTCCGCTGCCTGGTGGACGGGAAGGACGACAAGGGCCTCACCGCCCGCACCCCCGGCAACCGGCTGGTGCGCCTGACCGGGGGCGAGGGCCTGATCGGCCAGTTTGTGGACGTGAAGATCACCGGGGCCAACAAGTGGTCCCTATCCGGGGAGCCGGCCTGACCCGGCCAGCTCCAGCCCCAGGCCCAGCCCGCAGCGGAACAGCGCCCGCTCATACCGGAAGTCCCGCTCGGCGCGGGCCGCTGCCAGACGCTCCAGCCGCGCCCTGGCCTCCGGCGGCAGGTTGGCCTCCAGCCACTCCTCCGCCTCGTCCATCCGCCGCCCGGCCAGACAGTATTCCGGGTCGCCGTTCAGATAATACGCAATCCGGTTTTCCTGGATATAGTTGTAGAGAACGTCTAGAATGTCGAGCATAAAATTACCCCCTTAACGACCATTCGTTCGTCTTTAGAGGTATTATATAACGACCATTCGTTCGTTGTCAAGGAGGTTCTTATGGCAACCTTTGCAGAGCGTCTTTTGACCCTGCGCAACCAAAAAAAGGTCTCACAGACGGTGGCTGCCAAAGCCGTTAAAATTACTCCTCGCACCTATCAGCGCTATGAGAATGGCGAACGGGAGGCCTCCGTCAGCACGCTGATCCGCATGGCGGATTATTTTGGGGTAACGATCGACTATCTGGTGGGCCGCAGTGACGCCCGATAGGCTGGAGCGGAAGAACCCCCGCCTGCGGGGGTGGGACTACGGCGCGGGCGGCACCTATTTTGTGACGTTCTGCACCTCAGCGCACCGCCCCGTCCTCTCCTCCATCCGTAGGGGCGACCCTTGTGGTCGCCCGCCCCTCGTTCTCACCCCGCTGGGGGAGTGCGTGGCGGAGGCCATCGCGCTTACCGGGGTACGGGTGGAGCACCAGGTTATCATGCCCAACCATGTCCATCTGCTCCTGACGCTGGAACGGGCGGCCACAAGGGCCGCCCCTACAGGGGCCGGGATGCAGGCGGCCGCAAGGATTGCCCCCGCAGACGGCCAAACGCGAGTAGCCGCAAGGATTGTCCCCACAGGAGCCGGGACGCAGGCGGACGCAAGGGTTGCCCCCACAGACAGCGGGACGCGGGCGGACGCAAGGATTGCCCCCACAGACAGCGGGACGCGGGCGGACGCAAGGATTGCCCCCACAGGCCGCGGGACGCAGGCGGACGCGAGGGTTGCCCCCACAGGCCGCGGGACGCAGGCGGACGCGAGGGTTGCCCCCACAGGAGCCGGGACGCAGGCGGACGCAAGGGTTGCCCCCACAGACAGTGGGCCGCGGGCGGCCACAGAACTGGGGCGGCTTGTAGGCACCGTGAAATCCCGGTCCGTCCATCTGGCCGCCGGGCGGGGACTGGAGGCCGGCCGCCTTTGGCAGCGGGGTTACTACGACCATATTGTCCGCAGGGAAAACGACTTTCTGCGCATCTGGACCTATATTGACAACAACCCCCTGCGCTGGGAGCTGGATTGCTACTACACAGAGAGATAGAACAGGAGAGACGCTATGCCGCCAGAGACCACGCCCATGATGCAGCAATATCTGCGCATGAAGGAGCTGCACCCGGACTGTATTTTGTTTTTCCGGCTGGGTGATTTTTACGAGATGTTCAACGAGGACGCCAAGCTGGTATCCAAGGAGCTGGAGCTGACCCTGACCAGCCGGGACCGGGGCAAGCCGGAGGCGCAGCGCACCCCCATGTGCGGCGTGCCCTACCACAGCGCCGACGCCTACATCGCCCGGCTGATCGCCAAGGGCTACAAGGTGGCCATCTGCGAGCAGATGGAGGACCCCGCCCTGGCCAAGGGGCTGGTGGACCGGGACATCATCCGCATCATCACCCCCGGCACGGTGATGACCTCCTCCATGCTGGAGGAGGGGCGCAACAACTTCATCTGCGCCGTGTACCGGGACAGCGCGGGCACGGGGCTGTGCTTCTGCGACATCTCCACCGGCGAGTGCTCCGTCACCTCCTTCACCGGGCCGGAGGCGGACGAGCACCTCTATAACGAGCTGGGCCGCTTCACCCCTCGGGAGGCCATGCTCTCCGACGGGGCGTACAGCGACGGGGCCCTGGTGGACTTCCTGGTCAAGCGCCTGGACTGCCGCTGCGAGAACGGGGGCGAGGCCCGCTTCCGGCTGGACGCGGCCCGCACGGCGGCGGAGAAGCAGTTCTCCGCCGGCCTGGACGCCCTGCCCGCCGGGGACGACGCCGCCCTCCAGGCGGTGGGCGGCCTGCTGTCCTACCTCTATGAGACCCAGAAGACCGACCTGTCCCACCTCTCCACCCTGACGTACTTCACCACCGGGCAGTTCATGGAGCTGGATCTCACCGCCCGGCGCAACCTGGAGCTGACCGAGACGCTGCGCTCCAAGGAGAAGAAGGGGAGCCTGCTGTGGGTGCTGGACAAGACCCGCACCGCCATGGGCCACCGGCTGATCCGGGCGTGGATGGAGCGGCCCCTGCTCTCCCCGGCGGCCATCGGCCGCCGCCTGGGGGCGGTGGGGGAACTGGTGGGCGACGCCATCGGCCGGGAGGAGCTGACCCTCACCCTGCGGGAGATCACCGATCTGGAGCGGCTGATCGGCCGCATTGTCTACGGCACCGCCGGCGGGCGGGATCTGGTGGCCCTGGCAAACGGCCTGGGCAGGCTGCCCGCCCTGCGGGAGCGGCTGGCCGGCTGCTCCTCCGCCCTGCTGGCCTCCCTGCGGGAGGAGCTGGACGATCTCACCGAGCTGCGGGAGCTCATCGGCCGGGCTATCGTGGACGAGCCCCCCTTCTCCGTCCGGGAGGGCGGCTTCATCCGGGCGGGCTACCACCCGGAGGTGGACCGCCTGCGGGACATTATGGCCAACGGAAAGGGCCTGGTGGCCTCCATCGAGGCCAGGGAGAAGGAGAAGACCGGCATCAAGAGCCTGAAGGTGGGCTACAACAAGGTCTTCGGCTACTACATCGAGGTGTCCAAGTCCTATTACGACCAGGTGCCCGACACCTACATCCGCAAGCAGACCCTCACCAACTGCGAGCGGTTCATCACCCAGGAGCTCAAGGAGCTGGAGCACGAGATCCTCTCCGCCCAGGACCGCATCACCGCCCTGGAGTTTGAGCTGTTCTGCGACCTGCGGGAGCAGGCGGCCGCCCAGGTGGGGCGGATTCAGCGCTCCGCCGCCGCCGTGGCCCAGGTGGATGTGCTCTCCTCCTTCGCCGCCGTGGCCGCCGAGCAGGGCTACTGCCGCCCCGAGGTGGATCTCTCCGACGCCATCGAGATCACCGAGGGCCGCCACCCGGTGGTGGAGAAGATGCTCAAACACGCCCTTTTCGTCCCCAACGACACCCACATGGACAACCGCGACGACACGGTGGCCATCATCACCGGCCCCAACATGGCGGGCAAGTCCACCTACATGCGCCAGGTGGCCCTCATTGTGCTCATGGCCCAGATGGGCTCCTTCGTCCCCGCCCGCTCCGCCCGCATCGGCATCGTGGACCGGGTGTTCACCCGCATCGGCGCCAGCGACGACCTCTCCGCCGGGCAGTCCACCTTCATGGTGGAGATGACCGAGGTGGCCGAGCTGCTGAAAAACGCCACCGCCAAGAGCCTGCTGATCCTGGACGAGATCGGCCGGGGCACCTCCACCTACGACGGCATGTCCATCGCCCGGGCAGTGCTGGAGTTCTGCGCGGACAAGAAGCGCCTGGGGGCCAAGACCCTCTTCGCCACCCACTACCACGAGCTGACCGCCCTGGAGGGGCAGATCCCCGGGGTGAAGAACTACAACATCGCCGCCAAAAAGAAGAAGGACGACATCCTCTTCCTGCGCAAGATCGTCCGGGGCGGCGCCGACCAGAGCTACGGCATCGAGGTGGCCAAGCTGGCCGGGGTGCCCGAGCCGGTGCTCCGCCGGGCCAGGAAGATCCTGGAGGAGCTGGAGGCGGGCGTACCCGCCGCCCCCGCCCCGGCCGCCGAGGTCCCGACGATCACGCTGATTTCCGCCTCGCAAACCGGCAACGCCCGCCGCGTCGCCGAAGCGCTGCGTGACGATCTGCTGGCGGCGAAGCTGAACGTGAAGCTGGTGAATGCAGGCGATTATAAATTCAAACAAATTGCTGCGGAAAAACTGCTGGTGGTAGTGACGTCCACCCAGGGGGAAGGAGAGCCGCCGGAAGAAGCGGTCGCATTGCATAAGTTCCTGTTCTCGAAGAAAGCGCCGAAGCTGGACGGAACCGCATTCGCCGTCTTTGGCCTCGGCGATACCTCTTATGAATTCTTCTGCCAGTCCGGCAAAGATTTCGACAGCAAGCTGGCTGAACTTGGCGCGGAACGCCTGCTCGATCGCGTCGACGCCGACGTTGAATATCAGGCCGCGGCCGCTGAATGGCGCGCGCGCGTGGTTGAGGCGCTGAAGGCCCGTGCGCCGGTCGCTGCGCCCGCTCAGCTGGCCACCAGCGGCGCGGTGAACGATATTCACACCAGCCCATATACCAAAGAAGCGCCCCTGACGGCGACCCTGTCGGTCAATCAGAAAATCACCGGCCGCAATTCAGAAAAAGATGTGCGCCATATCGAAATAGACCTCGGTGATTCCGGTCTGCGCTATCAGCCGGGCGACGCCCTGGGCGTCTGGTACCAGAACGATCCTCAGCTGGTGAAAGAGCTGGTGGAGCTGCTGTGGCTGAAAGGCGACGAGCCGGTGACCGTTGAGGGCAAAACTCTGCCGCTGTCGGAAGCCCTGCAGTGGCATTTTGAGCTGACGGTTAACACCGCGACTATCGTTGAAAATTACGCCACCCTGACGCGCAGCGAATCGCTGCTGCCGCTGGTGGGCGATAAAGCTCAGTTGCAGCAGTATGCCGCCGCGACGCCGATCGTCGATATGGTCCGTTTCTCTCCGGCGCAGCTGGACGCTGAGGCGTTAATCGGTCTGCTGCGTCCGCTGACGCCGCGCCTGTATTCTATTGCTTCCTCACAGGCGGAAGTGGAGAGCGAGGTGCATGTCACCGTGGGCGTGGTGCGCTATGAAATTGAAGGCCGCGCCCGGGCTGGCGGCGCCTCCAGCTTCCTCGCCGACCGCGTGGAAGAGGATGGCGAAGTCCGTGTCTTTATCGAACACAACGACAACTTCCGTCTGCCAGCCAACCCGGAGACCCCGGTGATCATGATTGGCCCGGGCACCGGTATTGCGCCGTTCCGCGCCTTTATGCAGCAGCGCGCTGCGGACGGAGCGCAAGGCAAGAACTGGTTGTTCTTCGGCAACCCGCACTTCACCGAAGATTTCCTCTATCAGGTGGAGTGGCAGAGCTATGTGAAGGAAGGTCTGCTGACCCGTATCGATCTGGCCTGGTCCCGCGATCAACAACAAAAAATCTATGTGCAGGACAAACTGCGCGAGCAGGGGGCCGAGCTGTGGCGCTGGATCAATGACGGCGCCCACATTTATGTCTGCGGCGACGCCAATCGTATGGCGAAGGACGTGGAAAACACCTTACTGGAAGTGATTGCCGAATACGGCGCGATGGACGCCGAAGCGGCGGACGAATTTTTAAGTGAGCTGCGCGTTGAGCGCCGTTATCAGCGAGATGTCTACTAATGAGCGAAAAACATCCGGGGCCTTTAGTGGTCGAAGGTAAACTGAGCGATGCCGAGCGCATGAAGCTTGAGAGCAATTACCTGCGCGGCACCATTGCGGAAGATTTAAACGACGGTCTGACCGGCGGTTTTAAAGGCGATAACTTCCTGCTGATCCGTTTCCACGGCATGTACCAGCAGGACGATCGCGATATCCGCGCGGAGCGCGCCGCCCAGAAGCTGGAGCCGCGTCATGCGATGCTGCTCCGCTGCCGTCTGCCGGGCGGGGTGATCACCACCACCCAGTGGAAGGCGATCGATAAGTTTGCCGCTGAGAACACCATTTACGGCAGTATTCGCCTGACCAACCGGCAGACCTTTCAGTTCCACGGCATTCTGAAAAAGAACGTCAAGCCGGTGCATCAGATGCTGCACTCGGTGGGGCTGGACGCGCTGGCCACCGCCAACGATATGAACCGTAACGTGCTGTGCACCTCCAACCCGTACGAGTCGCAGCTGCACGCTGAGGCCTACGAGTGGGCGAAAAAGATCTCCGAGCATCTGCTGCCGCGCACCCGCGCCTATGCCGAGATCTGGCTGGATCAGAAAAAGGTCGCCACTACCGACGAAGAGCCGATCCTCGGCCAGACCTATCTGCCGCGTAAGTTTAAAACCACGGTGGTGATCCCGCCGCAGAACGATATCGATCTGCACGCCAACGACATGAACTTCGTGGCGATCGCCGAAAACGGCAAGCTGGTGGGCTTTAACCTGCTGGTGGGCGGCGGTCTCTCTATCGAACATGGTAACAAAAAAACCTACGCCCGCACGGCGAGCGAATTCGGTTATCTGCCGCTGGAGCATACTCTGGCGGTGGCGGAAGCGGTTGTGACCACCCAGCGCGACTGGGGCAACCGTACCGACCGTAAGAATGCGAAAACCAAGTACACCCTTGAGCGCGTCGGTGTCGAAACCTTCAAAGCGGAAGTGGAGCGCCGGGCAGGCATTAAGTTTGAGCCGATCCGCCCGTACGAATTTACCGGCCGCGGCGATCGCATCGGCTGGGTGAAGGGGATTGATGATAAGTGGCACCTGACGCTGTTTATTGAAAACGGCCGCATTCTCGATTATCCGGGTCGTCCGCTGAAGACTGGCCTGCTGGAGATTGCTAAGGTCCATCAAGGCGAATTCCGCATCACCGCTAACCAGAACCTGATTGTCGCCAGCGTACCGGAAGATCAGAAGGCGCGGATCGAGAAGCTCGCGCGGGATCATGGCCTGATGAATGCCGTCACCCCGCAGCGCGAAAACTCGATGGCCTGCGTCTCCTTCCCGACCTGTCCGCTGGCGATGGCGGAAGCCGAGCGTTTCCTGCCGTCGTTTATCGACAAGGTGGAAGGGGTGATGAGCAAGCACGGCGTGAGCGATGAGCATATCGTCACCCGCGTCACCGGCTGCCCGAACGGCTGCGGCCGCGCGATGCTGGCGGAAGTGGGACTGGTGGGCAAAGCGCCGGGCCGCTATAACCTGCACATCGGCGGTAACCGCAACGGCACCCGCATCCCGCGGATGTACCGTGAGAATATTACCGAGTCGGAAATTCTCGACTCGCTAGACGAACTGGTAGGGCGCTGGGCGAAAGAGCGCGAAGCGGGTGAAGGCTTCGGCGACTTTACGGTGCGTGCGGGCATCATTCGCCCGGTGCTCGACCCAGCCCGCGATTTCTGGGAATAACATCCTGGTGCCCGGTGGCGCGTAGCGATCCGGGCCAGCGAAACCCGTAGGCCGGACGAACGCAGTGTCGTCCGGCAAAACAGGCAAACGAGGTTCATATGTCCGTACTCGATCTAAACGCGCTTAATGCATTGCCGAAAGTGGAACGCATTCTGGCACTCGCGGAAACCAACGCCCAACTGGAAAAGCTTGACGCCGAAGGGCGTGTGGCGTGGGCGCTGGAAAATCTGCCGGGAAACTATGTGCTGTCGTCGAGCTTTGGCATTCAGGCGGCGGTCAGTTTGCATCTGGTGAATCAGATCCGCCCGGATATTCCGGTGATCCTCACCGATACCGGCTACCTGTTCCCGGAAACCTATCAGTTTATTGACGAGCTGACGGACAAGCTCAAGCTGAACCTGAAGGTCTACCGCGCGGCTGAAAGCGCGGCCTGGCAGGAGGCGCGCTACGGCAAGCTGTGGGAGCAGGGCGTTGAGGGCATTGAGAAATACAATGAGATCAACAAGGTTGAGCCGATGAACCGGGCGCTGAAAGAGCTCAACGCGCAGACGTGGTTTGCCGGTCTGCGCCGCGAGCAGTCGGGCAGCCGGGCTACGCTTCCGGTGCTGGCGGTCCAGCGCGGGGTGTTCAAGGTGCTACCGATTATCGACTGGGATAACCGCACGGTGTATCAGTACCTGCAAAAGCACGGGCTGAAGTACCACCCGCTGTGGGATCAGGGCTATCTCTCGGTAGGCGATACCCACACCACCCGCAAATGGGAGCCGGGCATGGCAGAAGAAGAGACCCGGTTCTTCGGGCTTAAACGCGAGTGCGGATTGCACGAGGGTTAAGCTGTTAGCTCTTCCTCTGAGTGATAATTCAAAAAGAACACGCGGGCGATACCGCGCGTTCTTTTGTGCGTATTAGCTTTTCTTCTCCACCTTCGCCAGCTCTTTCACCAGCGGCAGCATGACTTTCACTACCTCGCGTCCGCGGTGTTCGATGCGCCCCGGCAGCGCGTGGTCGATATACTGCTGATTATCCAGCTGGACGTCATGCCAACTGGTTCCCTGCGGGAAACTGGCCGATTTGCTCCGCTGCTGATAGCCATCTTTTTTGCCGAGTGACCAGTTAGTCGCCTCGACCGACAGCACCGGGATCCCGGCGTTGTCGAAGACGCTGGCGTCATTGCAGCAGCTGGTGCCTTTCGGGTAAGCCGGATTGAGTCCCGGATTGGTGTAGGCGGCGATGCCTTTGCTGCGGGCGATAGCCAGCGCGCGATCGCGGGTCAGCTTGCGCACCGAGGCCGGCGTGCTGCGGCCGCTGTTGAAGTAAAGCTTATCGCCCACCACCAGATTATCGAGATTGATCACCAGCAGGGTATTTTTCTTTTCCGCTTCGCTCATCCGCTGCAGCAGGTTTTGCGCGCCGAGACGGCCTTCCTCTTCACCGCTGGTGGCGATAAAGCGGATGCCATAGCGGGTAGGGACGTTCTTTAAATGCTCCGCCAGCTCCAGCAATACGCCAAGTCCCATCGCGTTGTCGTCGATGCCCTGCAGCGTCAGGCCGCCGAGGTTGTTCTCCACGTCTTTATCGCTCTGCGGCGCATAGGTGTCGAGGTGTGCCATGATAATAATCTGCTGGCGCACTTTACCTTCATGGGCGGCGATCACCGTACTGCCGGTGGCGTTATGCCAGTTCTTGCGCTGATTGCTGTCGGTATAGATATAGCGGGTATTGAAGCTTCGCACGTCGCTCTGATACCCCATCAGGGCGAACTGCTGGCGCAGATAGTCAGCTGAGAGCATTTCCGGCGGCGTTCCGGTCATTCGTCCCGGGAAGACGGTGGCGATATGGCGAGCCTGACTACTGGCGGTGTCGCCCAGCGCGCTGAATGCGGGGGCGGCGGCGAAAACAAAACCGGTGCCGAGCGCCAGCGGAAGCAGACGGCGGCACAACGCGGAAAACATAAGGGGTCCTTACACGAACGAGACAATTTGACGCGTACAGTATGAAACTGTGACCGCGGTTAAACAATTTCAATTGCTCTTAAATAGCGGAAAAATAGCGCGTTAAGCACTTTTTGATATTTGTATTTCCGCCGCGTTATTCCTTTGTGTCACAACTCATTCCATTTCGTAATTTCATTTGCTCTAAGGCGCACCCTATAGTCGCAGTATCGCTGAATGTAAGAGAGTTGTTGCACCGTGGATTACTTGCCCCTTTTTGCCGAACTGAAACAAAGGCCCGTGCTGGTGATCGGCGGCGGCGAGATTGCTGAACGTAAGATCAAGTTCTTGCTGCGCGCTCAGGCGCAGGTGCAGGTGGTCGCTGAAACGCTGTCACCGGCGCTGGCCGATCTGGCTGCGCGCCAGGCACTCAGCTGGCGGGCGACGGAATTCAGCGACTCGCTGGTGGATGATGTCTTTCTGGTGATTGCGGCCACCGAGGATGAGGCGCTTAACCAGCGGGTATTTGCGGCAGCTAACGCGCGCTACCGGTTGGTCAACGTGGTGGATAACCAGGCGCTGTGCTCGTTTGTTTTCCCTTCTATCGTCGACCGTTCGCCGCTGCTGGTGGCGATCTCCTCCAGCGGTAAAGCGCCGGTGCTGTCGCGCATTCTGCGTGAAAAAATCGAAGCGCTGCTGCCGACGAATCTCGGTCGGCTGGCGGAATCAGCAAGCTACTGGCGCAACCATCTGAAAACCCGCCTGACGACTACCGAAGCGCGTCGCCGCTTCTGGGAGCGCGTCTTTACCGGCCGCTTCGCCAGCCTGATGGTGGCGGGCAACTCTGCGGAGGCGGAAAAGGCGCTGCAGGATGAGCTGGATAAGCCCGAACGTGAGACGGGAGAAATTATTCTGGTTGGCGCCGGGCCGGGCGATGCCGGGCTGCTGACCCTTCGCGGTCTGCAGGCGATCCAGCAGGCGGACGTGGTTTTCCACGATCATCTGGTGACTCAGCCGGTTCTCGAGCTGGTGCGCCGCGATGCCGAACTTATTTGCGTCGGCAAACGCGCCGGCGAGCACTCGGTGCCGCAGCATGAAACCAATCAGCTGCTGGTGGAGGCGGCGAAGGCGGGGAAAACCGTCGTGCGCCTGAAGGGCGGCGATCCGTTTATTTTTGGCCGCGGCGCAGAAGAGCTGCAGGCTGCCGCCGAGGCGGGGATCCCGTTCCAGGTGGTGCCGGGCGTCACCGCAGCCGCCGGGGCGACGGCCTACGCCGGTATTCCGCTGACCCATCGCGATTATGCGCAAAGCGCCGTCTTTGTCACCGGCCACTATAAGCCGGACAGCGCCCCCTTCGACTGGTCGCTGCTGGCGAAGAGCCAACAGACGCTGGCGATCTACATGGGCACCATGAAGGCGGCGGAAATCAGCGCCCAGCTGATCGCCCACGGTCGCGACAGCGACACGCCGGTGGCGGTAATTTCCCGTGGCACCCGTGACGATCAGCAGACGATAACCGGCACATTGCAACAACTCGAACACCTGGCGAAAGACGCCCCGATGCCCGCCCTGCTGGTGGTCGGCGAAGTGGTGCAGCTGCATCAGCAGCTCGCCTGGTTTCAACATACATCATCCGCCGAGGGGTTTAACGCTTCGGTGGTCAATCTGGCTTAAGGAACGGTTATGGACCAAAAACGACTCACTCACCTGCGGCAACTGGAGGCGGAAAGCATCCATATTATTCGTGAGGTGGCCGCCGAATTTTCTAACCCGGTAATGATGTACTCCATCGGGAAAGATTCCAGCGTAATGCTGCATCTGGCGCGCAAAGCGTTTTATCCGGGAACCCTGCCGTTCCCGCTGCTGCACGTCGATACCGGCTGGAAATTCCGTGAGATGTATGAGTTCCGCGATCGTACGGCGA
>OGYH01002713.1_pt1 | contig 13521 bp, 8 predicted proteins | sample 1576511 | NCBI WGS metagenome assembly OGYH01 (sample SAMEA3541522, study PRJEB24748) | human gut metagenome | biome: human gut; feature: human-associated habitat; material: faeces | place: China | collected 2012 | reverse complement strand
CGGTATTTTACTATTATCAGAAGCTGATTCGTTTAAGAAAAGAAAATCCAGTATTCGTGAATGGAAAATTTGAACTTCTTCTGCCGGAAGATGAGAGAATTTTCGCCTATACGAGAACAGATGAGCATACAAAGATGCTGGTATGTACAAACTTTACGGATGAGGAAGTTAGCTGCCCATTGCTTGATGAGTGGAAAGCCGGGGAAGTCTGGATCCGGAATTATGAGGACGACAGAGAAGGAAATATATTGCGCCCTTATGAGGCGGTGATAATTGCATTTACTGGCAAATAGATTGAGTTTCTTTTTTGGCATCAAAATTCACTTACTATATTTCTTCCTGCCACGCTCATCAAGAAAGAACGCCCATTCTTCCTTGAGGTATTTCGGCATACGGGGCATAGAGGACACCTCCTTTGTGCTGCCTAATTGCCGATTTGCTCCCGAAACGCAGAAATGCCCAAAACCGTTTCCCGTTGTATGGTTTCGGGGCGATTTTGGGCGTTTTCTTTCGATATGAGCGGCTTTGTTTTGACGGCGGTATCCTTTACCGCCAACCATTCAAAAGCCGCTGTTTGTCACTTCCGGGTAACAAAAAAGCGCCGTATTGCTACGACGCTTTTGTCTTGCTCGGAAGATGGAGCAAGGGAACACTATTCAATTATCTGTTGTACTTTTTCTTTCTGCTGACAATCGTTGTGCCAATAGCTGCCCCGCCGCTGATGAACAACAGGGCAATCCACAGTGCAAGGTTGCTTGTATCGCCGGTCTGGGGAAGTTTGGAATCGTCCTTCAGCTTCGCCGTTACGGTGTCGGCTTTTTTGATTTCCTTTGTACCGTCCTTGTCGCTGTAATATTTACCGCAGCCTTCGCAGTACCAGTACTCGATATTGCCCTCGGTGGTCTTGGTCGCCGCAGTTGCCGGGAAGTGCTTTAAGTCGGTGTGGTTCTTCGCATCAAGCTCACCGTATTCCGCACCGCAGACTTCGCACTTTGCCTTGTCCTTGCAGGTCGCTTTCCCGCCGGTGTGCTCAGTCAGCTTCTTGCCGCAATAATCACACTTGTGGTCTTTGTTATCGTCTGCACACTCGCTGATTATATAATCGCAGATATCACATTTGTGGTCTTTGTTTGCATCGATGCAATTCTCGGTTTCCGTGTGGCTGGTGTCACGCTTACAGATTCGGGTGTGGGTCTTTTCATCGCTGTTCTGCGTCCAAGCGCCCCAGTCGTGGTCCAGCACATTGCCGGAGAAGAAGGTTGCCTCATCCGCCGTGCCCTCGGAGCTCAGACCGCAGACTGCGCAGGACTTGTAGTAGACTGCCTTTTCCGTGCAGGTGGCGGCGGATTTCAGGTACTTTGCATCCACGGTCTCCGCCGTGAAGTCGTGGGGCAGCTTTTCGCCATACTCAGCCTTGCAAAACTCACAGACGGCATTTTGGGTGCAGGTCGCTTTGCCGCCGGAGTGCTCCGCGTAGCCTTTCTTTCCCGCGTTATCCGTCACATCGCAGTTTTTATTGGTGCATTCATGCCAGTGATGCGTTGCATCGGACGTCCAATCGGACTTCCAGCTATGGCCCGTGGCTGGAATCGGCTCTATTTTTGTTGCGTCGCACTTGTTGCAGCTATATGTCTTTTCACCCGCTTTTGTGCAGGTAGGCGCTGTTGTTACCGTACCGCTGTTCCAAGTATGAGGGCCTACGTCATCCTTTTCATCGCAACGGGAACACTGCTTCCAGTGCTCGTTATCATCATGTGTCCAACTGGTAGTAAAATCATGTCCCAGAACATCGCCATATTCCGCACCGCAAACTGCGCATTTTGCTTTTTCGGTGCAGGTGGCCGTGCCGCCGGAGCAGTTTTGTGTTTCCACGACATTGCAGGTGCAGTGGCGGCTGTGGGTGCCGTCGCCGTTCGATGTCCAGTTACCGTTGTGCTCATGAGCATCGCCCTGTCCCTTGAACACGGGCAGGGTTATTTTTGCCGCAGCCACATACTGGCAGCTGTCCCATGGAGAATCGTTGCGGCCAGCCTTAAGCTCATCCAGCACGTCACCGTTGGCAAATTCCGCGGCGGTTTTGGCGGTTCCATTGAGATCTGTGTCCGTGTCGCTCAGATAGTAGCAGTTGGTGGGTCTGCTATCATTATAGGCGGAGACTGCGATTTTACTAACATATCCGCTACCAGTGATTTCGCCGACATTATAGCAGTTGGAAATCTTTCCGTTCATATAAAATCCGCAGATACCTCCGGCGTCGCCACTGCCGTTGTCGCTTCTGCCGGTGATTTTTCCGATGTTATAGCAATCGCGGATTATTAGCGTACGACTATTATAGTCGACCAATCCGACAATTCCACCGACTCTGGCATCTATGCCTGTGCAGGAGACCGTGCAGAGGCTGGCGCAGTTTTCGATGGTTTCGTCCATAGCGTAGCCCGCAATGCCGCCACACCACCCCTGGTTAGCAGTACATGACACCGAGCCTGCCACCGTCAGTTTCCGGATGGTGCCGGCTTTTACGCAACCGAACAGACCGGCGCGACCGGGCTGGACATTGACGGTTACACTCAGATTCTTGACGGTGTGTCCCTGCCCGTCAAAGGTACCGGTATAGGCACTGTCTCTGTCCGGACCGATGGGCGTCCACGGTTCGTTATTCAAATCAATGTCCGCAGTCAGCACAGCATACGCGCCACGGTTCTGCGTCTGGCCGCCCGCACCGTTGACAATATCCCGGAACAGCTTCAGCTGGTCGGCGGTGCTGATTTGATAGGGATAAGCTGCGGTGCCAAGGCCGTCCATGTAAACGGTGTTATTGCCGACCTTGTAGGGTAGCGCAATGCTGCCATCCACCGTGCCGCCGGTCATGGTAAAACTGGCACTGGGTTTGACGACAAACACACTGTTGCCGCCATTCACCGCCGTGCAGCTCGCGATGCTGCCGTCATTCATGGTGAAGGTGCTGCTACCGTCTACATATACACCGCCGCCTTGCTGGGCAGTGCAGCTGGAGATGGTGCCGCCATTCATGGTGAATCTGCTGGTGTTGCGTATCTTCACCGCACCGCCGTAGTTGCCGGCAGAACAATTTTCAATCGTTCCGCCGTTCATTAAAAAGGAAGCATTTCCCTTGATAAAGATCGCACCGGCATCGTCATCCGCTCTGCAGCCGCTGATGGTGCCACTGTTCATAATAAAAGTGCAGCCATCACCGATATCCACCGCACCACTGTCATCACTGGCTTTGCAATTCGTAATAGCGCCGCCGCTCATCTCAAATTTGCCGCCGTCTGAGATATCCACAGCACCGCCGTCACCGTCAGTCATGCAGTTTATGATGGTGCCGCTTTTTAAGGTCAGGATACCGCCGTTGATACTGAAGCCGCAGTTGTTATTTTGACCGTCAATTTTACCGCCGGTACCGCTGTCCTTTACCGTCAGATTTCCGTGTTCATTCACGCTGAATATATCATCGCACTCCGTATCACCGCATGTCAAAGTATAGCCGTTCAAATCCAGCGTGACATCAGGGCGGTTGACGGTCAGGGAAATGCTGATGCTAATGTTCGCCGCCAGCTTGACGGTGTCGAAATTAACACCAGCAATAGCCGCAGTCAGCTCATCCGCGGTGCTGACTTCTGTTGCCGTCTCGCTCCCGCCAATTAACGCCGTCAAGGCTGTCTTCGGCTGGGGGTCGGACACTTCTCCCTCCGGCTGGGGGTCGGACACTTCCCCCTCCGGCTGCACTGCCGCATCGTCTGCGGGCTGGGCGCACTTTGCACAGTTCTCCGGCAAAGCGCCCTCTGCGCCGCAGATGGGACAATCTGCGTTCATTGCTTCCGCCGTGCAGGCTGTTTCACAGGTGCATACAGGCGGTTCTTCCGTCTCGCTCTCGGCAAATGCCGTAGTCGGCACAAGGCAGAGCACCATGCACAGAGCAAGCAGGATACTGAATAATCGTTTCTTCATCTTGTTTCCTCCATTTCGCCGTTCTTTGACAGCTTAAAATCGTATTTCATTTCCAACATGGCAAACAGCTTATACATAACCTCTGTGGCGATTGCCTTAATATCTAATGACTGAATAAAGGCAAGCACCTTTGCCTGTTCTTCCTCCGGTACACGATACACCCGCATCGCCGCCGTCAAAAAGCGGCTGAGCTTGCGTTCCAACGGAAAATGAATATCGCATTTTCTCGCCATATAGCTGCGCATCAGTCCCGCCGTGCCGATTTCCATCTCGTAAAAGTCGCTCTCGGTATCATCGGGGAAATTTTCACCAAAAATCTGCTTCAGCTCTGCCGTGGTATGCAGGTAGATATACTCCGATGTTTCGGGCAGGGAATAGGCTTCAATGTAGATTTCCCGCAGGTTCTCGTTCAGCTCGGTCAGAGTCAGCTGGATCGCCGTTTCCACCGCATAGGCGTAAACCGGCGGCAGCTTGCTGTCTGCAATGCTTCTTGCCACGCCGAACTGTCCGCCGAACATCGTTTCGGTCAATTCCAGCAAAATTCTGTCCTTGGTAGGAAACAGATTCAAATAGCTTCCCCTTGCCACGCCTGCTTCATCCACAATCTGACTGACAGAGGTGTTTTTATACCCCTGTTCCAGAAAGAGACGGACGCATACGGTCAGTATTTTCCTCTTTGTTTCACTGCTGTCTCTTCGCAAATATATCACCTCTCTTCAAATATTTTAGTATATATACCAATAATATCAAAACAAGTGCAAAAAGGCAATCGGTATTTGAAACTTTACCTCCGTAAATTGTGACATTTCCGCAAACGCTGGCTTCTTCCATTACTCACGGAACTTTATGACTTCTTGAATACTACCCGCAAAGGAAAAGCCGCCCAGCGTTCCGCTTTGGTTTTGGCTCTATGCGCAGCAGTGCTCTCACGCTGTTATTGATTGCAATAAAGCGTATCTGCTTCTTGGGGAACAGAATCTCAGTATAAAAGCCGACCTCAAGATAGTTTCTGCAGAAACGGCTCATATCCTTGACGATAATTGTGCCGATTTTCCAGGCTTCGGCTTCTGCAAGCATTGCCTGAAATCCGGGACGATTGAAGTTACGCCCTGTGTAACCGTCATTTTTCAAAAGATTGTTTGTAAAAAATTTGTAATTCTAAAAATTCATATAAACTGTAATCTATGTTATTCTATAGAAAAGTAAAAATACTGATGAAGAAAGCAGGAGGAAATTTATGAACATTGAATTAAGTATTTTGGATTGGATCCAGACGTTGCATACGCCTTTTCTGGATAAAATCATGGTATTTATCACAAGACTTGGGGATGCAGGAATTATATGGATTATGTTGAGCATAGTATTGCTTCTGATTCCTAAAACGAGAAAAAGCGGTGCGGTTATGGTGGTTGCTTTAGTAGTAGATGTATTACTTTGCAATATTGTCTTGAAAAATCTTGTAGCACGGACAAGACCATATGATGTGAATACAGGTGTACACCTTCTGGTAGCAAAGCTTCATGATTATTCTTTTCCGTCCGGACATACGGCAGCTTCGTTTGCTTCGGTAACAGCTTTGTACCTGGCAGGTGAAAAGAAGCTTTGGAAATTTGCGCTTGTGCTGGCATGTCTGATTGCAATATCGAGGTTATATCTGTATGTACACTATCCGACAGATGTTCTTGGAGGAATTCTGTTCGGTGTGATTTCAGGATATTTAGGATATCGCAAAGTATTGAAATGAAGATGACCAAAGATTACCGACCGAGAATTATATGGAAGTCAGTTGGTATAAGCATCATTTTACATGGATTTTACAAAAACAGTTCTTTAAGAAGGTAGATATGAAAGTGTATTCAGATGTATAATTAATTCTTAAGCGTAGCTATAAAATATTCAAATTAGCAAAAGGAGATAAGTAGACAAATGAAAAAGAAGCAGTTAAAACCAGAACCATATATGATGAACAGGGAACTGTCATGGTTAAAATTTAATGAGAGAGTATTAAATGAAGCAGGGAATCCGAGAGTACCTTTAGCAGAACGACTTACTTTTGCGTCTATTTATCAATCTAATCTGGATGAATTTTATATGGTGCGGGTAGGTACACTGATGGATCAGATGGAATCATCGGAAGTAGTCCGTGAGAATAAAACCAATATGACCAGCAAAGAGCAGGTAAAAGCGATCATTGATGCAACAAGAGAGCTTGATATAAAGAAAGCAGTTATTTACGAGCAGTTAATGGGAGAATTGGAGCCGCAGGGAATCCGGATTATCAATTTCAACAAGCTTTCAGGAAAAGAAGGGGAATTACTGGAAACTTACTTTGATAATGAAATTGCACCATATCTGTCTGCGAATATCATCAGCAAACAGCAGCCGTTTCCATTCTTACAGAATAAAGAGATCTATGCGGTTGCACTGCTTGCAACGAAGGGTGGAAAGACAAAAACGGCGATCATTCCGTGCAGTAACAATGTATTTAAGCGTCTGATCGACATTCCGACCAGACCGGGAACCTTTATGCTCTCGGAAGAACTGATTCTTCATTTTTTGCCGAAATTATTTAAAAAATATGAAATCAAAGAAAAATCTCTCCTGAGAATTACGAGAAATGCGGATATTGATACAGAAACCATTTATGATGAAGATATGGATTACAGAGACGCCATGGAAAATCTGGTAAAGCAGAGAAAACGTATGAATCCTGTCCGCATGGAATTCTCCAGAAAGATCAACAAAAAGCTGATCGCAGAGATATGTAAATATATCCATATGGATAAAAACCACGTATTTATGTCGAGAGTACCACTTGATTTATCATTTGTATTTGCAATCCAGAATTATCTGAGAATGCAAGGAGTAGAAAAGGAAAAGCTGTTCTATCAGAAGAGGAGTCCGCGAATGACACCGCAGCTGAAAGAAAAAGAAAGTCTGATCGCACAGATTGAGCAGAAAGATGTTCTGTTATCTTATCCATTTGAAAATATTAAATCATTTACCAACCTGCTTTATGAAGCGGCAAGAGACGATTCTGTAGTGTCCATCAAGATGACCTTGTACCGTCTGGCAGTTCGAAGCCAGATCGTAGATGCTTTGGTTGAGGCAGCGGAAAATGGCAAAGAAGTGGTGGTACTGGTTGAACTCCGTGCAAGATTTGATGAAGAAAGTAACATTGAATATTCCAGAAAGCTGGAAGAAGCCGGATGCCGTGTAATTTATGGTCTGAATGGATTCAAGGTACATTCAAAACTTTGCCTGATCACCAGAAAGACAGATAAAGGTCTTGAATATATCACACAGATTGGAACGGGTAACTATAATGAAAAGACTTCTACTTTATATACAGACCTGTCACTGATCACAGCAAAGCAGGAAATCGGAAAAGAAGCGGCAGAAGTATTTGCATGTCTGCTGCGCGGTGAGACGATAGAGGAAACGCACATCCTGCTGGTTGCACCGAAATGTCTCCAGAATAAAGTACTCGATATGATCGATGAGGAAATACGTCACGCAAAGAACGGGAAAGATGCGTATGTCGGAATCAAGATCAATTCACTGACTGATAAAGTGATCATTGAGAAGCTTGTGGAAGCATCACAGGTGGGTGTGAAGATTGAAATGATCGTCCGTGGAATCTGCTGTATGATTCCTGGTATCAAAGGATACACAGAAAATATTAAAGTAATCAGCATTGTTGGAAGATTTCTGGAGCATTCCCGTATTTATCGTTTCGGAACGCCGGACAGAGAAAAAGTGTATATTGCATCAGCTGATTATATGACGAGAAATACGCTCCGACGTGTGGAGGTTGCAGCTCCGGTTCTGGATGATACGTTGCGTGAAAGACTGGACTGGATGTTTGACACCATGATGAAGGATGATGAAAAAGGAAAAGAACTGACTGCAGACGGCGATTATGTAGATCGTGATATCAATGAAGAAAAGCTGGATTCACAGGAAGTGTTCTATGAGACGACGTATAAAAATACGGAAAAGAAATAGTAGAGAATATTTGAGCAAAATAAACACAGCTGTAGAAATGATACAGCTGTTATAAAATCAGCAGATACAGTTGACAAAGAGGGACGTTTGTGATATTTTAATTAAGTCGCAAACGTCATATGGGGGATTAGCTCAGTTGGGAGAGCGCCTGCCTTGCAAGCAGGAGGTCACGAGTTCGAATCTCGTATTCTCCACTTTAGTGTATAGTGTAGTAGCATTGCTATTGCACTATTTTTGTGTATTTGACAAATTTATATATGTGCTTTATAATACACTTAACAGGAAAGTCGGAAGGTAACCGCAATTTACCCACTCCGGCGAAAATAATCTAGTTTAGAAAGTAGTCGTCAACTCGCCAAAAGTTTAGGACGGCTACTTTTTATGTGTATAATTAAGTATTGCAACAATAAGTACCGCAACGGATACGATGAGTTGTAATTCTTCATATGTACTCATTAGCACCACCTCCGACAGGCTCGGAGCGGGTGCAGCACGTCCCCCGGCTTCCCGGTTAAATGTATTATGTTGATAAATATTATCATTTTTCAACTGCGCAGTAAAGCAAAATATAAAAAAGTTATAACTGAAAAATGTAATTAAAAATGCAGTTCGTGAAGAATTTTCAACCATTTATGCAAGCAGGCTTTTACAGCCTGCTTTCTGTGTTATGCTATTTTCAGCAGGAAAAGAAACAGAGATAGAATAAATAAGGTGGTTTCAAAATGAAAATGAAGTATGAGAATATCATAAAACAAATGACATTAGCAGAAAAAGCACGGATGATGTCAGGTAAAAATACATGGGAGACGGTAGATTTTGAAAAATATGGAATTCCATCGATGACAATGTCAGACGGGCCTCACGGGCTGAGAAGGCAGGCAGGAGCAGGGGATCATCTTGGATTAAACGCCAGCCTTCCGGCGACCTGTTTCCCGACGGCAGCAGGCGTTGCAAACAGCTGGGATGAGACACTTGGAGAAGAAATCGGAGAGGCACTTGCGGAAGAAGCAGTTACCATGGGAGTCAATGTGATCCTTGGACCGGGACTGAATATCAAGAGAAGTCCACTGTGCGGAAGAAACTTTGAATATTTTTCAGAGGATCCGTATCACGCAGGAAAGATGGCAGCAGCCTATGTGCGTGGAATCCAGAGTAAAGGAATCGCCGCATGTCCAAAGCACTTTGCAGCAAACAGCCAGGAGCTTCGCCGTATGGCGAATAATTCTGTAGTTGATGAAAGAACATTCCGTGAAATCTATACCACCGGATTTGAGATTGCAGTCAAAGAAGGAAAATCAAAATCGATCATGTCTTCTTATAATGAAGTGAATGGTATTTATGCAAATGAAAACAGCCATATGCTACAGGAAGTCCTTGTGGATGAATGGGGATTTGATGGCTTTGTAGTTTCTGACTGGGGTGGAAGCAACGATCATGCGCTGGGTGTAAAGAACGGAAGTCATCTGGAAATGCCGGGAACCGGGAAATCCGGTATGCGTGACATTATCCGTGCAGTGGAGAACGGAGATCTGGAAGAATCTGTGCTGGACCAGAGACTGGATGAGCTGTTAAATGTAATCTTTGCAACCCATCAGGCAACTGAGGATGCAAAAGGAAAGCAGTTTGATATAGAAGCACATCATAAGCTCGCAAGAAAAGCAGCGGAGGAAAGCATTGTTCTTCTGAAAAATGAGGATCAGATCCTTCCATTAAAACCGGGGACAAAAGTTGCCGTGATCGGAGATTTTGCAAAAACACCAAGATATCAGGGAGCAGGTTCTTCCCTTGTGAATCCGACCAAACAGCCGGAGGCAATCATGGACGTGATCGGTGAGAGCGGCGTGGATGTCATTGCTTACGAGCAGGGGTATATCCGTAATAGGAAACCGAATAAAAAGCTGATGAAAGCAGCAATTGAAGCGGCAAGAAAGGCAGATGTGGTTCTCTTCTTCGGTGGATTGGATGAGATCAGTGAATCGGAAGGACTTGACCGTACCCATATGGATATGCCATATGCGCAGGATACGCTTCTGGATGAAATAACGACGGTCAATTCTAATGTAATTGTTGTTCTTTCCGCAGGATCTGCAATTGAAATGCCATGGTACTCATATGTAAAAGGAATCGTACATGGATATCTGGGTGGACAGGCAGGCGCCTCTGCGATGATGAATGTGCTGACAGGTAAGGTAAATCCGTCCGGAAAGCTGAATGAGACTTATCCGCTTCATTACAAAGATACGCCGGCATATGCTTATTATCCGAGCAAGGAACGGAGCAGTGAATACAGAGAATCCCTTTATGTGGGATACCGTTATTATACAACGATTGGAAAAATGACACGGTTCCCATTTGGATTTGGACTCAGCTACACGAATTTTGAGTATAAGGATCTGAAGGTATCTTCCGAAGGCGTGAAATTTATTGTTAAGAATACAGGAAATGTGGCAGGAACTGAGATCACACAACTTTATGTAGGAAAGCAATCCGATACCATTTTCCGTCCGGTCCGCGAGCTGAAAGGTTTCAAGCGAGTGGAACTGGAACCGGGAGAGGAAAAAGAAGTCCAGATTTTATTTGATGATAATAGCTTCCGGTTCTATGATACCAGAACGGACAGTTGGGAAATTGAATCCGGAACTTATCAGATCATGATCGGTGAGAACGCTGAACATATGCTTCTGGAAGATACTTTGGATGTAGTGGGAACTGTAGAAAATGGCGGCTACAAAAAAGAAGAAATGCCGGAATATTTCAGTGGACAGATCAAAGACATTTCGGATGAAGAATTTACCCGTCTTTACGGAAGAGAGATTCCGGATGGAAGCTGGAGCGGCGAGATCCGAATGAACGATGCTGTGTGCCAACTGTATTATGGAAAAGGGATTTTTGGAAAGCTGTTCTATGGTGTACTGAGAATCCTGCTGAAGATCAGCGAATGGCAGGGTAAACCAAACTTAAATGTACTGTTTAACTATAATATGCCGATCCGTGGATACGCAAAGATGACCGGTGGATTTGTGACGATGGAAATGGCAGAAGCGTTGACCGAAATGGCGAACGGACACCGGATTAAGGGAACAGGGCATCTGATCCGGGCAGCAGTAAAGCGAGACTAAAAGAAAAAAGTAGAAATAGACAGGGACTTGTACTAAAATAATTTTAAGTGCAAGTCCCCCTTTGGCGTATTTAATGGGAAAGGAGAAGGGAAACCAATGATAAAGATTGCAATCGTAGAAGATGAAGCACTGTATGCGCAGCAGTTACAGGGTTTTCTGCATCAGTATGAAAAAGAGAACGGAGAATTGTTTGATATTACAGTTTACACAGATGGAGACCAGATCGTACACAAATATCAGTCACAGTACGACCTGATCCTGATGGATGTGGAAATGAAATTCATGGATGGTATGTCTGCGGCAGAAGAAATCCGCAAGATGGATACCGAGGTTGTCATTATTTTTATCACGAACATGGCACAGTATGCGATCCGTGGATATGCAGTGGATGCCCTGGATTACGTGTTGAAGCCGGTTTCTTATTTTGCCTTTTCCCAGCGCCTGAACCGGGCGATCGGACGAATGAAGAAGAGAGAACAGAAAGTGATCATGGTGAATATCAAAGGCGGTGCCGTGCGCGTCAATATCGCTAATATTTACTATATCGAAAGTCAGGGACATACTCTGATCTTGCATACGATCCTGGGAGATTATGAGACCAGCGGAACGATGAAGGAAATGGAAGAAAAACTGAAGGGGATGAATTTCTGCCGTGGAAATAAAGGCTATCTGATCAACCTGCAGCATGTGGACGGGATTCAGGATGGATGTGCGACGGTAAAAGGGGAACAGCTGGTGCTGAGCCGTGCCCGGAAAAAAGAATTTATGGAAGAACTGACAAAATACTGGGGAGAGATTGTAAAATGATGGATACGATAATGCCGGATATCCCACGGTTTTATACGGCACTTGCGGAGTGGCTGGCATGTATGATTTTCATTCTGCCACTGAAGAAAAGAATGGCTAAGAAGACGATTCCGCTGATGGCAGGGGCACTGGTGGTTCAGAGCGTGTTCCTTGTTGTGACAGGGAATCTGATGATTTATTTCTGGATTCCGTGTATGGTCATTGCGGTAATTTTGATGATCGGATTTATTTATGGATGCTGTGATATTGGCAGTACAGATGCAATTTACTTTGGGATGATCGCGTTTGTAGTGGCGGAGTTCCTGGCATCAATCGAATGGCAGGTCGTGTGTTTTATCTGGAAGGGACAGATGCCGGCACTTTGGATCAGGGCATTACTGTTGATTGGAATTTATGGATGCATTGCATTTGTTTTGCTGAAAATCATGCAGACACATCTGCCGAAAGACGGGAAAATGAATATCAGTCCGAAAGAATTATTTTCTGCACAGCTGATTGCTATTGCGGTATTTGCAGTGAGTAATTTGAGTTTCCTGACAAGTAATACACCATTTTCCGGAACGTATTCTTTTGAAATCGGAAATATCCGAACTTTAGTCGATATCGGAGGAATTGCGATTCTGTATGCGCATCTGATCCAGTGTGGGGAACTGCGTGTGAAAAAGGAGCTGGAAGCAGTGCAGAATGTCCTTCAGAACCAGTATGTGCAGTATAAGCAGTCCAGAGAAAGCATTGACCTGATCAATTACAAATATCATGATCTGAAACACCAGATCGCAGTACTCAGAAGTGAAGAAGATCCGAAGAAAAGAGAAGAATTCCTGAACCGGATGGAGGAGGAAATCCGCCAGTATGAAGCGCAGAACAAGACGGGAAATAAAGTTCTGGATACGGTACTTACAACGAAAAGCCTGTACTGCAACAAGCATGGGATTATATTCACCTGTGTGGCAGACGGAACACTTCTGGATTTTATGGATGTCATGGATATCTGCAGCATTTTCGGGAATGCACTTGACAATGCGATCGAGTGCGAAATGAAGATCCCGGAAAAGGAGAAACGCCTGATTCATGTGACGGTATCAAGGCAGAAAAGTTTTCTGATTCTCCGGTTTGAGAATTATTATGAAGAGGAATTGCAGTATAAAGAAGGTTCGCTGATCACAACCAAAAAAGAAAAATCATCTCATGGATATGGACTGAAGAGTATTAAGTATACGGTCAATAAATATGAAGGTGCGGTCAGTATTGATACGAAGGATCATTGGTTTGACCTGAAAATTCTGATTCCGATGAAAGAAAATAAAAAAGAGAATTAAAAAAGATTTTGTAAAAAAGCGTCATGGTTATGTGAAAATGCATAAAAACATGGCGCTTATTTTGTGAAAAAGTTATAGCACAGAAACCGTTTGTGCGGAAAAAGTGCAGATTATGCAGATTTTTACCAGGGGAGAAATGATGTGATAGGATAAGAACACAAGATAAATAAAACGGAGGAAAGAGGTTATGAAAACGAAAGAAGAAAGAAAACAGCGAAAAGCGGAAAGAAAAAGAAAACCGCATTTAGGGGTGTCCAGTTAAGAAAACATTCTAAGGCGAGAGAGAAACGGTATAGCTT
>OGYH01002697.1_pt1 | contig 13600 bp, 14 predicted proteins | sample 1576511 | NCBI WGS metagenome assembly OGYH01 (sample SAMEA3541522, study PRJEB24748) | human gut metagenome | biome: human gut; feature: human-associated habitat; material: faeces | place: China | collected 2012 | reverse complement strand
TGGGCCGTCTATCAGATGTTTTTGCGCGGCGTGGACACGGTGGAGCGGGCGCGGCTGGCCTACCGGGTCGCGCTGGAGATGCAGCCGGTGCGCTGTCACCTGCGCCGGGTCTACAATGAATATTTGGATGACCGCTACATCATTTGGACGGCGCGGAGCCGGTGGTCGAAATACTACTGGTCGTATTGTTCCGGCGTTCGCGACCCCGAGACGGGCGTCATCGTCAGCTTCGGCAGGCGGGGTGCCGCGCTGGCGTTTCTTGAGCTGGAGCCGGAGGCATCCGTCTGCACGACGCTCTCGCATGGCCTGCTCATCCGCTACATCCGGTCGTGGATCTGGGGCTACAGCCGGTGGTCGGATCTGTATCCGCCCAGTTCCGGCTTTGTGCACGGGCAGCTCGGCACGCACCTGATTGAGCGTGAAGACAGGCCGTGGCTGTTCCGAGGGCGTCGCGTGGCCCGTGAGCAGCTGGTCTGGTCCGGCGCGGACATGGCTGTTCCGGCCGGACAGTGGGGCGGCATCAACTGCCGCTGGAGCAAGGGCGTCTTTCTGCTGTTCCGCTCACTGCGCTGGGGTTCGTCGCGCTGGAGCGGCTGCGGCAGGCGGCTGGTCACGACGCTGGAACGGCGGCTGGCTCCGGAGCGGGCGCTGGCCCGCTATGCCGGACAATCGGTCTGTCTGCCCGGAACCGTGCGGGCGCACGCCGTCCGTATCAATTTGTATCCAAACAACATCTGGCTCGGCGCGTGGGACAGCCGCCTCTGGAATCCCACGCCGCCCGTGCCGCATCGATCAACTGCAACCCGCCTCCCGCGTCTGCGCTGGTCGTCTCCGGCCTGCGGCTGGGGCAAGGCGGTCTGGTAAGGAGCCATCATGTCCAAACGGGCAACCATCACCAAGAGCGGGCGGGCGGCCTTTGCCGCCGCGCTGGCCGCAAAGCCCCTGCATCTGGCCTGGGGCACGGGCGACCCGGCGTGGGACGCCGATCCGGCCTCCGCGCCGAGCCTTGCCAACGCCACCGGTCTGGTGGCCGAAGTAGGCCGCCGCACGATCACGCAGGTGGGCTTCGTCGTTGCCGATGAAGAAGGCGACATCATCATCCCGACGGGAACCACGTCCGAAGGGGTCGTGCAGGAGTCGCGCTACCGGCTGGTCGCGGAACCGACGCCGAACCTCTACCTGCGCGTGGCCTACGCCTTCGGGGACGCCGCCAACCTGACCATCCGCGAGCTGGCGATTTTCTCCGACACCAGGACGGCGGAGGGTCTGCCGCCCGGCCAGCGCTACTTCACGCCCGCCGACATTGCGGACCCCGGCATCATGGTCGCCGGGCAGATTCTGGATACGCCCATCGTGCGCTCGCCGTCGGTCCGTCAGACCGAAGAATTCGTCATTTCCCTGTAAGGAGTCGTCATGGCAGCGAAAAGCATCGCATTGCAAAACTACTACAATCGGTTCGACGAAACGAAGAACTACGACATGCATCTGGTCCGCGACGGCAATGCCGGACAGGGGGCGGAGATCAACGAGATTCAGTCTTCGCTTATATACCGGATAAAAAAGATTGCCGACGGCATCTACAAGGACGGCGACGTGTTGAAGGATGCCCAGATCGTCGTCGACGCCGAAACCGGCGAAGTGAAGGCGCAGAACGGGCAGGTGTACATCAACGGGGCCGTGCGCGGGGTTCCGGCGGCGACCTTCACCGTGCCGGTAACGGGCACGGTGGCCGTGGGCATCTACATGCGCGAGACGGTCGTGACCGAGCTGGAGGACCCGACGCTGTACAACCCGGCGGTGGGCTCGGACGCCGAGGGCGAACCCGGCGCGGCCCGCCTGCAAGTGACGACGGAATGGGGCGTTGCGGGCGGCGAAGGCGACTTCTTCCCGGTATACACGATCGACGACGGCGTGGTGCGCTCGAAGGAGACGCCCCCGGCCTTTGATTCCATGTTGCAGGCGCTGGCGGGGTATGACCGCGACGCCACCGGCGGCAGTTACATCGTATCCGGGCTGACCGTGTTGCAGGCGGCGGACGCCGCGGACGGCAGGCAGGTGTACACGGTCGGGGAAGGTCGCGCCCGCGTGAACGGCTATGGGGTGACCATCGGGACTTCGAGGCGTGTGTTGCACAACGCCGTTCCAGCCCTGCGTTTTGTCGAAGCCGAGGGCAAACTTGCACAAGGCGGACAGGAGCGCGTCAGCATCGACTTTCCGCCGATGAAGAACATCACGCGGCTGCGGATCACCAAACAGTCCTCCGCGACGCTGACGCACGGTTCGTTCGCGGGCTGTTCCGACACCATCACCGATACCGGCGTCATCGAGATTGTCTCGGTTGTGCAGGGCGATACGACGTACACGGCGGGCAGTGACTACGCGCTGACCGCCAACGCCGTGGACTGGTCGCCGACGGGCGCGGAACCCGCCACCGGCAGCACCTACGTCGTGACGTACAAGCACCTGCTCACCGTGCAGCCGGAGTCGTCCGACGCCACGGGCTACGTCGTCTCCGACGCCGTGGCGGGCACGCTCATCGAAGTGAGCTACAACCAGATGCTGCCGCGCATCGACACGCTGGCGCTGGACGCGGACGGAGGATTCTCCTGGCTCATCGGCGTGGCCACCACCGGGATTCCCCGGCCTCCGGTCGTGCCGCAGGGGATGCTCGGCATCGCATCCATCAACCAGACGTGGACGGACGAGCGCAGCGTCAGCAACAACGGCGACCGCGTCGTGCCGAATACCGACATCATCTGGATGAACCGGCAGATCGAATCCATCCGCTCCGAAGTGGCTCGTCAGCGTCTGGAGTCTGACATCGCGTACCGGGAAGGCGGCATGAAAAAAGGGCTGTTCGTCGACCCGTTCCTTGACGATTCCATGCGCGATCAGGGTGTTAGCCAGACCGGGGCCATCGTCGACGGCATCCTGACCCTGCCGGTGACGAACGTCACGGCGTCCGGCATGGGCGCGGACATCGCAAAACCGCAGACTCTGCCGCTGTCGCCCTCTGCCGCCGTGTCGCAACCCCTGCGGACGAGTTCGATGCAGGTCAACCCGTACATGGCCTTTGAGCTGACGCAGGGCAAAGCCACGCTGACCCCCGCCGTTGACCGCTGGACCGAACGCAAGACGACCTGGGCCAGCCCGATTACCAGAGCCATCACCATCGGGAGTGGCGACGGCAGCAGAACGTCGAGCCAGACACAGACGCTTACGCTGGGCACAACGCAGGAAGACATCGAATACCTGCGCCGGATCGACATCGCCTTCAGCGTTGAAGGCTTCGGGGCCGGTGAAAACTTGTCCCGCGTGCTGTTCGACGGCATCGAAGTCACCCCGGCATAAGACAATCGGCCGTTGCACGGCAACAAGGAGATACCATGATTACCGCTGATTCCACCGGAACGCTTTCCGGTACGTTTACGATTCCCGCCGATGTGCCCGCCGGGACGAAATCGGTGCAGTTTGAAGGCCAGGGCGGTTCCCGTGCCGAGGCGCAGTTCGTCGGCTTCGGCACGCTGGTGACGGACGTGTTGCAGAGAATCACGACCCGGGTCACGACTCGAGGCGCGTTTGATCCGCTGGCGCAGACCTTCAGCGTTGACGAGAGTATGCAGCTTGCCGGCGTCGATCTGTGGTTCACCGCCAAAAACGGCCCGGTGACGGTGCAGATCCGCGAAGCGAGCAACGGCTATCCGACTCGTATTATCCTCGGTGCCGGGCGCATCAAGCCAGATTCCATCGTCGTCTCCGGGGGCGGGCACACGCGCATTTTGTTCGACTCGCCGGTCAGCGTGCTTGCCGGCACGGAATACGCGCTGGTCGTCCTCTGTGACGACGCGCAGACCTCCGTTGCCGTGGCGAACCTCGGCGACTTTGACCAGCTCGCCCAGCGGTTCGTGACCGTGCAGCCGTATCAGGTGGGCGTCCTGCTTTCTTCAAGCAACGCTTCAACGTGGACGGCACATCAGGCCCGCGATCTCACGTTCCGTCTGCTGCGGGCCGTGTACACCGAGACGACGAGAACCGTGGATCTCGGTGCCGTCGCCGTTTCCGGGGCTACCGACATGCTGCTCATGTCGCTGGCCGAGGAGCCGGGCGCGGCCACCCGCGTTGACTATCGTCTGACGCTTCCCGACGAGGACGGCACCGTGCTCAACGTGGCGCAGGGGCAGCCCGTGCGTTTCGAGACGCCGCTGACCGGCAACGTGACGGTTTCGGCGCTGCTTTCCGGCAGTGCCGCGCTCTCACCCGTGCTCTGGCCCGGCGCGCAGCTCATCCACGGGGCCGTGAGCCTGACCGCCGATTACGTCACCCGTGCCGTGCCCGCCGTTGGCGGGACAAAAGTCCGGGTCATCTACGATGCCAACGTACCCTCCGGAGCCGGGGTCACTCCGACCCTGCGTTGCGATGACGGAGGCTACTCCGCCATGAACGCCGGAAACACCACGGCCATGGACGACGGCTATCGCGAGTACAACTTCGAGGCCACGATCAGCAATGCCGACACAGTGCGCGTCAAGCTTGACCTGACCGGTACGTCGCTGGCCCGTCCGCAGGTGAAGAACCTGCGCGTGATGGTGATCTGATGCACGATGAACGTACCGCACTATTGCGTCTGCCCCTGCCGCATCCCGACAACGCCCTTGACGAGGATGTGGAGCGGCTGCGGGCGGCGCTGACGGCACTGGATACCGAATCCGGAGACGTGCGGGCCCTCCTCAATGCGCTCTCCGACCTGCTTGAATCCGCCGCCGAGACGGCGACGTGGGCGGGCGTCTCCGGGAAACCGGCGGCGTTCCCGCCCGTGGGGCACAAGGCAAGCCATGTCACGGGCGGCACGGACGCGCTGACCCCGGCCGACATCGGGGCGCAACCCGCCGGGGATTACCAGCCCGCAGGTGATTATGCGCTGGCAAGCGACCCCCGGCTGAGTGACGCACGGACGCCCACGGCACACGCGGCCAGCCACAATGCCGATGGAAGCGACGCGCTGACGTCCTTCTCCGGCGAGCTGCGCGACGTTGCCGAGCGGCATCAGTCTCTTGGCTCCGTATCCGGCACGGTCACGGTCGATCTCTCCCTCGGCAACTCGGTTTCCGCGACCATCACGGCGGCAACGACGCTGGCGTTTGCCGGAGCCGCGCCCGGAGCCTGCCGCACCGTATTGCTCACGCTCACCAACGGCGGAGCCTACACGGTGACGTGGCCGTCCACCATCAAATGGCCCGGCGATACGGCCCTGACGCTCACGGAATCCGGCACTGACCTGATTATTCTCTCCACAAGCGACGGCGGCACGACATGGCGGGGCGTCGCCACTACCGGTTACGCAGGGTAGGCTATGATCAACTGGCAGCTTATGTCATCGGCGGCTCGCGGCGAGGATGTCATCCGGTTCACTATCAAGACTGGCACGCTGTTCTCGTCGTACAAAAAGATCACTCTCGCCAACTTCACGGAACCGGTTCATTGCAACATCGACTGGGGCGACGGCGGCACGGATACCCTGACCGCAAGCGCCGCCATAACCCATAGCTACGCTTCAGACAATACCGACTACCAGATCAGCATTACCGGCCAGTGCGGCGGATTCTGGAATACGGACACGGCAGTGACGGGGCAGGATAGGGTCATATCCATAGACACGATCAGTTCAGGAAGCCTCAAGAGCCTTGCCTACACCTTCAAAAGGCTCAATATTAACCGGCTCCCGGATATCGACGCGCCCAATCTCTTGGATATGAGCTATGCGGCGTATCAAAACACGAACCTGACGCAGGTTGGCAGTATTACTGCGCCGCGTCTCAATAGCCTGTTCGCCGCCTTTTACGGCTGCTCCAAACTAGCCGCCGCCGGGAAGATCGCAGCGCCACGCCTGACCAATATAAGCTACGCCTTTTACAACTGCACCAAGTTGACCAGGCTTCCGGAACTCAGCTCCATGACGCGGCTGATAACCGCCGCCAACGCTTTTAATGGCTGCAAGGCCAACACCACACCTTTCCCCAAGCTTTGGGAACAATCTCCCGAAGCCGACGGCACTGGCTGCTTCACAAATTGCTTCGCCGTGTCGTTGTATAAGCAATACGGCACGAACTGCCCGCGCATCGGAACGTATCATCCCGGCAGGAATGGCGTCACCTATGTCGAACAATACGGCAATCCGGCGAGTTGCCCACATTACGGCAGGAATGTGAAGTACGGCAATACGACATACGGCTCGGCCTGCGCCGCACGGCAGGCTGATTGCACACAGATGACGTCAACTGGCTGCTCCGTCTATTATACCCAGCCTGTGCCTTCCTACTACGAGTGCGGAAGCCCCACTGGGGGCCTCTCAAAGTGTAGCTCTTCATGCAAGATCGCGGGCAATTTTCCTGAAGTACATGATGAAGCTGTGGCCGCAGGCTGGGCAGCCTACTAAACAAAAAGGAACGTTATGCGCTATCTCTATCAAGACCAACCCCTGTCTTTCGAGGAACTGAAACTCTGCTTCCGCAACGTCTCGTTCCCCGCGGATCCTTCGGAGTCCGACCTTGCGCCGCTCGGTGTGACGCTCATCCCTGACCCCGTACCGACGCCGGAAGAGCTGCTCGCGCAGGCCAAGGCGGACAAGCTTGCGGAAATCAACGCCGTTTGCCAGAGCACCCTCGAAGCATTGACGCCGACATACCCGGAGCGCGAGCTGACCACTTTTGACAAGCAGGAGTCGGAGGCCCGAGCCTACCTCGCCGACCCTACAGCTTCTACGCCGCTCTTGTCAGCTCTGGCAGCAGCTCGGGGCATCGAGCTTGCGGATCTTGTCGGGCGCGTCATTGCCAAGGCCGACGCTTTCGCCAGCGCGTCAGGGTACATCATCGGCCAGAGGCAGGCCCTCGAAGACCGGCTTGACGCGGCGCAAACCGTGGATGACGTGCGGGACATCGTCGTCAGCATCATCATGCCGGGGGCCGCGTGAACCGGGGTAAGGCAATCTTGATCGCGCTCGACCAGCTCGTGAACACGCTGGCTGGCGGGTGGCCGGACGAGACATTCTCAAGCCGCTGCTGGCGCTGGAGCAAAGACGGCAAACGTGACTGGCCCCGGCGTGTGGTGGACGGGCTGTTCTTCTTGGAAGTGGAACACTGCAAGAGCAGTTACGAAAGTGAACGGCTGGGGCGGCAGCTCCCGCCGGAACTGAGAAAAGGAGAAAACAATGGCTAGTAACACTGGACTGATTTGTTCGATTGGAACTCTTGAAGGTATCGAAAAGTGCATCAACCGGTATTTTTACGCGAATCCTGAAAGACCTTGGCGCGTTGACCCTGAAACGCTGGAAGTCATTAAACCAGACGGCAGCGTTAGCTCAAGTTTTATCGTCCGGAAGAAGGGCAGACGGTACAGGTTTGAGCTTGTGAAGGACTGATGGAAAGGCCGGGACGAATCCCGGTCTTTTTATGTATTTTATTGAAAAAACAGGCTTTTTTTCTTTACAACCGAGGGTACTATGGTACTAATAATTCATGCATTTTCAATAAGTTATTTAAAAAGGAAAATCCCATGCATACCGACATCACTTACAACAGCCTCCCGGTTTCCGAGCTTCTCGCCGAGTTTGACGAACGCTGGCCTCTGGCCCTGCCGGACGTGGATACCATTCAAGAACTGGTGGATAGGCTGCTGGACGGCGGCTACGCGAAGCTAGGCGCGAATATGAGGAAGACCCGCAAGGCGATGGAAAACGGCGAATTGAGCGCCATCAGCGATGGATTCCTCTATTACATCAACCGGGCCATCAAGCGTTACGCCCGGCTTACCGGCATCACCGGAGCTACCTGTTCTCGTGGAAAGTATGACAGCCTTCTCCGTACTCGGGACAGCAGCGGGCGGGCCACCGCGCGCAAGGCGTTTTAACCATCATCGGCCCCCGTGCCACCGGGGGCCCGAACCCTTAGCCCAACGGAGCCAAGTCATGTCAGCTATGGAACAACAGTTTACCGAAGCGTTCTGCGAAAAGACCATATCCATCTTCATCATACTGGTCCCGGAAATCAACGGCGCGGAGCGGGAAGCCCGCGAAGCCGCGCTGGAAGCCATGCGCGACTGCTGTATGGGAATCATCGGACGGGTACGCTCGGAAGCGGAGAAAGCCCCTTGGCTTGCCGAAGCGTACCTCGCTGCCGGCATCCTCGACGTAGCCGAGGCCGGGAAAAAGGCTTTTGCGGATTATCGAAAAACACATACGGCTTGAATATTTTATGTAATTTTATACACAAAACTATTTACAATGTGTAATAAAATGTGTATATTCTTTGTAACAGGAAGGGGCCATGAAACGGAAGGACATCCTGAAAAAGCTGGCAGAGGCAGGATTCACGGTTCAGGAGGGCGGCAACCACACACGGGTCTACGACAAGAACGGGCGGTATGTATCCGCAGTCGGCAGACACACGGAAATCCCCGAACGAACAGTGAAGGAAATCGAAAAGCAAACAGGCGTCAAGCTGCGATAACCCAAAGGCGCGGGGAGGGAATCCTCCCCGCAGGAGGGCATATATGACTTACTACTTCTCCATTTTCCTCCCCGTGCGCGAGGGGGGATACGCCATCTTCTTCCCGGACTTCCCTGAAATCGCGTCGGAGGGGGAAACGGTTGACGAGTGCATGGTCATGGCGCAGGACGCCCTTTCAATCACCGTCGAGGAATACGCGAAGGCCCGCCGCGACCTTCCCGCGCCTTCAACGCTGGAGCGGGTGCAGGCCGTGGCGCAAAAGGAGCTTGAGGACGAAACCGTGGACGCTTCCCGGCCCCCGTTGTTCCAGCTTTTCGGCGCGCCCGATATGGATATGACCCCGGTGCGCATCAACATCAGCCTCCCCAAGTGCGTGCTGGAGGGGCTGGACCGCAAGGCCAGCGCCCGGGGAATGACCCGCTCGGCGCTCATCGCCAAGGCTGCACAGGCGTATATGTAACGGGTTGATGCGCTGATAGAGGGCAAAGAACGAAGCCCCCGGATGTTTGTCCGGGGGCTTTTCGCATCTCATGAATCGGTCTTTCTATGCAAAAAATGATGCTTGTATCGCAACCAATAAATGCTATATATTTTAGTATTCCGAAAGTATTGTAAAAGTATGGCAGTGCTAAACTTTGCCGTGGTATTCTGAGGCAAAGGAGTGCCGCCATGAAAGAGGCCAGCATCGTGGAAATCGAGAGAAAAGCCATAGCGTTGATTGACAGGTTCAGAAAGGAAGCGGGATTGAGCGAGGCGAAGTTGGGGGAACTCGCTTTCCCCGAAGCGAAAAATTATCGCCAAAAAATAAATAGCTTACGAAACGCAAGGGGAAGCAGTAATGAACCTTTGCGCCTTCGGTTAGGTGATTTTTGCGCTATTTGTCATGCGTTGGGAAAGAACCCCGCACAAGAGCTTTTACTCCTGTGGGGGGAGGCTGATAAAGAGAATAGTTGAGTCAAAATGCACACTATTTTTTCAGAGCCGCCGATTGGTGGCTTTTTTTGTGCGTAATTTTTTAGCAACAGAATTGACATAAGCTAAATAATATAGCATATCCATATCCAACGGAACTCAAGGTTCCCGTAGCTCATTGACAATCAGCCCCGGTGAAACCCTAGAGTCCAGGCGGGCACGGCGCTTGGGTGCGGGTGGAGGGCACGGTCGGCTTTGACGTCGGCTGTGAAAAGGTGTCAAAGGATAGGAGGGGACTATCCAAAGAGGGGAGGCGAAAGCCTCCCCCCTCTTGCACAGGTCATCCTAGAGTGTTCCACGTTTCGCCGTTTGAGGATTCGACAAGACCAAGGTTGGCGAGCGTCGTCAGTACCTCTGCGATGCGGTCACGCTTGGCTTGTTTGAAGCATACGGCAATTTCTTCGACCGTCGCTGTTCCGCCAAGGCGTGCCAGAGCTTGACGCACGCTGTTGACCTGGCTGGGCATATCGGAAGGCCACGCCACTTTGCTTGTGGTTCGCCGCTTTGAGGTTTTGGTTTTTCCAGTCAAGGTTCCCAGGCTGAGCGCGATTTCGAGGCGTTTTGCGCTGGGATTCTGATAGTCCGGGCGCAAATAGCGAATTTTGCCTTCTTTTTCTTCTTCAACTCGCTCTGCGTTCAAGGCTACAAGGCGTGAGAGAATATCTTGTTCACCCAAGTTCGCGGGCCACCCGTAGGCTTCGGCTACGGCCGCGTCCAATTGATCATGAATTTCTTTCAGAATGCCTATCAACCCTTGTTCGTTGATCGTGCGTTCCTGTGCCTTCAGTTCGCGTCCTTCGCGGAGGGCTTCAAGCACATTGTACATCCCGGTCAGTGTGAGCGAAGGATGGAGGGCCTGCCTGCTCGCGCGATGTTCGTGAAGCCGTTCGGCCAAGGCTCGGATTTTTTCCTTTTGTGCGCCGGTCGCAGGAGGAAAAGGGAAGGGATCAAAGCATGATGTTTTATTGTACACAGGATCATTTCCCACCCCAAGGTTTCCACCAGCTGCTATCGCCCAGAAGGTATGTATGGTGCTGGAAAGAACACCTAAGTGATAGGCGTCGGAGCTGGCAATAACGATAAGCTTATCGTCACACAGAATTTTTTCAGGAAGAAAGGAAAAAATTCGATGTTTGGCTACTTGGCCTGTAACAATGTACCGCCGGAGCCCTGCGAGGGCAGGGCGTAATGTCTTGCGTGGCTCTCCAAAAAGCCACCATAACCGACGATGCCCCTCGCGGTTAACTTGGTCCCGTTCAGGTTTAACTCGTTCGAGGAGCCATTGATATACTTCCGGGTAACGGGCTCTGACCTCGTCTTCTTCAAGTCCAAGGAGGTCTATCGCCATGACGCCGCGAGGTTTGTCCGTTATATCGTTTCCATTCCTGTATGGGCGGATATGCTTTTCAAGACCGGGAATTTTCCCGAGTCCAAGCGCTGTTGCCTCATCGTGCGTAATGATGAAACCTTTTCCTACCGGAATAACGCCACGACATGCCAACCCTGCATTGGCTTTCAGTGGTTTTGCCGAGCTGACATCCGCGCCTACCGTCAAGTCGGCATGGATGACGCCCCGTTGCTCCGAAAGAACCACACTGCGTTCCCGGTTGTCCGTTTCCCGTTCTTCAATGACTGTGGCGAGCGTTCCTTCGCCTTCCCCGCAGGCTCCAGCGGTCATGGCTATGCGCACTGCCGCTCCATCTTTGGCATCCACCCATGGATGATCCGGAATGGCGAAAAGCAAGTGGCATCCGTCTTTTTTTTCGAGAAACGGCGCGGTAACTCGCCTGTTGAAGACCTGCGTAATGCTGTTGGTCGTGATCAGGCCGAACTGCCTGACCTTCTTTTTTTGCACCAGTTCTGCGGCCTTATGCCACCAGTACATCACCAGATCGCAGGATTCGGGCAAGCTAGGATAGGCCCGCGTCAGGGCATCAACGTAACCACTGCCAAGAGCGAATCGACGAACCTTATTGCCGACAAAGGGAGGGTTCCCAACAATAAAGTCCGCTTCCGGCCATTGGGCGGGTTTGGGCTCTTCGTAGACTTCATCCTGCTCCTGAGCCGACTCGTCCGGGACGTCTTGACCTGTAGCAGGGTGCTTTTTGAACGTCATTCTGTCCCAGCGGGTCAGGGAAACACCGTTTTTGTCGACGGCTCCTTCGATGGAACTCCAGTCCAGTATGGCGTCCCTGTGCTGGATATTTTTGAATCGCTTGATGATGGGTTCCGGAGGGGAAACATTCCCGTGGGTCTGGTAATGCCATTGCAGGTAGCCGATCCAGAGCACCATTTCAGCGATATGGGCCGCGCGCGGATTGGTTTCCAGCCCGAGGAACTGGTGCGGATCTATGGTAATTTGTTCGCCTTCCAGCTTGAAGCTGCCGCCGTAGGAGGTGAATTCGTTGATGACCTCGCCTTCGAGCCGCTTCATGTGGGCCATCGTTACATAAAGGAAGTTTCCGGACCCGCAGGCGGGATCGAGTACGCGAGTGAGGCATAGTTTCCTGTGAAAGTCGGAAAGCGTTTTTCGCGCACCTTTCAAGTCTTCCCTTGCTGCCTGGAGAGATGCCGCAGCCTGTACGTTTTCCCATTCAGCCCGTAGTGGGGCAATGACTGTAGGTATGACAAGCCGTTCCACGTATGCCCGAGGCGTATAATGGGCGCCGAGCTTGTGCCGTTCACGGGGGTTCAGGGCCCGTTCCAACAGAGTTCCGAAAATGGCGGGTTCCACTTCCTTCCAGTCTGCTCGGGCAGCCTCCAGGAGAATGCCGATGCCTTCCCGGTCCAGAGGCAGCACTTCCGGATCTTTAAAAATGTTGCCGTTGAACCGCTTTAATCGTTTCCGCAGGTAGACGGATGCTTTGCCTTCGTTCATGGCCTCCCAGAGGTCCTTGACCGTGGCTTCAAAAGGCTCAGGTTCCAGAAGGCCCTCCTCCAGTATGTTCATGAAACTTTGGGAAGGAAGAAGGCCTACATCTTCGGCGAACATGGTAAACAGGCACCGCATCAAAAAAGTGGAGACACGGTCGGAATCAAAACCCTCCGACTCAAGGCGGACAGCAAGTTGGGCAAGGTGTCCAGCCACCTCTTCCGTGACACGCGCAGCGCGCAAAGCGGGGTTGAGCGACAGCGGATCCGTCCAAATAGTCCGGAGAATGTCACGATATTCTTGTTTTTCTAAGTCCTTAAGGCGGATTCGATACGATCGGGCATTGGGAAAATGAAGATAGTTGCCCCCCGTACAGGAAAATTCGGCATAAATATCAAAACAAAATCCCACGTCGCAGACAATAATGAAAGGAGGGCGTCCTTCTCGCGCAGGCAAACAGCGCACATAGTTTTCAGCCTGCCGCTTTGCCTTGAGCATGGCTTCTTCCCATTGGTGCGAGCCTCGTTTGACGGCGGAGGAAAAGGTCATGCCGGGCAAGGGGAGGGGAACGCTTTTGTCTTTTCCCTGCTTTGATTCAAGAACAAAACAGCCTTTTCGGTAAAGATCGAGCCGTTTGTTTTCCTGAGTTCCATCACCGCGGGGAATAAAAACTTTGCGTTCAAACGAGTATGTATTGGCTTCGTTCTCGGGAGTCGCTGGTTCAGGTCTGGAAACACCCAGCACATCACATAATTCTGCTAGAAAGAGTTGTGAATTGGCCTGTTCAGAACCGCCGGACTTACTCCAGCGTTCAATAAAATCAGAAGGGTTAAGTGCTTCTGTCATACGTTCTCTTCCTTCAGGCTCGCCCCGAACGCCATCATAGTTTCGTCGCTATCGCGCCCGGAGACGGCTTTACCCATTGCTGATTCAATCATGTCGAGCAACAGGATGGCCCGTTGACGGATGAAGCCGTCAAAGTCGTCTCGGCGAAGCTCGGCCACCGGAATGCCATGCGAATGGAGGCAGATATCCAGCGTTTCCGCCGGGACATCCTTTTTTTCTTCGATGCGTCTGATGTAAACGCTTGGCGCGTCGCCGCCGAGATATTGGTTGGTTTTTGAGGAAAGCGGCGTTTTATTGATGACGCTGTTCCATTTTTCCTTGGGGAGGGTTCTCGCGCTGCACCATGCCTTGGGAAAAATATGGTGGATGTCAATGGCGTTATCGAAATAGGTGTTGAGATCGATGGGCG
>OGYH01002695.1_pt1 | contig 13604 bp, 9 predicted proteins | sample 1576511 | NCBI WGS metagenome assembly OGYH01 (sample SAMEA3541522, study PRJEB24748) | human gut metagenome | biome: human gut; feature: human-associated habitat; material: faeces | place: China | collected 2012 | reverse complement strand
ACGGAGAGGTTTTCTCCAAGGGGCCGCTTTCCCGCCGGGAACGCGGCCCCTTCTTTCTGAAATTTTATTCAGAAACCGATAAAATCCGGCGCGGATTCTTTTTTCGTTCATAACTTTGTGGTAGCATAGGAACTAAAGTATTTTGCCACGGAGAACATTTGCCATGGAACACTACGATTGGAACGACGGCTGGCTTTTCACCCCGGTCTTTGACCCCGCCATCGTACGGCCGGAATGCCCGGAGCTGACCCTTGAGCCGGTACGCCTGCCCCACACGGTCAAGGCCCTGCCCTACAATTACTGCAACGAGAACGACTACCAGAAGCTTTCGGGCTACCGGCGGGAGTTTTTTGCGCCCAAAGAATGGGAGGGCCGCACCGTTCTGCTCACCTTCGGAGCCGTGGCCCATGACGCCACGGTGTTCTGCAACGGGCGGCGGGTGTTCCACCACAGCTGCGGCTACACCGCTTTTACCGTCGATTTGACCAGTGCTCTCCATCTGGGTCAGAAGAACGTGGTGGCTGTCCGCTGCGACAGCCGCGAAGATTTGAACATCCCGCCCTTCGGCGGGCAGATGGACTTTCTGACCTACGGCGGCATCTGCCGCGCCGTCTGCCTCGACGTGAAAGAGCCCGCCTACCTGCGGGACATCTTCATCGAGACGAAGGCCGAGGGCGGTTTCCGCATCTACACGGCCACCGTGGGCGAGACGGTGGGCTGCACGTTACAGGCCGAGATACGCAGCCCCTCGGGCAGCCGGGCGTTCTACACCGGCGAACTGTCGCTGCCCATCACCGGCGCACTGAACAGCGTCCATCCGTGGAGCATCGAGCACCCCACCCTTTACACCCTGACCGTCCGGCTCATCCGTCCCGGCACCGGCGGCCTGCCCGACCGGGTGCTGGACGAGAAAAGCTGCCGGTTCGGCTTCCGCACCCTGCAGTTCGTGGCAGGCGGGCTTTACCTCAACGGCCAGCGGGTGGAGCTGCGGGGCCTCAACCGCCGCCAGAGCTACGCCTATCAGGGCTATGCCATGCCCGACAGCATCCAGCGGCTGGACGCTCAGCTCCTGAAAAAGCAGCTGGGCTGCAACGCCGTGCGCCTCACCACTCCCCCCAGCCCCGCCTTCCTCGATGCCTGCGACGAGCTGGGCCTTTTGGTCTTTGTGGAGATGCCCGGCTGGCAGCACGTCGGCGACGACATCTGGAAAGCGCAGGCTCTGCAGAACTGCCGCGAGATGGTCTGCCAGTGCCGCAGCCACCCCAGCATCTTTTTGTGGGGCGTGCGGGTCAGCGGCAGCGCCGACGACGAGAGCTTTTATAAGCGCACCAACGAGACGGTGCGCCGCCTCGACCCCACCCGCCCCACGGCTGGTACCCGCAGCACCCGCCGCAGCCAGCTTCTGGAAGATGTTTACGCCTATGCCGACTACTCCTACCACGGGCGCGGCGTCGGGTGCGAGTCCCGCACCGCCGTCACCCCCGACACCCGGAAAGGCTATCTCATCAGCGAGTTCGAGGGCGCCCAGTTCCCGGCCAAGTCCTTCGACGACGAGCCCCACCGCCTGGCGCAGGCCCTGCGCTACGCCGCCGTCCTCAACGACACCATCGCTCAGCAGGGCGTGGCGGGCAGCTTCGGTTGGTGCATGACCGACTACAACACCCACCGCGAATTCGGCAGCGGCGACCGCATCAGCTATCAGGGTGTGATGGACATGTTCCGCAACCCGAAGCTTTCTGCCGCCGTCTACGCCAGCCAGAAGACGCCCCGCTCCCCTTCCGACATCGTACTCGAAATTTCATCCAGCATGGCGCTGGGCGACCATCCGGGCGGCTTTGCGGGGGCGTGCTGGGCGTTCACCAACGCCGAGAGCCTGCGGCTCTACCGGGACAACGACTTCGTAGCCGAGTTCACCCCCGACCGCCGGGGCCGCTTTGCGGCTCTGCCCCACCCGCCCATCGAGATCCACGATTTCGTGGGCCTGCTGCTGGAGAAATACGAGGGCCTCGACCGCACTGCCGCACCGCAGGTGGCCGCCATCCTCAACGAGATGCGCCGGGACGCCATGGAGCTTTCGCCCCTGTCCCGGGCGCGGATGTACTCGCTGCACCTGAGCTGGAACGATCTGGTGCAGCTTTACTACAAATATATCGGCGTGCTGGGCAGCCCCGCCGCCGTCTACCGCTTCGAGGCCGTGTGGCATGGCCGGGCCGTCCGCACCGTCGTGAAGGAGCCGGTGCAGAGCGTCCGGCTGGAATGCACCGTCCACAATCCCATCCTGACCGACGGCCCCACCTGGGACTGTGCCGCCGTGAGCCTGCGGGCCATCGACCAGAACGGCAACCTCCTGCCCTACTGTGGTGAGGCCGTTCAGCTGAGCGTAGAGGGGCCGCTGCGCATCCTCGGCCCCAGCGTCGTCCCTCTGCGGGGCGGCATGGCAGGCACCTATCTCGCCACCACCGGCGAGGCCGGCCCGGCCAGGCTCCACTGCCGGATGGAGGGCGCCCTGGACACCGAAGTTTCCCTCACCATCCGCTGCCGGGAAGAGTGAGGGACACTTAAACGCCGTCTCTTTACGATAGGTTTGCACTCTGTTCAAAATTTTCTCATGGTTGCATGGTATCCTGAAAGCAGAAAAATACAGAGGGGCGGCGCACCCGCCCCTCTTTTATGAGGAAGGACGTTTATGAAAGAAAAGATACGCCAGTTCATGATAGGCCGCTACGGCACCGATGGTCTGAACCAGTTTTTGAACATCGCCTCTCTCGTGCTGATCCTGGTCTATATCCTCACCCGTCTGCCGCTGCTGCTGTACGTCGGCGTGGTGCTGCTGGGCTTCTGCTACTACCGGATGTTCAGCCGCAACATCTCCAAGCGCACCGCAGAAAATTATAAATACTACGCCGTGAAGGACCGCATCCGCAATAAGTTCAGCGGCCTGAAGGACCAGTGGGACAACCGCAAACTCTACCACTATTACCGCTGCCCCCAGTGCCGCCAGAAGCTGCGCGTTCCCCGGGGCCGGGGCCGCATCCAGATCTCCTGCCCCCGCTGCGGCACCCAGTTCATCAAAAAGAGCTGAGCCATGTTTGGATATGTGATCCCGAACCACACCGCCCTCTCCCCGGAGGCGCAGGCGCGCTACCGCACCGCCTACTGCGGGCTGTGCCGCCGCATCGACGCGCTGCACGGGCTGCGGGGGCGGTTTACGCTGAGCTACGATCTCACCTTTCTGGACCTGCTGCTGTGCAGCCTGTATGAGGGTGAGAGCGAACTTTCCACCGGATGCAGCCGCTGCCCGGTGCACCCGCTGCACGGCGTGAACTGGCGGTCCAGCGGCCCCACCGACTACTGTGCCGACCTGAGCGTGGCGCTGCATTACTACAATGCCGAGGACAAATGGAAGGATGACCACAACCTGCTGGGCCTCGGCTATGAAAAGCTGCTGTCCGGCTGCCGCACCGACGCCGAAGCCCGCTGGCCCCGGCAGTGTGCCGCCATCCGCAGCTGTCTGGCCCGGCTTGCAGAATACGAAGCCGCCGGCAGCGAGGACCTGGACGCCGTGTCCGGCTGCTTTGGCGAGCTGATGGCCGAATTGTTCGACTACAAGCAGGACCACTGGTCGCCGGAGCTGCGCAGCCTGGGCTTCCATCTGGGCAAGTTCATCTATCTGATGGACGCCTACGACGATCTGGCCCGCGACAAGCGGAAGGGCGCCTACAATCCCCTCAAAACCATGAGCGAGCAGCCCGGCTACGAGGAAGAGATGCGGGAAATTTTTGAGTTGCTGCTGGCACGCTGTGCCAAACGTTTTGAGCGCCTGCCCTGCGTGGAGGACGCCGACCTGCTGCGCAATATCCTGTATTCCGGCGTATGGCTGAAGTACAACTGCAACAATGCAAAGCGCTCCGGCCGGGATGTCGAAGCATCCACTTGATTTTTCCACGACGATACGGTAGACTATAGAGTATTGTGCGGCATTGCGGCCGCGCGAAATGAGACGTGAGGAAGTATATCCATGAGAGATCCGTATGAGGTGCTGGGCATTCAGCGCGGCGCAAGCGACGAAGAGATCAAAAAAGCATACCGCGCCAAATGCAAGCGCTGGCACCCCGACCTGAACCCCAACGACCCCACCGCCGAGGAGCACTTCAAGGAGGTGCAGGCCGCCTACGATGCCATCACCAAGGGCGAGACCGGCCCCCAGATGGGCGGCAATCCCTATGGCGGCTACCGTCAGCAGAGCTATGGCGGCTCCCAGCAGGGCTACAGCCAGCAGAACTACGGGTTTGACGGCTTCGATGGTTTTGACCCCTTCGGGTTCGGCTTTGGGTTCAACGGCTACAGCCAGCAGAGCGGTGCCAGCTACAGCGGCAGCGACTCGCCCGAGATGCAGGCAGCCCGCAACTTTGTGGTGAATGGCCGCTACGCCGAGGCACGCCGCGTGCTGGACGGCATGACCGCCCGCAATGCCCGGTGGTACTATCTTTCCTCGCTGGCCAATCAGGGCCTGGGCAACAGCATCGACGCGCTGCAGGATGCCCGCCGCGCCGTGCAGCTGGACCCCAACAACACCGAGTACCGGATGCACCTGCAGCGGCTGCAGAACCCCGGCCGCACCTACCGCACCCAGACCACCTACGCCCAGCCGGGCGGCATCATGCGCTGGTGCTGGAGCATGATCCTGCTCAACCTGCTGTGCAACTGCTGCTGCGGCGGCTGGGGCTTCGGCCCGCGCTACGGCTTCCGCGGATAACAAAAACATATAAAACACAACAGCCTCCCTTTGCCCTTGTACCGGGCAGCGGGAGGCTGTTTTTGATCTGTTACAACACTGACAAAAAACGCCCCAAAGCATTTCTGCTTCAGGGCGTTTGAGCTGGAGCTGCTATCCAGATTTGAACTGGAGACCTCATCCTTACCAAGGATGCGCTCTACCAACTGAGCTATAGCAGCACAATCACAGCTCAATTATAATACCATAAACTCTGCCGCATTGCAAGCGTTTTTTGCAAAAAAATCTGGCATTTTGCGTTTTTTCTGCCCAGATGCAGAAAAACGGCTGCCGTTTTTCCACGGCAGCCGTCTGCATTGTTGAAACTATTACTCGATGAGGCCGTTCAGCAGGGCCAGGCACTTGCGGCTGTGCAGCTTGCGGATGGCCTTTGCCTCGATCTGGCGGACGCGCTCACGGGTGACGCCGAAGTCGCGGCCCACCTCTTCCAGCGTGCGCGGATGGCCGTCCTCCAGGCCGAAACGGAGGCTGATGACCTTGCGCTCGCGCTCGGCCAGACCCTCCAGCACTTTGGCCAGCTGCTCCTGCAGCATAGAGAACGAGGCGGCATCGGGGGGCACCACGGCGGCGTCGTCCTCGATGAAGTCGCCGAGCTGGGAGTCCTCCTCCTCGCCGATGGGGGTCTCGAGGCTTACCGGTTCCTGGCTGATCTTCTGAATTTCGCGGACGCGCTCGGCGGAAAGGCCCATCTCCTCGCCGATCTCCTCGGGGGTTGGCTCGCGGCCGAGCTCCTGCAGAAGCTGACGCTGGATGCGCACAAGCTTGTTGATGGTCTCCACCATGTGCACGGGAATGCGGATGGTGCGGGCCTGGTCGGCGATGGCACGGGTGATGGCCTGGCGAATCCACCAGGTGGCGTAGGTGGAGAACTTGAAGCCCTTGGTGTAGTCGAACTTCTCCACCGCGCGGATGAGGCCCAGGTTGCCCTCCTGGATGAGATCGAGGAACAGCATGCCGCGGCCCACGTAACGCTTGGCGATGGAAACGACCAGGCGCAGGTTCGCCTCGATGAGCTGCTGCTTGGCATCCAGGCCCACCTGCTCGATGCGGCCCAGGCGGCGCTTCTCGCGACGCTCCAGCTCGATGCCGTCGGCCTCGGCTTTCTCCAGCTCCTCGGTGGCGGCCACGCCGGCCTCGATCTTCATGGCCAGATCGATCTCCTCGGCAGCGGTGAGCAGGGGCACCTTGCCGATTTCCTTCAGATACATGCGCACCGGATCGCCCGTGAGCATGGTCACGCCGGCATCGGCGTTGCGCTTGGCGCGATTGCGGGCGCGGGCCTTGGTACGGGGAGTGACCTTGGGGAGAGCAGCCGCTTCAACAGTGGCCTTCAGCTCCTCCTCGGGAATGCCGTCGAGCAGATCCTCTTCGGAGTCGATGCCGGCCTCGATCTTGTCCTCGGTCAGGCTGTCGGAAGCAGTGTCGTTCGTCGCGTTCGCGGGAGGTTCCGCGTTGTCCATGTCGTCGTCATCCAGGTCATCCATCTCCTCGACGTCCTCGGTCACGACGATCTCTTCGGTTTCGTTCTCAGGATTCTTCTTTGCAGCATCAGCCACGCGATAGTCCTTTCTCTGGCGTCTGCGCCTGATTTTGGGCATAGAAACACAATTCTGGCGCAGAGATACAGCAGAGAAGAATACTACAAAGAGAAGACCCCTTCAAGAGAAAACCGGCCGGAAGTTTAAGCGCAACGACAAATGCATTATCCATGGAACCTCCATGGAAGAAAGGCTCCATGCCGCTGCAGCAGTTGCCCCATTGCTTCGGCGAACCTCAAAGGAAAATCAGTCCCATTAGAAGAACGGCCTATATCGTCTCGGCCAACTTGTACCCGACGCGCCAGATAGTGACGAGGTAGCGTGGTTTGGAAGGGTCGTCCTCTATCTTCTCGCGGATCTTACGCACCATGACGGTGATGGAGTTGGGGTCGGCAGCCTCTTTGCTTCCCCAAAGCGCCTCGAGGATCTGATCGCGGGTGAACACGGCGCCCGGATCGGAGGCGAGCAGCTCTAAAAGCTCGATCTCCCGGGAGGACAGCGCCACGACTTCTCCGCGCATTCGAACCTCGTACTTCCCGAAGCGTATCTCCAAATCCCCTACCGAGAACGCCTCGGGACGGCGGTCGCGTCCCTCATGCTGGCGCTCGCGATCGCGTTCTCGACGGCGCAAATGCGCGTTCAGCCGCAAAAGCAGCTCCTCGGGCTGGAAGGGCTTCACAAGATAGTCGTCGGCACCGGCCTTAAAGCCGATTGATTTGTCGACAATGTCGCCCTTGGCCGTGAGAAACATGATCGGCACCTCGCGTCCCTCACCTCGGATGATCTCGCAGATTTCGAAACCGTTGATATCGGGCAGCATCACATCAAGAATAAGGAAGTCGGGGCGCTCGGCCCTCAGCATCTCCAGGCCGTCGGCCCCGTTGCCCGCACAGCAGAAGTCGTAGCCGCCGCGGCGTACAATCTGCTCGATGAGCACCTGCATAGACGCGTCGTCGTCGACGAGCATCACCTTAGTCATGATCTTCCTCCTCTACGGGCAATTCGACGGTGAACGTCGAGCCACACCCCGGCTCACTTGCCACAGCCACGGTGCCGCCCATCATGGCCACCAGATCCTTCACCAACGAGAGCCCCAGTCCGCTGCCGCCGTAGCGGCGCACCGTGGACATGTTCTCCTGACGGAACCGCTCGAAGATAAGCTCCTGGGCCTCTTTCGGAATGCCGATGCCGGTATCGGTCACGCGCATCACCACTTTGCGAGCGTCATCCTCGTCCGCCTCGCAGCAAACGCGCACAGCCACCTCGCCGCCGGCATCGGTGAACTTCACGGCATTGCTCGTCAGATTCGCAAGCACCCGACGCAGCTTTTCCCAATCCCCCATGATGAGGGGCACGTCGAAGTCGACCCGGGTGGTAAAGGCTACGCCCTTTTTGGCGGCCACCGGCGCCATAGCCGACTCTACCATACCCACGAGGTCGTTCAGATCAACCAGCTCCAGGTTCAACGTCTCGGAGCCCGCCTGAATGCGGGCGCACTCCAGCACGTTGTCCACCATCTCAAGCAAAATGGCGCCGTTTTTGCCAATCTCCTCCAACTGGCGGCGCGCCTCGGGCCGGCCGGGCCCGATGGACTCGCCCAGGAGCTCGGCGAAAGCCAAAATGGAAGTAAGTGGCGTGCGCAGCTCGTGGCTAACGATGGCAAGGAAATCGGACTTGTACTGGTTGTCTCGGGCGAGTTGGGCATTGATCTCCTCCACTCGACGACGTTGACGCTCCAGCTCGGCATTAGCGCGGGAGAGTTGCTCGGTGCGCTCGGCCACCTGCGACTCCAGACTTCCGTAAAGCTCCTCCAAGCGCTGGGCCATGGAATGGTACTGCTCGATGAGGTCATCTATCTCGCGGGACGAGTACAGCACGCCTCGGCCGGTCGTGGCCAGGGAACCTCGCGCCGGCAGGCCACGTAGGCAACCTGGAGCGAGCGCGGGCTCATTCGCATCGACGGCTGCTGGCCCAAAGACCCTCGGAGTGGTCGTTTCCCCCTCGGTCGCGTGCGCATCGGGCTCGGCTACGCGGGAGAAAGAAGCTCGAAGCTCCGTCAAGGGCTCGGTAATGAGTCGGCTGATGACAACGTAGATGAGAAGCGCCATGGCCGCCACCACGGCAAGAAAGAACATCATGTTGCTGATGATGGCGTCGCGCATGTTGGTCATGGCGCCATCTGCGGGCACCACCACCGACACCGCTCCGGCCACATCTCCCACGCTCCAGCCCTCTTTCGGGTAACCGGTCGCATCCAACTCGCCGGCAGGCTGGCCATGGCACTCGGTGCAGTCGTTGGAGACGTCCATGGCCCGCACATAGCGGAAAACCTGATCGCCTCCCTCGGTCTGGTAGCCCCATACCTCGTCGGTGTCCTTATCCGCCAGAAACGTCTCGATGGCGGCGGCCTCGTAGGCGTCCGGGGTATTGTAGATGTTGCGCGGGTTCAAGTTCGTGAAGCGGATGGAGTAATCCGTCTTCTCGGAGAACAGCGCCGCCACCGACTTGCCCGCAATGGCGCAATGCAGTCCCTTGTAGTCGTACTCCCCGTCGGAGGTATAGTTGATGGTTCAGCGAGATGAAATCCCACATGGCATCCATCTCGGTAACGAGCACCCGCGACTTCTCCAGAAGATCGGTCTCGGCGCGGCGCGATTGATCGTCATAGGTGAACGCAAGGAACACCGCCGATATCAGTACGAGAACAACCGTGAGAAGCCCGATAAGCTTCGTCCGCAGCCCGATCTTCCTCTGTCGCCCAAAAATCGTCATGGCTCTATCGCGCCTGCTTCCAGGCAGCGCGCGGCCGGCTCGCCTTCTTCTCCATGCACCCTCCCTAACGCCCGATGCGGCTGGTAGGAGGTATACCCTACCAGCCGCCGTAAAGCTAGTGTCCCGTTCTTAAGCCGTTGGCGCTCAGGCCTCGTGGCTCACTTCCTGCGGGTTGCGCAGCACGCCGCCTTTGGCCGCGTCGCGATGGGGCGCGAACACCACAGCGGGGGCCGTCTCATCGGTCAGCTCGCCCAGGGCGCTCACGCCCTCGGGATGACGCTCCCGCAGTTCCGCGAGGGTGCCGAACTCGAGCGCGCGCACCGGGCACGCCTTGGCGCAGGTCGGATCCGGCACGCCCTCCGGGTTCTCGTCCGAGCAGAGCACGCACTTGTGGGACAGGCCGTCGTCCAGCTGCACGGGATGCCCATAGGGGCAGCTTTTCTCGCAGGTCATGCAGCCGATGCACTTCTCCTTGTCGTTGTTGACGATGCCCGTTTCCGGATCCTTCTGCATGGCTCCGGTGGGGCAGTTGGCCACGCAGGCCGGGTTCTCGCAGTGGCCGCAGGTCATCGATACGTAGTAGGTGAACGCCGTGGCGGTAAAGGCACCGGCATCGTCGGCCTTCCACTCGCCGCCGCCGAACTCGTACACCTTGCGGAACTTTTGCGGCACCTCCAGGTTGTTGCGGTCGAAGCACGAGGTCATGCAGGCCTTGCAGCCGGTGCAGATGTCGGTGTTGACGAAAAATCCGTACTGTTCCATGATCTATCCCCCTCTTTAGGCCTTCTCGATCTTGCACAGGTTGGAATGGACGCCGTTGCCCTTGGAAATCGGCGTTGGGCGCGAGGACGTCAGCACCGAGATGCAGCCGCCCAAATCGAGCACGCTGGGGTCGCCGATGGTAGCGCCGTCGCGGGTCTCCGGGTCGTACCAGGCGCCCTGGGGCACGCTGACCACCCCGGGCATGATGCGGTTCGTCACCTTAGCGGTCATCTGAGAGCGGCCGCGCTCGGTGGACACAATGACGGTGTCGTCCTGGTTGATGCCGAGCGTGGCGGCGTCGCCCTCGTTGATCCAGCACTGCTGCGGGGCCACCGAGCTCATCCACGGCACGTTGCCGTAGGAGGAGTGGGTGCGCGTCTTGGTATGGTGGCCGATGAGCTGGAAGGGATACTCCTCGCGCAGCGGGTCGCCGTATCCCTCGAAGTTCTCGTACCAGATGGGCAGGCCCGTGATCTGGTCGCGGCCGTCGTCGGGCACATACCCGCCGCCGGTGAGGTCCCACTGGCGCGACAGGTTGTAGGCCTGCTTCGAGAACACCTCGTACTTGCCCGAGGGCGTGGCGAGCGGGCCCTCCGGCGCGGCGATGGCCGGCGTGTGGTCGTCAGTCTGCTTGATGAGGCCTGCGGCGCGGAACTCCTCGAAGGTGTCGGGCAAGTCGTCGCCGGCCGCCTTCCCCTCGTTGTAGCACCACTCGATCCAGTCGAGCTGGGTCTTGCCCTCGGTGAACTCGTCCTTGATGCCGAGCGCGTCGGCCAGAAGGGTGCAGATCTCGTAGATGGGTTTGGCCTCGAACAGAGGCTCGATGGCCTTCGACTCGCAGCAGATGAAGCCGGTCCAAGCGGTACCGCCAGTGGTGAGATCGTCCTCCTCGAAGGGCGTGGTGCCGGGCAGGATGATGTCGGAGGCCATAGCCGTCGGCGTCATCCACGGGTCCACGGTGACGATCATGCGCACGCCGGAGCCCTTTTCATCGGGCAGGTTGTAGATGCGCAGCGAATCGTTGATGTCGGCATGCTGGCCCATCATGACGTTGGATCCGTAGTTCCAGATGAACTTGATGGGGGCCGCAAGCTTCAGGGTGCCGGGCTCCTCGGCGTAGCTGGTGACACCGGTCTCATCGATGGCGCGGATGCCCCAGGTGGCGTCGTTCATGACCGTGTAGTCTTCGATGGCCTGATACCAGTCGAAGAACGAAACGCACACCCCCACCGTGTTCTTCTCGGGGAAGCACGGGATAGCCGTGGGCGTGGCGAAGGGAACGCCGCCCACGCCCTCGCGGGCGCCGGTGCCGCCGCCGGAGATGCCCACGTTGCCGGTGATGGCGGCGATCATCGCGATGGCGCGGGAGTTGTTGCCACCGTTGGAGTGGCGCTGCGGACCCCAGCCCTGAATGGTGGCCGTGGGGCCGTCCATGTACAGGTCGGCCAGCTCGCGGATGGTATCGGCCGGAACACCGGTGATGCCGGCGGCCCACTCGGGGGTCTTCTCGCCGGTGCCCGCATAGGCACCGGTGCCAGCGAGGTAGGCCTCGTAGGACATATCCTCATCGATGGTGAGCGCGCCAGACTTGTCGAGCCCCATGAAGGCGGTGCTTGTGGGCTCGGCCGCTTTCACATCGTCGGCGAAGCTGTCGGAGAAGAAGCCGACGAACTTGTCGCGGATGAGCTGCTCGTCCAGCTTGCCAGCGCTGAACAGGTACTGGATCATGCCGGCCACGAGCGCCATATCAGTGCCGGGGCGGATAGGGATCCAGCGGTTGGCCACGCCCACGGCGGTGTCAGACAGGTGAGGATCCACCACTACGATGGTGGCCTCGGGATTCTGCAGGCGCACCTGGGTGAGCAGGTACTGCATGGCCGAGCCAGACATACGGGTGTTGGCCGGGTTGTTACCGAACAGCACGATGTTCTTGGAGTTCACGAGATCGGTCACCTCGTTGTTCGACCAGGCGTCGCCGTTGAAGAGCGGCATCTCCCAGGTGATCTGGCCGGTGGAGTAGTCGGCGTACTGGCGCAGGTAGCCGCCCCACAAGTTCATGAGACGCGCGAACATGGTCTGGTCGGGATGCCACGACTTCGACACCGTGCCGCCCAGCACGCCGGTGCCGTACTGGATGTAGAAGGCGTCGTTTCCGTACTCTTCCTTGATTTCCTTCATAGTGGTGGCGATGAGGTTGATGGCCTCTTCCCAGGTGATCTCCTCGTACTTGCCCTCGCCCACCTTCATCAGATAGGCGGGGATGTCCTGCTCGATGGGGCAGCCGGAGCGGCAGGGGGCGGAGAAGCAGTCGATGAGGGGCACCTTTTTGTCCAGCTTGCGGCTGGGGATGGGCTTCATGGGCTTTTGATAGTGGCCGTCGGCGGGGATACCCTCCGCCAGAGCGGCCGCCCCGGCCGCGTCCACCCCCTCCCAGGGCTCATAGGAGATGTCCGCCAGGGCCCGGCCGATCTGGCTGAACCGCTGGTAGCCGCCGGGCTTGAGGACGGTGGTGGCCATGGTGATGGGCCAGATGCCCGTGTCAAAGAGGGCCCGCACCGAGTGAATGTCCGCGCCGCCGGAATAGGAGATGCGCAGCTTGCCCTTGAACTCCCTGGCCAGACGGGCCGCCAGGGACAGGGACAGGGGATAGAGGGAGCGGCCGGACATGTACATCTCCTGGCTGGGCAGCTCGCCGGCGGCCACGTCCACGGGGAAGGTGTTGGTGATCTTCACGCCGAACTCCAGGCCCCGCTCGCCGGTGCGCTGCATCAGCCGGTGGAACATGGGAACCGCGTCCTCCCACTGGAGATCCTCGCGGAAGTGGTGGTCGTCGAACTGGATGTAGTCGTAGCCCAGGCCGTCCAGGGTCTTGCGGGCGAACTCATAGCCCAGCAGGGTGGGGTTGCACTTGACGTAGGTGTTCAGGTTCTTTTCGGTGATGAGATAGGTGGCGATGCGCTCGATCTCGTCGGGGGGGCAGCCGTGGAGGGTGGACTCGGTGATGGAGTTGGACACGTGGGGGGTGATGCCCCGGACATAGGCCTCGTCCACCTTCTCAAACCGGTCCAGATTGGCCAGGGCCCAGTCCATGCACTCCCGCCACACCTCGGTGCCGGAGGCGTCCTTCATCCCCTCGATGTAGGCATCCACCTTGGGGCTCTGGATGCCCTTGAGATCGTAGCCCACGCTCATGTTGAACACAAAGCCGTCGGGATCGCCCAGCTCCAGCTCCTTCGCCAGCAGCTTGCAGGCGAACCACGCCTTGACGTATTCGGCGAAGGCCTGGGGGACGTAGAGCTCGGTGGACCACTCGCAGTTGTAGCACTCGTCCGCGGCGGTGATGCAGGGCTTGCTGACGCACTTGGACAGCTCCTCGCCGTCCATCACCTGCACGGTTTTGACCTCGAAGAAGCGGCTGCCCGCGGCGTAGGCCGCGATGATGTTCTGGGCCAACTGGGTGTGGGGGCCGGCGGCGGGGCCGAAGGGGGACTCGATCTTCTCCTCAAAGATGGGCAGGGCCTTCCCGCCGGCGTGGCACACCAGCTTGGATACGCCGAACACGGAGCCCTGGGCGCGGTACTCGCTCAAAATCCAGTTCATCAGGTGGGCAAAGGGCATGGGTCTCATAATATCGCTCATAACGGATGGCCTCCCAAATATGATTCAGATGTGTTCAGACTGGCGGGCGGCCACAAGGGCCGCCCCTACGTCCGGCGCTTACGGTAGGGGCGGCCCTT
>OGYH01002681.1_pt1 | contig 13668 bp, 17 predicted proteins | sample 1576511 | NCBI WGS metagenome assembly OGYH01 (sample SAMEA3541522, study PRJEB24748) | human gut metagenome | biome: human gut; feature: human-associated habitat; material: faeces | place: China | collected 2012 | reverse complement strand
TTTTCCAGAGAACGACTCAACGGCAGTTCCGTTGGCTTTAGCTCCCGCCGTTGGTAGGAGTATTTAGGTTAAACAAGAATTTAGAACAGCAAGCTCAGGCAATATTCAAAGAATGGTTTATAGACAATCCCGAAAACAATAACTGGTCAACAGGGACATTCTCTGAACTTATAAAATCAACCTTAAATGGTGATTGGGGAAAAGAAGCACCAACAGGTAATAATACCGAAAAGGTTTACTGCATTAGGGGTGCAGATATTCCTGAAGTCAAAGCAGGCAATAAAGGTAAAATGCCCACAAGGTATATTCTTCCTAAAAACTTTGCCACAAAACAACTTACAGCCGGTGACATTGTTGTTGAAATTTCAGGAGGTAGTCCTACTCAATCAACCGGTAGATGTACAGCTATAACTCAATCATTACTCGACCGTTATGATAGCGGTATGGTTTGCACAAATTTCTGTAAGGCATTGAAACCCAAAGAAGGATACAGTTTGTTTATCTACTATTATTGGCAATACCTATATGGTAAAGGTGTCTTTTTCTCTTATGAAAACGGCACGACAGGTATTAAGAACCTTGACTTCTCAGGCTTTATTGAAACAGAAACTATTTTAATTCCACCAGTAAATAAAGTTATAGCATTTGATGATTATTGCAAATCAATTTTCAATCAGATTTTTGCCAATGGCAAGCAAAATGAACATCTTGCTATACTTCGAGATATTCTTTTGCCTAAGTTGATGTCCGGCGAGCTTGATGTCTCCGACCTCGACCTTTAAGCTGCTAAATTCTTGTTTATCTTATCATTGAGTGCGATTTTATCATCAAATGACTTCAAAAATAAGCCGATTTTTTCTTGATCAACTAATGGAGGCACATCAATTTCAAGATTCTTTACAACATCAGTCTGCACACGCTGTCGTCCAGAGGAGCCAACCATAGATTTTATTGCTGGTTCTCTTACTTCTGGGCTACAAACGAGATAATACAAATAATCCTTATTAGCAGTTCCTTCTTTTGCTCTAAACACTATATATTCCGTTGAGCCAAACCCGACCTCTCCATCATTTAAGATTGAGACCTGCGCTGTTTTCCCATTTTCTAAGCACGGCGTAATTCGTGCCATAATCGTATCTCCATTACGGAATTTTGTGCCACTAGAAAAACATTCTTCAACATAATATGGAATATCTCGATAAAATGGTCTGAGTACATCCATAGATATTTTTTTGGCAACAGCGCCTTTTTTTATAGTTTCTCTCGGATTGAAATCGGCAATATCAGAGAGCTTCTTTTTTGTCCATTCAGATCTCATGTCCAATCGCCTCCAGTTTTTCACGAATTACAAATTCGTTTATTCTTTCTTGTCCTGTATTCATAAGCTAACTCTCACTTTCAGTTTCGTCTTCATCCGTTCTATACGCATCTTCAACCGAATAAGTAGCATCATCCAGCATCTTAACATTTATACCTACGTTGATTGTGTCCTGTGTTTTTCCTCCATCTTTCAATTCATATATAAACTGCAATACTGCTTCAATATAATATTCAATTGAATTCTCGTCTGAATTCAAGGATTCAATATTATCAATGCTAATCAAATGAGCTGTAGTTGAAGTAATCAACCGTCCTTTTTCAACAAGGCCAAAGTCTCGCTCTATTATCTGCTCAGAAAAATCTCCAGAATTTAACCAATCAACAATTTCCTTATTTTCATCATAATCTTCAATTGGTTGATACGAATATTTGTCAATTTCCTTTGCCCACGCTTCTAACTGCACCTTAACTTCATTTTCATTTTTGCATATGAACAGTGATGAATCTGATACATTTTCTGCAAACTCCTTTAGCAGAAATTCTCCAAAAGCATTATCTTTGGAATAGTATATGATTTTTGAGTTGCGGTGTTTTAATGCAAATTCCAAAACACTTTCCCATAGCAATGCATCCTTAAACCCTTTATCAGACTTTTTGTCTTTTCCCTCAAATGGAGGCAACTTACTAAATGCACGATTTACAATGCTTTCAAACCTATTATTAGAAGCAATTGGAATTTCTATAACGCTATTTCCTCTTCCTGAAATCTCCTTCTTATATTCCTCTATCTTAATTTTTATATATTCTGGATAATTTATTGTAGGATTCTCCCGTATAGAATACTCAGGAAATTGTTTCTTTGATATTGTACTTTTATATGTAACAAGCAATTCATCATGCTTTTCTATAATTTGCTTCTCCATTTCACTCCAGACAACTGATGGGATAGCTATAGTTACATATTCATATATATCAAGTTGTTCAATCATACCAACTACATGTTCAAATGTTGCATTGAAGCTAAAAGTTGTGAAATCTGCCTTCTTTTCATATGCTTGAAACAACGCATTCGTATCAAAAATCAAACAATACGTTATTTCACTGCTTGAGCTCATATCCGATCGCCCCCAGCTTCTTTCTGATTTCGTCCTCCAGTTCATGCGACTTTGCAAACATTTCCGCAAGTTCAGATGTTAACCGATCCATCTTTTCTTCAAAGGGCTCATCGTCATCTTCCTGCTCTTCAATCCCCACATAGCGTCCAGGTGTAAGGATATAATCTTGTTTCTCAATTTCAGCTGTATCCGTAACAGCACAAAATCCCTTAATATTTTCAAGTGTTCCGTCAACAAAAGCTTCGTAAGTTTCTGAAATCTTATTGATATCTTCATCCGTCAGCTCACGAAGCTTTCGGCTCACCATTGTTCCCATCTTTCGTGCATCAATAAATAAAGTCTTTCCCGGTTGTTTTTTCTGCCTATTGATAAACCAAAGTGAAACTGGAATCTGTGTTGTATAGAAAAGCTGAGTAGGCATTGCAACAATGCACTCAACTAAATCAGCATTGATAATATTCTTACGAATATCACCCTCTCCGCCTGATTGAGAAGAAAGGGAACCATTTGCTAATACCATACCAATACGGCCTGCAGGTGCAAGATGAAAAATCATATGCTGAAGCCATGCAAAGTTGGCATTTCCTGCTGGTGGTGTTCCGTATTTCCATCGCTGATCTTCTTTTAGTTTATCCAATCCCCAATCGGAAAGGTTAAACGGTGGATTCGCCATAATATAATCTGCTCTCAACGTTGGATGACGATCGTCAAGAAATGTATCTGCCGCATAGCTTCCAAGATCAGGCTCAATTCCACGGATTGCAAGATTCATCTGCGCCATTTTCCATGTAGTAGGGTTTGAGTCCTGACCATAGATAGAAATATTGCTGATGTTACCGCTGTGATTCTCAACAAACTTCGCAGACTGAACAAACATACCTCCTGAGCCACAACAAGGGTCATATACTCGTCCTTTGAAAGGTTTCAAGACTTCCACCAAAGTACGTACTACACATGATGGTGTAAAGAATTCACCACCACGTTTTCCCTCTTGCTCAGCAAACATAGAAAGACAATATTCATAGGTACGGCCCAAGATATCTTTTTCACTGCCGTGTTCAATCATCTGGATGTTGGTGAACAGATCCACAACATCACCAAGTCTACGCTTGTCCAGCTCCGGACGTGCAAAGTTCTTAGGCAAAATATCCTTCAAACGCTTATTTTCTTTTTCGATGGCACGCATGGCATCATCGATCACCGTTCCGATTTCCGGAGTATGTGCTTTTGCTGCAATCTCACTCCAACGTGCACCAGCTGGTACAAAGAAGATACCCTCAGAAGTATATTCGTCGATATCCTCCTCGAATCCATCGCCTTCTTCAATAAGTTCCTGGTACTTATCATCAAATCTATCTGAGATATACTTCAAAAAAATCAATCCCAGAACAACATTCTTATATTCTGATGCATCCATATTGCCACGAAGCACGCAGGCTGCATCCCATATTTGTTTTTCAAATCCAATATCGGCTGTATTTTTGTCTGCCATTTTATTCTTATCCTTCCTGTTTTGCAGTTTCATCATGTTTTATCGGAATTCGCTCCATAATATCCTGTATATCGCAATCAAGGGATTCGCAAATTCTAAGCAGGACTTCTGTTGTCACATTTTCATTTCTACCAAGCTTTGCTATAGAAGTAGCACTTACTTCACTCATTTCCTGTAGCTCTCGCTTTTTCAATCCCCGATCTATTAACATCTTCCAGAGTGGATTATAACTAAACTGCGTTTTTAATACTTTTTTACTCTTATTCTCCTTGCTCATTTTGGTTCTCCTTATTCCATGCCCAACCAAATAATTCATAACCTCCAGATTCAAGCTCAATCACCTTACATTTTTCAATTGTAGTTCTAATCTCCTCGGCATAAAATTCATAAGATCTAAAAGATACAAATGCCTGTTTTTTCTGTTCTTTTATGGAATCATAATACCTTATCAAAGCTGTAAGAGTTGGCTTTTCTATTGGATCCATCAAGTCTGCGTCATGTACAACAAATGGAATATTTGATACCGCCATATTAGCCAAATCAAATGTGATTAAACCCCTTTGACCAGCACCACTTCCATCATCACCTTTTGTTTCGAATGTGTAAGAATTAATTTTTTCCAAATTGAGTCTTGGTGGAATTAAATTCTTATCTCTAACAATTTTCACAGTGATTTCCTTCATTTTGTCATTCACAATGTCCTGAATATCTGAAAGCTGACTAGCAATAATTCTGTCTCGTGTTTCTGCATATTCCTTTGCTGTTTTCTTCAACTGACCAAAAGTTGTGTAATTCTCGTTAGCGGCCTTAAGGTTATTTAATTCCGTTGTAATACGAGCATATTCTTTCAATACAGCTTGTGTAACGTTTGGAATATTTTTTATTTCTGTAATTTGCTCTTTTATCTTTTTAATCTCACTTCCAAGCATTACATAAGTTGTGGCAAGATCAGCTTCACTTTCCTTAAATTCCTCCTGAAGGACTTTTGATAACCCCTGATGGAATTTATCAATTTCAGCAATCGATTTGAATTCCACTCCCGGAAAAAATCTTTCCAAATCAGAGTATGATCTCTTAAAAGACTTTTTGCCTTCAGTCATTTCTTTTCTCAGGGAATTAAGCTGCATCTGCACCCTTGCTCTCTGCCTGCTATAACTAAGTAACAAACTATTCAACTCACTTAGTTGCTGAGCCTGCATGCTTGTAAGATCAAGTAATCCCTTGCTACTGTTTTCAGCTAATTCGTTTTCTTTGATCTGCAATTCAGCAGCTCTTACTTCATTAGCTTTATATTCTTTGTCGCTGCTAGCCATTCTGATATGCTCATACGATGCAGATTTTCCAAATGCTTTCTTCTCGTCTTCCGCAACCTTTGCCTGATTAATCTGCTGTTTAACAATGGCATATCTATAAAACTGCTTTAAATATCTTTTTATTTCATCTTCAACTTTTCCATCTTTTGCTTCTTGCAAAGGTCTAGAAGCATCCATTGTATCGCGTCCAAACACACGAATATGTTTAGACATCAACCCTCTCCAAGATAAGCCTTCAAATTCTAAATCGTACATTTCACCAAGGAAAGCGGTATATTCTTCGATAGTCATCGATTTCTTATCTTCACAAGGTACATATTGTCTGTCGCATCGGATTACCTCATTGTATTTGACAGTATTACGCATAAAAGAATACTCAATACCATCAAATTCTAAAGTAAAGCAAATGTTATGTTCTTTCACATTCTCATGCACTGCCAAACACTTGTTTATGTAGTCTTTTCCACCAAACACAAAATCAATAATCATAAGTAATGTAGATTTTCCAATTGAGTTGGATCTATCCTCATCACCTACAATAGCATTCAGTCCTTCATGAAATGTTATAGGTGCACGTACCTCACCATCTTTTCCACCAGTTTTAAATTTATCGCAGTATATTTCAACCAACATAGTGAAGCACACCTCCTTCAAGCTCTATTTTATTTAAAGCATACAGGCAATCCAAAATCTCCAGAAATTCCTGTATTCCTGACATCTTTCCTCTTGTTTTCTTATACAATTCAGAAGGTGTCATATCCTTCTTCTCCAGATGTTTTAATATCACCGGAAATAATGCAAGGCTACTTTCCTTATATGAAGTTACTTTACTTGGAAATTTCATTTTTGTAAAACACCTCACAGTTCTGAATAAAAAAGCACACTACAATCCTACAAGCCATTTTTCCTTTGGTATCTCCTGCAAATGCTTTGTTATGAATCCATTCTGTCAGATTATAGATAACATCTTCTTGGGAAAGACCGGCTTTTTCCAGCTTTTGAGAACTTAATTTTACTTCCCCAGCAATATCGTCAAAGACATCTGTCATTTCTGAAAAAATGGTTTCTATGTATCTATAGTATTGAAGCACATGATTTCGCACATCATTCATTAACAACGCATCGCTGATTTTTTGATCTATTCTCAGTGCAGCATATTCAAGCTGCGGAAGCACGTCAGAAGGATTTATTGAAATCAACCCCTCTATTGCTACTCTTATTTCTGCTTCTAATTCGATTCTATTAATTGCATTAATAGCCTTGTACTGTTTACTGGTAACTTGCTTTATCTCATAGAGTTTCTTATATTCATCAACCATAGGACTCATAAGATAGTTTTCAGAGGCCTCTTGGCTTAATGCAATTAGGTTTTCCGGTGCGTCTAAATTCTTAGGTCTTGGATATACAGCATTAAATGTTGCAGCAAGTTCTGATGGCAAATCATCAGGAAATATCTGAGTAATCTCGTATTTTTTCTTAGGAATACCTTTTACTTCTTCCACTAATTTTTCATGAGTAAGCGGGCATTCATAATTCACCTCTGCTAACAATGGTGCATCCTGGTATTCAACTGCATTGGCAATGATTTTATTGTTCCGCTGAAGTACATACATAAATACAGAATACAAAAAATAAGCATCGTCTTCCGCATCATATAACCTCTGAAACTCATTTTTCTTGCGTTGTGCAATCTCAGCATCCTGAATGATAATATTCATCAATTTTTGAAGCACATCATCTTTTGTATAAGGGTTTATATCCGACATTACCTTTTGCCTAAAATATTCTTCGACTTTAACAGCAATATCGTTTCTTAACGCGGCTTGCTTTATGTCGTCTGGGACAGGATCCTTCCTGCTTACCAGGCGACTTATTTTTTTAGAATTCAAATCGGTAGTACATAGAGAGTCTTCTTGTATCGTCACCGACTCAAGCAAAAATCTACCTGCACTTTCCTGCTTGTCATGTTGTATAAACCCATCCTGCATGATTTGGATAAGTGAAGATAATGTCATTTCATTCATATGTCCAATTCCTCCCTTACATGCCCTCGGTAAAAACATGGCAAAACAGTGGCAAAACGATGGCAAATACTTTTGATTCCCTATTTTTTATAATTTAGGCATGACTTGAAGTTAAGTTTCGCGATACTTACATGGTCATATTCTATCACACTTTCAAACAAATTTCTATGTTTTTTGATGAACATTTACGCTATCGCATAGTTTTTTGCATGAATTCACACTCATAAGTTAGGCAGGTGATTTTAATGACAAAATCAGAAAAAAGAATGTGGCTCACCAACATTGAGAATGCCGCTGATGCTGTGGCAGCCGAGTATGGTTCTGTAGTAGCCAAATCTGCGTTCCAGCGCTACGGTGCTCGTGGAACCTATGACCTAAGCCCCTGCTATTACAGCGAAGTCTTCGCTGATTTGGAGCTTATCGCAAACGACAACTAAAGCAAACCGCCCTGAGCAAGGCGTAAAACTACTTTCTTCTTCATCAACTCACCATCTTCGTGGCCACGTGGTGTGTTCGTAGTTGATGACCAAGAGAACATTATTAATAGAGTGCCAGCTTACGAACGGCTGGTCACCAGAAAGAAGCGGAGTTATCCGCACGAGGTGACCATCTTATGAAAAACACTGGCAGCCATAACGGTTATCTCCGCTTCAAATATGAAGCCAACGGAGGTAAATGTTATGGCAAACAAAGACAATCAGAGTAAAGAGTATCGTATCTACATCAAGGAATCCAAAAGCTGGGTGGATGTAAACAAGGAATTCTATACGAACTACTATCGTGACATCAACGCCTATCGCAAACGTCAGCAAGAGCATGGCCGCTGTGTCTGCCCCGCAAGCAAGCGCTACTTATGCGACATGGATTGCTTAACCTGTCCTTATGCTAAAGCTGGCGATCAGTTTTCTCTCGACAACACCATTAGCAACAGTGACGGAAACGAAAAGAGCTGGCTTGATGATATGCCAGATGAGTCTACAGCTATCGCTGAAGTATTAGAGGATGCAGAACTTCTTCACGCTTTCTATGCAAAACTGAATGAGCCAGACTCGGAAGGTCGTCTTATTTGTCAGCTTATTATGCAGGGAAAATCTGAACGTGACTGCGGCAAGGAAATGGGACTCTCTCGCAATACCTTTGTATATCGTAGGGACAAGCTGTTCAAGAAGCTCCGTTCCGAGCTTAAGGACTACATCTAATATGAATGGTCGTCCTCTGATTCTTCAGGGGACGATTTTTCTTTTCAAAAAAGTTTCTTATATTTTTTCGGCCAAACGGCAATCTCACCTCCATTGAGTAGTGTAAGGCGAAACAAAGCAACCTACAGAAAGCGAGGTGAACATCGTGAATCGAACTTTTCACAACAGAAGCGGCACTGACGCAGAAGTGATTGCTACTCTCACTGCAATCAGCCAGGTATCCGCAAGAATGGCGAAGAATCTCAGAATCATCGCCGCACACAGACAATCCGAGGAAGGAGAAACAGTAAATGTCAAAAATGAACGATATGGCTATGACCATCGAAGAGCTGAGAAATGCTGCCACTGCTATTAATGATGCAGCAAACTGGCTCGCACAGCAGTTTGGAGAAGAATCCGAAGCCGCTGAAAAAGCAGAAGTCCCTGCCGCTCCTGCGAAACCTGCACTGACCCTTGAGCAGGTTCGAGCTGTTCTGGCGGATAAATCTCGTGCCGGACATACGACTGAAATTCGAGAACTTCTTAAAAAGTACGGTGCAAGCAAGTTGTCACTCGTAGACCCGAAACATTATGAAGCCCTGCTCAGGGAAGTGGAGGTGCTCTAATATGCCACCTAAAGGACATGCAATTCTCTCCGCATCCTCTTCTGACCGTTGGCTCCACTGCCCACCATCAGCAAGGCTCTGCGAAACCTATGAGGATAAAGGCAGCAACTATGCTGCAGAAGGCACCGATGCTCACTCCCTTTGTGAGTACAAGCTCCGCAAGGTACTCGGCATGGAAGCTACTGATCCAACAAAAAATCTCGACTGGTACAACGCTGAAATGGAGGATTGTGCTACCGGCTATGCCTGCTTCATCATGGAGCTTTTGGAAGAGGCCAAGCAGACTTGCTCCAACCCTGTTGTTCTGATTAAACAGCGAGTGGACTTCTCCCGTTGGGTAGAACAGGGCTTCGGGACCTCGGATGCTATCCTCATCAGCGATGGAACTATGCACGTAATTGACTACAAACATGGTCTTGGAATCCTCGTATCCGCTGAGGACAATCCGCAGATGAAGTGCTACGCCCTTGGCGCACTGGAACTCTTCGATGATATTTACGACATCGATACGATCAGCATGACCATCTATCAGCCCAGACGCCAGAATGTTTCCACCTATGAAGTCAGCAAAGATGATCTCTATCAGTGGGCCGATAAAGTTCTGAAGCCTACCGCAGACCTTGCCTTTGCCAGTGATGGGAACTTCCTGTGTGGTGAATGGTGCGGATTCTGCAAGGCAAAGCATGAATGCAGGGCTAGAGCAGAAGCCAATCTTTTACTCGCACAGCACGATTTCAAGCTACCACCTCTGTTGGAAGATTCGGAAATCGAAGTTATCCTTTCCCGTGTTAATGAACTGGTCTCTTGGGCCAACGACATCAAGGAGTATGCACTTCAGCAGGCAATCAGTGGTAAAGAATGGACCGGCTGGAAACTGGTTGAGGGGCGTTCCAACCGCAGATATACCAACGAAGACGCCGTATCGAAGGCTGTCGAAGCTGCTGGTTTTGACCCTTACGAAAAGAAGCTGCTCGGTATCACAGCCATGCAAAAGCTGCTCGGCAAAGCTCACTTCGAAGAGCTCCTTGCAGCCTATATCGAAAAGCCACAAGGCAAACCTACTCTTGTGCCGGAGAGCGATAAACGCCCGGCAATGAACACAGCAAAAAATGATTTTATGGAGGAATATGACAATGAATAAAAATGTAAAAATGACAAATCCCATGAAGGTTATCACCGGTCCTAACACACGCTGGAGCTACGCCAACGTCTGGGAACCGAAGTCCATCAACGGTGGCACTCCGAAGTATAGTGTCAACCTGATTATCCCGAAGTCCGACACAAAGACTGTCGCAAAGATTGAATCTGCTATCGAGGCTGCATATCGTGAAGGTGAAGCAAAGCTCAAGGGTAATGGCAAGTCCGTACCAGCTCTTTCCGTACTTAAGACCCCTCTTCGTGATGGCGACCTTGAAAGACCGGACGACCCTGCTTACGCTGGCAGCTGCTTTGTGAATGCCAATGCAACCTCTGCTCCAGGCATCGTAGATGCAGACCAGAATCCTATCCTCACTCGTTCTGAGGTTTACTCTGGAGTCTACGGTCGCGCCAGCATCAGCTTCTACGCTTTCAACAGCTCTGGTAATAAGGGCATCGCCTGCGGTCTTAACAATCTGCAGAAGATTCATGATGGTGAGCCTCTTGGTGGTAAGGTTTCTGCTGAATCTGACTTTGCAACTGATGACGATGATGATTTCCTTGATTAATGGAGGTGACAAACTATGGCGACAATTATGATTGGTACAATCCTTGTAAACATCTGTATCGGCTGCTTCGCGTGTGTTGGACTTACTACTGCAATCTCTATGATTCAGAGTATCATCAATGACCGCAAACGCGAAAAGCGTGATCTCGAATACCATGAAAAGCGCATGAAGGACTTTAAGTAATCTATCAACCTGCTGGCGGTGGTTCTGCTGCCGTCAGCACATCTTTCGACAAAAGGAGACAATCTATGAATGAATTTGCAGAAATCTTAAATCTATTTATTGCTAACGTCATCGCATACACCTTTTTTGTAGCGGTATATAGCTTCATCATTTATAACGTAGGGAAAATTATTCTCTATCTTATCCGCTATGCGGTATACCACATCCGCCGTGACATCAATAAATACAAATCCAATAACGATAAACAGTAACACGGCAGATGGCAGGGATTTCTCTGCTGCCTGTTTTGTAGAAAGGACAATCTCATGAAGACACTTAGCATTAATATTGAGACCTACAGTGATGTGCCTCTTCAAAAAACAGGCGTCTATCATTATGTGGAGTCTTCCAATTTTGAAATCTTACTCTTTGCCTATAGCGCAGACAGCCAGCCCGTTCGGGTCATTGACCTTGCCTGCGGAGAGCAGATTCCAAAAGAAGTCCTTCCTGCCCTGGAGGATGAATCTGTCATCAAGCGGGCATTCAATGCAGCTTTTGAACACATCTGTCTTTCTCGTTTCTTAGGTTATCCGACCGGAGAATACGAGATTGCTGATGAAATATTCAGGCTTCGAGAACTCCGCCAGAAGACTACCGTCGACACTGCTGCAAGAGATGAGCAGATAAATCGGATCAACGATCTGCAAGATTATATCGCACACCAGACTACCCACCTCACCGAATTTGACGAATCGATGGTACGACGCTGGATCAAGCAGATCATTATCTGGGATGACCACATCACCGTCGAATTAAAATCCGGTGTTAGCATTGATGTGGATGCATAAGTCCCATAGATGCACTAAACCCTCCTGACCATGATGGCCAGGAGGGCTCTTTACTTTATCCAATTATAGTCTCTACCCTTTTGAAAAACTGGCTAGCAAAATTCAAGCACTGATTTGCGTCAGCCTTTGTAAACTTATAAAGTGAATAATCACATTTCCATCTTTGGTCCTTAACATATTCAAAATTAGCCTCATCAGTTGCATCTAATATACTTGCTGACACTAGGTCTTTTAATCCATTTTCAAGAGAATTATGTGTTTCGCTCTCCTTTAATTCATTGACTTTCCAATTTGCCAATTTACCTTGGTTTTCCAGTAGAGTTTTTAACGAAAACATCATAGTATAGTAGCATCTATTTGCGCAATCCATGTATTTATCTTCACTATATAATAATTCTGCCGATTGCAAAGTCTCCTTAGCTTTTTCTCTTAACAAAACAAGATTTATAACTGGCTTTATTAACGTTTGTTCTAAACTAACATCTGCCGAACTAATATTTGTATGAAACTGTCCTGCGCTTTCTATTAACTGGGCCTTGAGTGTCTGCTTTTCATCTAGTGCAATAGAATCATTATCCAGAACTGCTTTCAATACAGATATCAGTTCATTCTTTGACGAGCTCGTTAAATTATAAAAACTATCATATAACGGAAAATATTTTATTTTTGTTTTATCTTCTAGTGATACCCACATACCATATACTAAGGAAACTCTTTTATAAAATTCAGCCTCGAAATAATCCACAAAACTAGAATACTGATTTTTTCTATCTCCAGAATAATACCCAACTAATGTAAACATAAACGCAGCCCTCAAGGCATTGCTCAAATTTTGTTCAGCGGTATCCGGAGTATATTTCCAAGCTCCTAAGGAAATATACAACTTATCATTTATACTATTTTCTGCCTGTCTCTCAAAATGTTCGTCAAAATCAAAGCAAGAAATAATATCCATTGATGACTTACTTAACAAATCAATGATTATTCCTTCCCATGCTTCTACTCTAATTGAGTCCTTTGTCTCCTCAAGTAATTCAAGGTTTCTTTTCCCTGCATCATCAACTTTCATGCACAAGCCAAAAGGAGCAAGCAAATCTCCACTATTTATAGATTTGTTCCAATTCCTCTGGGTGGTGGTCATTATAAAGCTCAAAAGTGTCATATAATCTGAATCGTCCAAAACCACTCCATATGCATATTTCTTAAATAAATCTATCTCCGGTTCAACATGCTCATCAAATATTTTCTGAAGATAAATTAAATATGCACTTCGTGGAAGATCCACCACAAGTTCTGGCACCATTTCATCACTATCGTTTTCATTTTTGTTATAAGGCTTACCAATAATTATAGACATTACTTTTGGATAAATTGCCGCATTAAATTGAATTTTATTTTCCATACACCTATCTCCTGTTATCTATTCCACTGCCAAGTCTGTCTCTTAGTATCGAGTAGCTTAAACTGCGGTCGGCTCTGACAACAATCCCAGTGCCACAACCCACGACATCTAATCCACAGCCTAAACCCTACCGCATTTTTTCGGTCATCGACTTTTTCTCTGGTTGAGCTACAAAGTAGATATGTTCCCATACAAGAAAACCGAGCTTTCCGCAAGGCTTCTTTGATGATGCTGACCTTACAAAAAGCCCGGAAATACGCCGCTTTTCGGCTATTATTTATCTTTCCTTGACAGCAAACAGACCGTCTCAACGGTACTTTCGTTGTCCCAACAAAGTTCCTGTGTTTCCCTGTCTCCAAAATACACCGGAAAACGGAACTTTATGTGCTTCAGGAATCTGCCATCCGGCTGCTCCTGCTCATAAATATCCACCTGTTCTACAAAGCTGTTAAGAAATTCTTTCTTCTCCAGGTCGGTGAACT
>OGYH01002672.1_pt1 | contig 13721 bp, 9 predicted proteins | sample 1576511 | NCBI WGS metagenome assembly OGYH01 (sample SAMEA3541522, study PRJEB24748) | human gut metagenome | biome: human gut; feature: human-associated habitat; material: faeces | place: China | collected 2012 | reverse complement strand
CGGAAGCGCAGCTGCATCCAGACTTGGTGAGTTAGTAGCAACTCACGTAATCCCAAGGCCGCACACTGACGTAGAAAAAATTCTTCCTACTGTAAAATAATCAAATAAAGAAAGACCGCGATACATGAGCGGCCGCTACGTCAAGCAGTTTTAAATGCCTCTGCCTGGATATTCCGGACAGAGGCGTTTTTAACAGGATAAAGAAGAATAAAGAAAGGCGAAAGGAGAAAACGATCCATGGATGAGATCATGATCAAAAACATAGTCAGAGAAGTTCTGATGAAAACAAATCTGGATATTTCCTGTAAGAGTGACCAGGGTGTATTTGAGGACGTAAACGATGCAATCGATGCCGCATACATCGCACAGAGAGACTGGTACATGAATTACAAAGTAGAAGACAGACGCCGCATTATCGAGGCAATCCGTGTTGTGGCAAGAGAAAATGCCCCGATGTTCGCAAAAATGATCCACGAAGAGACCGGTATGGGACGTTATGAGGATAAGATCACCAAGAACCTTGCCGTTATCGACAAGACACCGGGTGTGGAATGTCTTGTAACAGATGCGATTTCCGGTGATTCCGGTCTTATGATCGAAGAACAGGCTCCGTTTGGCGTTATCGGTGCAATTACACCGTCTACAAATCCGACAGAAACCATCATCAATAACACCATCAGCATGATCGGCGGCGGAAATGCTGTTGTATTCAACGTACATCCGGGCGCAAAGAAAGTCTGCGCTGTCTGCCTGCAGATCCTGCACAAAACAATCGTAGAGAACGGAGGTCCTGCAAACCTCATCACCATGCAGAGAAAGCCGGATATGGAAGCAGTCAACAAACTGACTGCCAGCCCGAAGATCCGTCTGATGGTTGGTACCGGAGGCATGGGAATGGTAAATGCACTTCTTAAATCCGGCAAAAAGACCATCGGTGCAGGAGCCGGAAATCCTCCGGTTGTAGTAGATGACACTGCTGATCTTGACAAAGCAGCATCTGAGATTTACAGAGGGGCATCCTTTGATAATAACCTTCTGTGTCTGGCAGAAAAAGAAACCTTCGTTATGGACAATGTGGCAGATGAGCTGATCCGCAAGATGTGTGCCTGCGGTGCACACCTGATCACTCCGCAGGAGACAGAGCAGCTTCTCAAAGTTGTTTTCCTGGAAAAAGACGTCAAATATTCCGTAAACAAGAAATGGGTCGGCAAGGACGCTTCTCTGATTCTTGAAAGCATCGGAATCAAAGATGCAGACACCAGGCTGGTTCTCTGTGAAGTACCGCATGATCATCCATTTGTACTTGTAGAACAGCTGATGCCGATCATGCCGATCGTCCGCTGCAAGACTTTTGAGGACTGTGTAAAATATGCTGTAGTTGCAGAAAACGGAAACCGCCACACAGCATCCATGTTCTCCAAGAACGTAGACCATATGACAAGATTTGCAAAAGAAATCGAAACAACCATCTTTACCAAAAATGCAGCAACGCTTGTCGGTGTCGGAATCGGCGGTGAAGGTCATACGACTATGACAATTGCAGGACCAACCGGTGAAGGCCTGACCTGTGCAAGAAGCTTCACCAGAAGAAGACGCTGCATGCTGGCAGATGGCGGACTCCGCGTTATTTAAATTGGTCTTACCAAAAAACAAAATCACCCATTGACAAACGGAAAACGTGCGGATATAATGAACTACAGAATAAATAAGAAACACGTTGACGAGAAGAGTAAACTGTGGAAGGCTCCAGAGAGGAATATATTTGCTGAGAGTATTTCAGCTGGAAGCAGTCGAAGACCATCTCCGAGTGGCCCTAATCCGGTCCGGTGATTCCGTTATAATCATGAATGAAGTGGTTTTAAAGCAGTATAGTTACTGTTATCTTGAAAACAAAAAGGGTGGAACCGCGGATAGTAAAGTAATTGATAATCAGACTTTATCCGTCCCTTGCATGTGAGTGCAGGGGACAGATGAAGTCTTTTCTTTTTCCATAGAATCCCCAGATGAAAGCATGCATAGTCACTTGAAAGAAAAAAGGAGGAAGCAAAATGATTATTACATTAAAAGATGGATCAAAAAAAGAGTATTCAGAAGCAAAGTCAGTAATCGACGTTGCATTTGACATCAGTGAAGGACTTGCACGCGCAGCCTGTGCAGGAGAAGTAGATGGAGAGGTTGTAGACCTTCGTACAGTTCTTGATAAAGATTGTGAACTGAACATCCTTACAGCAAGAGATGAGAAGGGACTGGCTGTACTTCGTCACACAGCATCCCACGTTATGGCAGAAGCTGTTCAGACACTTTTCCCAGAGGCAAAGGTTGCAATCGGACCTTCTATCGATACAGGATTTTATTATGACTTTGAATGTCAGTCATTTTCAAGAGACGATCTTGACGCAATCGAGAAAGAGATGAAGAAGATCATCAAGAAGGGTGCAAAGATCGAAAGATTTACAAAATCAAGAGAGGATGCGATCGCATTTTTCAAAGAGAAAAATGAGCCATACAAGGTTGAGCTGATCGAGGATCTTCCGGAGGGAGAAGAGATTTCCTTCTATTCCCAGGGAGACTGGGTTGACTTATGTGCAGGCCCACATCTGATGAGCACAAAGGGAATCAAAGCATTCAAGCTGTTATCATCTTCTGGTGCTTACTGGAGAGGTGATGAGAATAAACATATGCTGACACGTATCTATGGTACAGCTTATGCAACAAAGGATGAGCTGAAAGAGCATCTGACACAGTTAGAGGAAGCAAAGAAACGTGACCATAACAAACTTGGACGTGAGATGAAGCTTTTCACAACTGTAGATGTAATCGGACAGGGACTTCCGCTGATCATGCCAAACGGTGTTATCATCATGCAGGAGCTGCAGCGCTGGATCGAGGATGAAGAGGAAAAACGTGGATATATCCGTACAAAAACACCGCTGATGGCAAAGAGCGATCTTTATAAGATTTCCGGACACTGGGATCATTATAAAGAAGGAATGTTTGTTTTAGGAGATGAGGAGAAAGATAAAGAAGTATTTGCTCTTCGTCCGATGACATGTCCGTTCCAGTATTATGTATACAAAGCAGAGCAGCATAGCTACCGTGATCTTCCGCTTCGTTATGGTGAGACATCTACACTGTTCCGTAACGAGGATTCCGGAGAGATGCATGGTCTGACACGTGTTCGTCAGTTCACGATCTCTGAGGGACATTTGGTCGTAAGACCGGATCAGATGGTAAAAGAGTTCAAAGATTGTATCGCACTTGCACAGTACTGTCTGCAGGTTCTCGGAGTAGAAGAGGATGTAACATATCACCTTTCTAAATGGGATCCGAAAGATACTAAGAAATACATCGGAGCACCGGAAGTATGGGAAGAGACAGAAGGTCATATCCGTACAATGCTTCAGGAACTCAACATTCCATTCGTAGAGGATGTCGGAGAGGCTGCTTTCTACGGACCGAAAGTTGATATCAATGCGAAGAACGTATATGGTAAGGAAGACACAATGATCACAATTCAGTGGGATGCACTTCTTGCTGAGCAGTTTGATATGTACTATATCGATGAGAATGGTGATAAACAGCGTCCGTACATCATCCACCGTACATCTATGGGATGCTACGAGAGAACACTGGCATGGCTGATCGAGAAATATGCAGGAATGTTCCCGACATGGCTGTGTCCGGAGCAGGTTCGTGTGATCCCGATTTCTGATAAATACAATGATTACGCTGCGAAAGTGGAAGCACAGCTGAAAGAAGCAAATATCCGTTGCTCAGTAGACGGACGTTCCGAGAAGATGGGATACAAGATCCGTGAGGCTCGTCTGAACAGAGTTCCATATATGCTGATCGTTGGAGCGAAGGAAGAGGAAGAGCAGAAAGTATCTGTAAGAAGCAGATATCTTGGAGATGAAGGTTCTAAGGATCTTGGAGAATTCATCGAAGCAATCAAGGATGAGATTGCAAAGAAAACAATCCGTAAGATTGAAGTAGAAGAGTAATTAAGAGATAGTTCTCAAGTACATAGGCTTGAGTGATCAAAAGAAAAGACGGTACAGAACATGAGATTTGATTCATGATCTGTATCGTCTTTTTCTGTAATGATTCAGATGTGAGAGATTACATCATATTATAATATCCGGCATAAATACCATTTTTCTCAAGCAAAGTTTCGTGTGTTCCGCGCTCTGCAATACCATTTTCTGTAATAACAATGATCTCGTCTGCATTTTTGATCGTGGACAGGCGATGTGCAATCGTGATAGTTGTTCTGTTCTTGGAAAGTTCTTCCAGACTGTGCTGGATCCATCGTTCGCTCTCATTATCCAAAGCACTTGTTGCCTCATCAAGGATCAGGATCGGTGGGTTCTTCAAGAAGACACGAGCAATGGAAATACGCTGCTTTTGTCCGCCGGAAAGTCTTGCACCGCGCTCACCGACAAATGTATCATACTGATCAGGCAGTTCCATGATAAAGTCGTGGATGTTCGCACATTTTGCTGCTTCGATGATTTCTTCTTCTGTCGCATCCGGCTTGCCATAGGCAATGTTGTCGCGGATAGAGCCGGAGAAGAGGTAAACGTCCTGCTGAACGACACCGATCTGACTTCTAAGACTCTTCAATGTGAGAGAACGGATATCCTGTCCGTCTACGGTGATGCGTCCGTCAGTTACATCATAGAAACGTGGCAGCAGGGAACAGATCGTTGTCTTTCCCCCACCGGACGGACCGACTAGAGCCACTGATTTTCCGGCAGGAATCTCAATCGATACGTGAGAGAGAACAGTCGCCTCATCATCACTGTAATGGAAGGAGACATCTTCATAGCAGACACGTCCCTTCACATCCTTAAGTTCTACTGCATCTGGTGCATCTTTAATCTCAGGTTCAGTTTCCATAACATCAAGGAAACGGCGGAAACCGGAAAGTCCTTTCTGCATCATTTCCATCAGCTCTACAAGAATCTGGATCGGGCTGATGAAGATTCCGATATAAAGTGCGTACATCGCAAGATCAGCAGCTGACATTTCATTATTTGCAATCAGATAGCCGCCATATACAAGTGTGACCAGATACATCATTCCCTGGAAAAACAGATTCGAGCTCATGAATTCGCCCATGCATCTGTAATTGTCTTTCTTGGAGACAAGGAATGCGTGGTTACTCTTCTGGAACTTGTTCTTCTCAATCTCTTCATTTGTAAAAGACTGGACAACACGGATTCCGGATAATGTATCCTGAAGGCTTGCGTTGACATCACCGATTTTTTTTCTGTTTTCCATAAAGGTGCGCTGCATCTTCTGGTTTTGACGGAAAGAGAAGAGGAACATCAGGATCACAAGTACGATCAGCGGAAGAGCCAGCTTTTTATTAATTAAGAAAAGGAAAATAAAGGATCCTACGATCTTAACTAACGAGATAAATAAGTTCTCCGGGCCGTGGTGTGCAAATTCGGAAATGTCGAACAGGTCACTGACCAGTTTGCTCATCATCTGACCGGAATTGTTCTGACTGTAATAGGAAAAGGATAGTTCTTCATAGTGTTCGAAGAGTTCCTGGCGCATATCCCTCTCCATCTTGGCTCCCATGATATGTCCCTGACAGCTGACATAATATTTGCAGAAGCTTTGGATGACATACATCATAAAGAGTCCGATCGCGATCCACGGAAGTGCCTGCAGGATGATTGCTTTATCCTGAGTAAAAAGCGTCTTGGTCGCACTTCGCAGAATCTGCGGATACGCAAGATCCACAAGACTGATAATGGCTGCACAGAGAAGGTCAATAAAAAAGACCGTTTTGTACGGGCCATAGTAGTGGATGAATTTTTTTAGTGTATTCATAAACAAATCCTCCCAGTTTTTTCTTATATACATTAGTTTAGCACAAGTGAATATTCTTGACAAGAAAGTCGGGGTATGATAAAAATGTTATTACTGTTTAACATAATGTAAAGAAGTGGAAAAAGTCAGGAGAATAATCAATGAATTTATATCTTGCCCCGCTGGAGGGAATTACAGGACATATTTATAGAAATGCACTGCATCAGTGCTTTGATGGATTTGATAAGTATTTTATTCCATTTATCAGTCCGAATCAGAAAGGACATTTCAGCACAAGAGAGAAGAAGGATGTGATGCCGGAGCATAATCAGGGAATGTATGCAGTGCCGCAGATTCTTACGAATAATGTGGAAGATTTCTTATGCACAGCAAAGAAACTTGAAGATTACGGATATAAAGAAGTGAACCTGAATCTTGGATGTCCGTCTAGAACTGTTGTGACGAAGGGAAGAGGAGCGGGATTTTTGGATGAGCCACAGAAGCTGGATCGATTTCTGGATGCGGTTTTTGCAAAATGTAATCTGGAAATCTCAATCAAAACAAGAATCGGAATGGAAGATCCGGAGGAGTTTGAGACAATCCTTCCTATCTATAATAAATATCCGCTGAAGGAGCTGATCATTCATCCGCGCGTGCAGAAAGAGTTTTATAAGAATACACCTAAGCTTGATACATATGGCTGGGCAGTGGAACATAGTCAACATCCGCTTTGTTACAATGGGGATATCTGTACCGTGGAAGATATGGAGATGTTGAAAACAAGATTTCCGCAGACGGATACGGTGATGATGGGACGCGGTGTTCTGGCTGATCCGGCACTGGGAAGAAAGCTAAAAGGCGGAAGTGCCGCAACGATAGAAGAGCTAAAGAAATTCCATGATCTTCTCTATGCGGCATATTGTGAAGAAATGTCAGGAGACCGGACGGTTCTTTATAAGATGAAAGAAATGTGGTTCTATCTTCACCCAATCTTTACAGATGGAAGAAAGTATTTCAAGAAGATCAAGAAATGTGAGAAATGTGTAGTATATGAATCTGTAGTGAAGGAATTGTTTTTGAGAAGCTACAAATGATTTGAATGAGGTGACAAAAAGAAATGGACACTATTTTACAATTAGATCAGAACATTCTGCTTTTTATTCAGGAATATATCCGTCACGACTGGATGGACTGGTTTTGGAAAGGAATCACGCATCTGGGAGATGCTGGAATCTTCTGGATCCTTCTTACAATCGTTCTGCTGATTCCTAAGAAGACGAGAAAGGCAGGGCTTGCATCAGCACTTGCACTTATTATAGGAACGATGATCACGAATGTGGCGATAAAGAATATGGTTGCCAGAATAAGACCGTATGAAGTGATACAGGAATTAGAACTTATGATTGAGAAACAGAAGGACTTTTCTTTCCCTTCCGGTCATACATGTGCATCGTTTGCATCAGCATTTGCAATCTACAAGTACAAGGAAGTGTTTCCGAAGAAATGGAGAATTGCGGCAATGGTATTGGCTACTTTGATCGCATTATCGAGATTATATGTAGGGGTACATTATCCGACTGACGTTCTCGGCGGATTGATTGTCGGACTATTCTCGGGCTGGGCAGGATGGAAGATTGAAGAGCTGATCATGAAAAAGAGAGTAGAGAAAAAGAAATCTGCTGATAATAAGTGAAGGACAGGGATTTAAGAACCTGTCGTCAGATAGAAAAAGGATTTGATTCATCTGGGTTTTGCCAGATACGATCAAATCCTTTTTTGAGTCCACTTTAGAGTGTGACTTTTAAAATTTTGCTATTTATTTCTCTCTTTCTGATTCTCCAGTGCAGCTTCAACGAATCCCTTGAACAGTGGATGCGGTCTGTTTGGTCTGGATTTCAGCTCCGGATGCGCCTGAGTTGCGATAAACCATGGATGAGAAGGGATCTCAACCATCTCTACAATACGGCTGTCCGGTGAAAGTCCGCAAAGAGACATTCCGTTTTCTTCAAGAACTTCACGGTAGTCATTGTTTACTTCATAACGATGACGATGACGCTCTTCAATCTCTTTCTTTCCATACAGTTTATAAGCAAGAGAGTTGTCTTTCAGCACACATGGATAAGAACCAAGTCTTAAAGTACCACCAATATCTTCAATACCAATCTGATCGGACATGATGTGGATGACCGGATGTGTTGTATCCGGATTGAGCTCCATGCTGTGTGCATCTTTGTAACCGATGACATTTCTTGCAAATTCAACGATAGACAGCTGCATACCAAGGCAGAGACCAAGGAACGGAACGTTGTGTGTACGGGCGTATTTGATCGCTGTGATTTTTCCCTCTACACCGCGGTGGCCAAATCCACCTGGAACAAGGATACCGCTTACGTCAGAGAAGAGTTCTTCAGCATTTTCTTCTGTTACAGTTTCGGAATCGATCCATTTGATATTCACTGTTGTGTGTGTGTAGATTCCGCCGTGCTTTAATGCCTCTACAACACTGATGTATGCGTCATGAAGCTGGATATATTTTCCAACCAGTGCGACAGTAACTTCCTGAGTTGGATGACGAAGGTTTTCAACCATATCAGTCCAGTCAGCAAGATCTGGTTCCGGGCAGTCAAGATGCAGAGATTCACATACAACCTGTGCAAGATGCTCTTTCTCCATGGCAAGTGGTGCCTCATAGAGATATTCTACATCCAGGTTCTGAAGTACATGGTCAGCCGGGAGATTACAGAACAGAGAAATCTTGTTTCTCATCGCATCATCCAGTGGATATTCGGAACGGCAGACAATGATATCCGGCTGGATTCCCATTCCCTGAAGTTCTTTTACACTTGCCTGTGTCGGTTTTGTCTTCATTTCCTGAGATGCTCTTAAATAAGGAATCAGAGTAACATGGATCAGAATAACATTTTCTGCTCCGCGCTCATGTTGAAACTGACGGATGGATTCAAGGAAAGGCTGGCTTTCAATATCACCTACTGTACCGCCGACTTCGATGATAGCAATCTCAGTATCTGTTGCAGCCGGATTACGGTAAAAACGGCTCTTGATCTCATTTGTAATATGAGGGATTACCTGAACAGTTCCTCCGCCAAAATCTCCGCGGCGTTCTTTCTGAAGAACGGACCAGTAGATCTTTCCTGTTGTAACATTGGAATTCTTTGTCAGGCTTTCATCGATAAATCTTTCGTAATGACCAAGGTCAAGGTCAGTTTCTGCACCGTCATCTGTAACGAAAACCTCTCCGTGCTGTACCGGGTTCATTGTACCTGGGTCAATATTGATGTAAGGATCGAATTTCTGCATAGTCACAGTGTAACCACGCGCTTTCAAAAGTCGTCCCAAAGATGCGGCTGTAATTCCTTTTCCAAGACCGGATACAACTCCGCCTGTAACAAATACATATTTTACTGCCATAGTGTCTTTCCTCCTCCGTGAATAGTTATTATCAAAAAAAATACTTTCCAAGTATACACCTATTCAGAAAAAAAATACAATACTTTTTTGATAAAAACATATAAAAAAGATGGGGTGAAGCTATTTTGACGAGGTGATGTAAAGAAGCAAAGGCGAAAAACCTCGTAAAATGGGAGAAATGCAGAAAAAACCTCTCAGACAGCAGGTAGATATACCTGAAACTGCAGAGAGGTTTTTATGATATCTTTCTGTATTGGAAAGGATTTGTCTTTAGCTTAAAATCTGACGTTCGTTCACAGCTTCACTTGTGAGCTGTACTCCAAGCTTTTTAAATGTCTTGATATCAACACTTGAAAGCATTACAGAAGTATGAGCCTGGCAACCTTTCAGTTTCGGAAGCTGGGAGAGCGCAAGCTCAGCGATTGGATTGACAGCAGCACTTGCGGAAAGTGCGATCAGGATTTCATCTGTATGAAGACGAGGGTTCTTGCTGTTCAAGTAATCTACTTTCAGTTTTTGGATTGGTTCAATCGCCTCCGGAGAGATGATATGGACATTATGATCGATGCCGGCCAGCTCTTTCAGTACATTTACAAGAAGGGCAGCACTCGCACCGAGCAGGTTGGAAGTTTTTCCGGTAATGATGCGTCCGTCTTCAAGTTCCAGTGCGGCGGCAGGTCCACCTGTTTCCTGAGCACGCTCCAGTGCCTTGACAGCAACTTTTCGGTCAGAAACAGTGATCCCTTCCATATTCATAAGAAGCTCGATTTTCTCAGCTTCTTTCTCAGAAGCATCACCTTTCAGAAGCGCATTGAGTGCTGCATAGTAGCGTCGGATGATCTCCTGGCGAGAAGCTTCGCGGCAGGCCTCATCATCACAGATACAATTTCCGGCCATATTTACCCCCATGTCTGTAGGTGATTTGTATGGGCTGGAACCGTAGATCTTCTCGAAGATTGTATTCAGAACAGGGAAGATCTCCACGTCACGGTTATAGTTTACAGTTGTTACACCATAAGCTTCAAGATGATATGGGTCGATCATATTTACATCATTAAGGTCAGCTGTAGCAGCCTCGTAAGCGAGGTTTACCGGGTGTTTCAGTGGCAGATTCCAGATAGGGAATGTTTCGAACTTCGCATATCCGGCTTCGATTCCGCGCTGGTGCTCCTGATATAACTGAGACAGGCAGACAGCCATCTTTCCACTTCCAGGTCCCGGAGCTGTTACAATAACAAGTGGATGTGAAGTCTCGATATAATCGTTCTTTCCGTAACCGTTCTCGCTGACAATCAGCGGAATGTTGGATGGATATCCCGGAATGTTGTAATGAATGTATACAGAGATTCCAAGATTCTCAAGGCGGTTCTTGAACAGAAGTGCACTTTCCTGTCCGGAGAACTGTGTGATCACAACACTTCCTACGAAAAGTCCCTGCTCACGGTAAGTACCGATCAGACGGATTACATCAGAATCATAAGTGATACCAAGATCTCCACGGATCTTATTCTTCTCAATGTCTTTTGCACTGATTGCAAAGACGATCTCAGCCTGGTCACTGAGTTCCTTTAAGAGACGCAGCTTGCTGTCAGGCTCAAATCCCGGAAGTACACGGGATGCATGATAGTCATCAAAAAGCTTGCCACCGAACTCAAGGTAGAGCTTGCCACCGAATTTTCCGATACGTTCGCGGATATGTTCGGATTGCATTTTCAAATATTTGTCATTGTCAAATCCAATTTTCATCTTTTTCTCTTCCTTATTATAAAATTTGCCGAACTGTTATTAAAACTGTTAACAGATAGACCTGTTCTAAACAGGCATTACTTTTCTAGTATACTATGAAATGGCACGTTTTTACAATATTTTCATAATCTTTTTATTGATTTATGGAAATCCACTATTTATAATGGTAAGAAGTAGTTATTTTTTACACATGATGATGTAAAATGCAGATGAGAAAATAACCACTATTCAAGTTTTGGAGGAAGACAATGGAGAATAACAATAAAAACAATGGACCGAACAAGAACCGACAGGGTTGGGGAATTATTTTGTTCACTACCTTGTTGGTTACTTTTGTTGTTATGGGCCTATATTCTATGATGCAGGGCGGAAGCGCTTCTGAGATCAGCTATGATAAATTTCTGAAATTAGTTGATAATGGAAAAGTAGAGTCTGTTACATTTACCAATTCAAGGATTAATATCGTTTTGACAGATGACGCCAGAAAGGAAAAGGCAGAGGGAAAACTTACAGAAGTAAAGGATAATGAGAAAGCTTCTGCAGACCAGAGTGATAGTTCAGATTCTAAGGAAAGCGAAGATCAGGAAAATGTTATGGACAGTCTGCTTGGCCAGATCAGTCAGATGCAGGGGAGCTCCAAGAGCAAGGAACCGGATTATTACACAGGAAATGTATCAGATGACACACTTGTAAAGCGTTTAGATAAGGCAGGGGTAGAGTTTAAATCCCAGATTCCGGATACGGCAAGTTCACTGATCATGGATATCTTCATCACAGTGATCCTTCCGATCGTACTTCTTGTATTCATGTTTAATTTCCTTATGAAGAAGATGTCTAAGGGCGGCGGCATGATGGGAATCGGCAAGAGCAATGCCAAGATGTATATGGAGAAGCAGACAGGTGTGACATTCTTAGATGTTGCAGGTGAAGATGAAGCGAAGGAGTCCTTGCAGGAAGTTGTTGATTTCCTGCATAATCCTGGAAAATATACAGGTATCGGAGCGAAGCTTCCGAAGGGAGCACTTCTTGTAGGACCTCCGGGAACAGGTAAGACACTTCTTGCGAAAGCAGTTGCAGGAGAGGCGAAGGTTCCGTTTTTCTCCTTGTCAGGATCTGCATTCGTAGAGATGTATGTCGGTGTAGGTGCTTCCCGTGTGCGTGACCTGTTCAAACAGGCACAGCAGATGGCTCCATGTATTGTATTTATCGATGAGATCGATGCAATCGGTAAGAGCCGTGACAGCGCACTTGGCGGTGGCGGTAATGACGAGCGTGAGCAGACATTAAACCAGCTTCTTGCAGAGATGGATGGATTCGATACGAATAAGGGACTACTTGTTCTTGCAGCAACAAACCGTCCGGAGATACTTGATCCGGCGCTGTTGAGACCGGGACGTTTCGATCGCCGTATCATAGTAGATAAGCCGGATCTGAAAGGTCGTGTCGAGATTCTTAAGGTTCATGCGAAGGATGTTAAGATGGATGAGACAGTCAATCTGGAAGAGATTGCGCTTGCAACTTCAGGAGCAGTTGGATCAGATCTTGCCAATATGATCAATGAGGCTGCAATCACTGCAGTTAAGCATGGCAGACAGGTTGTCAGCCAGAAAGACCTCTTTGAGGCAGTGGAAGTTGTACTTGTAGGTAAAGAGAAGAAAGACCGTATCATGAGTGCAGAAGAGCGAAGAATCGTATCTTACCATGAGGTTGGACATGCGCTTGTCACAGCACTTCAGAAGAATACAGAACCGGTACAGAAGATCACAATCGTTCCCAGAACAATGGGAGCACTCGGTTATGTAATGCAGACACCGGAGGAAGAGAAGTTCTTAAATACGAAGAAAGAGCTTGAAGCAATGATCGTTGTTGCACTCGGTGGACGTGCAGCAGAAGAGATTGTATTTGACACTGTTACGACAGGTGCATCGAATGATATCGAGCAGGCAACGAAGATCGCCAGAGCAATGATCACACAGTATGGTATGTCAGAGCGCTTTGGTCTGATGGGACTTGAATCTGTTCAGAGCCGATACTTAGACGGTCGTGCAGTTCGTAACTGTGGAGAAGCGACAGCAGCGGAGATCGATGAAGAGATCATGAAGATGCTCAAAGCTTCCTATGAAGAAGCAAAACGCCTCTTGAGTGCGAACAGAGATGCTCTTGATAAGATTGCAGCCTTCCTGATCGAGAAAGAGACGATCACAGGTAAGGAATTCATGAAGATCTTCCGTGAAGTGAAGGGAATCCCTGAACCGGAAGAAGCAGATGGAGAAAAGAAAGAAGAGCAGGAGTCCGGAAGAATCCTGATGAAGCCGACAGAGACACAAGCAGCAGAGTCAGAAACAGTGAAAGAACCGGAAACAGAGAAAGAGCCGGAAACACAGGCAACAGAAATACAGCCACAAGAAACGGTGGAAGAAGAAAAGTCAGAGTAAGAGCTGATTATCAGTATTAAGAGTTTCGCAGATGAATAGGAAAAGTCATTTGCGAAACTCTTTTTCTTTGATGAAAACATGTTATAATGAAATGAGGCAAAATGTGCCAGGGTATATCAGCTGGGAGATGACTCCCACCTCTATAGGTGGTGAGAAACAAGCTAGTATCAGTGGTGGGAGTCAATCCCCCAGCTGATATAGCCTCCGGCAGGATTGCAGAGGTGCGCAGTAGGAGTATGTCATGCAATTGCATGACGCGCACCTCGCAGCAAGAATGCCGAGGCATTC
>OGYH01002670.1_pt1 | contig 13735 bp, 10 predicted proteins | sample 1576511 | NCBI WGS metagenome assembly OGYH01 (sample SAMEA3541522, study PRJEB24748) | human gut metagenome | biome: human gut; feature: human-associated habitat; material: faeces | place: China | collected 2012 | reverse complement strand
TAAATTCTTTTAGATCAGCTCGAAGAATTCTATCTTGACTTTGTCTTCTTTTATTAAACATCATTCCATTATTGTCATCTAAGCAAATAATTATATTCATATAGCCCTCCTTATAGTGATTTTTTATAAATATTATATCAAAATTTTATTAATATAGTTATATAAAAATTATTTTGAAATATCTTACATGAAAATAAAGAAAATATAATTAGAGAGTCGGTATATTATTGAGTTATAGAAAATTAAAAAATTTTTAAAAATTTTTTGATTTAACTTTGTAAAAAATGAATAGTATAAAATAGGTACTTTATATAAAAATAGGGGGAAGTACATGATAAAAATAATGATAATTTGTGGACTAGTATTACTAATAAGTATAACTTCTACTAAAATATTATATAAGTTTGGAGTGCCCATTCTTTTAATATTCATAATTTTAGGAATGATATTTGGTTCGGATGGAATTGTGGGGATATATTTTAATGATTATCAACTTACCAATAAAATTGCAATAATTGCATTGATATTCATAATGTTTTTTGGTGGGTTCGGTACCAATTGGAAGATGGCAAAGCCTGTTGCAAAACCATCTATTCTTTTATCTACATTAGGGGTTATTTTCACATCTGGATTGACTGGATTACTATGTTTTTTTATATTTAAAACAACATTATTGGAAGGCTTACTTATTGGAGCAATAGTTGGATCTACTGATGCTGCATCTGTATTTGCTATTTTAAGATCTCAAAGATTAAATTTAAAGGGATCAATTGCATCTATGTTAGAGTTAGAAAGTGGAAGTAATGATCCTTGTGCATATATGCTTACAACAATTATTTTAATGTTAATATCAAATAATAATAATGAAAACATATTTATAATGACTATAAATCAAATTTTATTTGGTATAGTAATAGCAATAATATTAGCTAAATTATCGGTTTATTTGTTAAGGAAATTTAAATTTGAAATAGAAGGATTTTATCTAATATTTATTACTGCTATTGCAATATTATCATATTCCCTTAGTGAATATTTAGGGGGGAATGGGTATTTGTGTGTTTATATAACTGGAATAATTATAGGAAATTCAAAAATACCACATAAGAAGAGTATATTCCAATTTTTAGATGGTATATCATGGCTTATGCAAATTACCTTGTTTTTTGTTTTAGGATTATTAGCATTTCCATCTAGAATACCATTAGTAATGGAAAAGGGAATATTAATATCATTATTTATGATTTTTGTAGCAAGACCAATATCTATATTTAGTATATTATATTGGTTTAATGTACCAATAAAACAACAAATATTTATATCATGGGTAGGAATAAGAGGGGCTGCATCTATAGTTTTTGCAATTTTTGCTGAAACATATGGAGTATCAACTAATAATGATATTTTTCATATAATATTTTTTATAGCTTTATTTTCAGTAGTTGCTCAAGGAACAATTACACCTATATTAGCTAAAAAATTAGATTTAATAGATAATGATGAATCTGTATTAAAAACATTTAATGATTATAAGGAAAACAAAAGTACAAGTTTGATAGAATTTACAATAGATAAAAATAATAGTATTGCAAATAAAATGATAATGGATGCTAATATACCTGAGGATATTCTTGTAGTAATGATAAAAAGAAATGGAGATGTATTTGTTCCAAATGGTTCTACAAAAATTTTGCCAGGTGATATATTAGTTTTATCAGGAAATAAACTTAAATATTTTAATGAATATCGTGAAGAAAAAAGTACAACATTAACTGAATTTTCAGTTGATAAAAAAAGTTGTTTAATAAATAAGCCTATAAAAGATGCTGATGTTTTAGGTAGAGTACTTATAGTTATGATAAAAAGGGATGGAGAAGTATTAGTACCCAATGGGAATACGGTAATTTTGGAAGATGATATATTAGTTGTAACATCAAATAATGTTAAAGAGTTAGAAAAGTTATTAAATGAATAAAAATTTTAAATATATTAAGTAATAAAAAATGATGCTCAAAATATTGAACATCATTTTTTATTTATTCAAAAGGTCTAACTCTTAATTTTATGCCTAAATCATCACATACTTTTTGGCTAGCTTTAATATCATCTTCACCAATACAATCAACTACAGTAAACACAACATTTGGAATATAAGATTTGCATGATACTGCAAATTTTTTAATAGCATCATAAGATTCAATTCCAAATTTATTCTTAGTTATTTCATAAAATTCTTCAGCAGTTGGAGCATTAAGACTAATTGAAACTGTATCAATTAGTCCTTTTAATAAAGGAGCAATTTCTTTTTTATTGATTAAGTCACCTAAGCCGTTAGTATTGATTCTTATTGTCATATTTGGATTTCTTTTCTTTATATATTTTGAAATTTCAATTATTGCATCTAATCTTTCTGTTGGCTCTCCAAATCCACAAAAAATAATTTCATCATAAAGATTTATATCTATATTTTCAAACTCAGTAATTACTTCTTCAGCAGTTGGTTCCTTTTCAAGCCATAAGCTATTAGTTTCAGACATTTTTTTTGTTGCTCTTAAACAAAATGTACAAGCACATGGACAACGATTAGTTAAATTTACATATATGTTTTTTTTAATTCCTTTTGACTCCATTTCTGAAATGGTTATATTTTTTAAATTTATAAAATTACCTTTATTGCTTGTATATAAAATAACCATAATACCTCTCTCCTTTATATTATTTTAATTCAGTTAAAAACTCTTCAAAACAAACACCTTGATTTTCTGGTAAACCTAATTCAGTAGTGAATTTTAAACATTTGCTAATAAAAGTTGTAGCCTTTTCTACTGAGGAATAAAGGCTTTCACTTTTAACAATGCTAGCAGATACAATAGAAGAAAAAACATCTCCAGTACCTGAACGGTCTATACCTATTTTTTCTACCTTTATTACACTATAAGGCTTGTCACTTTCAAATATAAAGTTTTCTATTAAACCTTGCCTTTGTAATCCTGTTATTACTATTTTCTTAGGACCTTGAAGTGATAATTTTTTACATAACATATGTAATTCTTCATGTGAAGGAGTTTGTGAAGGATAAGCTAAGTCTAACAACCTACAAAGTTCAGTAAGGTTAGGAGTTAAAACATCTGCATATTTAATTAAGTTTTGCATTTCTTTACACATTTCATCAGTATAAGTAGAATAAAGTTTTCCGTAATCACCCATAACAGGATCAATTAAAACTATATTGTCTTTTGTTTTAAATTTTTCTAAAAATTCTACTACTATTTTAATTTGTTCTTTTGATCCTAAAAATCCAGTACAAATTCCATCAAAATTTAATCCAAGGATTTCCCAATTATTTATATATTCTGTCATTTTAGAAGTATAATCTTCAAAGAAAAAATTATTGAATCCAGTATGGTTAGAAAGGATTGCTGTTGGTATAAAACAACATTGAACTTTAAGTGCAGATATAATAGGTAATGAAACTGCTATAGAGCATCTTCCAAAACCAGTAACATCATTTATAAGAGCAATTTTTTTCTGATTAAATGCCATATTTTTTCACATCCTTTAAATATTAATTATAAAAGAATAAAAAAGGAAAATCAATTTTTTAAAATTTGTAACGATACAATATATATAACTAAATTGATTTCCTTTTATTCGATTATTTTTTTAATATAAGGCCTTGTTTAAATTTAGATATAATATTTGTAATTCTTCCCTTTGTAGTATAATGAAGTGAATTTGTATAGCAATCAGGATCTTCAATAACGGATATAGGTAGAATAGGTGTTTTTTTATGAGCTAATCTATCATTAATATTCTTTAGATAAATATTTACAAATTTTAAATTTGGATTTAATAATAATAATTTTTTAAAGTATTTTTTAGCGTTAATTAAATTACCTATATAGTAAAAACTAATAGCATATTTAATTAAAAAATCTTCATTATCTAATAAAAGTTTACCAGCTTGAGTATTTACACTCTTATTTAAATAAAAAATTGCATCTTTATAATTTTCAACTTTAGTAAGTAATAATGCCAAAGTACATATTGAGTAATAATCATCCTCTTTTAAAGATAAAGCTATTTTATAGTTTTCAATTGCACTATTGTAATCTTTATTATTTGAATAATATTGTCCATATAACTTATATAATTCAAAATCACCATTAAATAATTTTAATGCATCATTTAAATATTTTTCGCTATTATTAGAATTAGAACAAATAGAATTATAAGCTAAAGAGCGCAATTCAATATAATTTTCTAAATTATTAATTTTTATATTTTTTAACGATTCATAACTAAGTGATTCATTGGAATATAATTTATTAAATAATATATCAATTTTCAAGTTAGGATAAATTGATAATAATTCATTATTTCTTAAGTTCCAATTAAAATTTTTACTTAAAAACTCATAAATATTTTTAGGCATATTTTTATTTGTAGTTATAAAAGTAATAATAGTTTCTTCAAATAAATAAAATAATGATTCATTTGAAGCAATTGGTAAAGAAAATAATTCATTCCATTTATCTTCTTGCAATCTAAAAGAAAAATTATTATATATTTCATGTAACTTTAAATTAAGAGGTTTTAAAAATGAATTAATATATTTTTGATAAGTTGCTGGAATTAATGGTTTTGGAGATAAATCAGTTAAAAGTTTACTATTTATATTTTCTAAAGCTAACTTTATAGATAAATCCCAGGGGCGTAATTTAAATAAAAAGTTATATAAGCTTTTAGCTTTTTGCAACTCATAAGAATAATGATAAGCATGAGCTAAATCAATTAATGATTCTAAATCGATTGAATTTTTAAGCCTTTTTAAATATTTCTCTAAGTAAATTATTGCTTTATCATATTGTTTATTTATAGTTAATAAATGTCCTAATTTTGCAAGACTGTATAAATCATTATCATTGATATTAATTGCTTCTCTAAAATAACTTAATGCCATAAGATTATCATTTTTATTTAAGTAATAACATCCAATCATTTTTAATAAATCTAAGTCTTTAGAATAAATTGAATATGCTTTAAATAGGCAATTTTTTTCATCTTCTATGTGATTTTCTTGAAGTGATAAATAAGCCTTTTCTCTTAATTCAAGATATTCATCAAGCTTTTTAGAGTCTAAATTATTTAAATATTTATATGTTAAAGGTAAAGGATTTTCTATATGATTAATAAATGAATCTAATAATTGAGAACTAAGTTTTGATTTTAATTTATCTTTATTTTTTATCCAATTAAATTTAGTATCAAAGAGTTTATAGGTTTTTGTTGTTAAATATTTGTGATTAGATAAAAACTTAATTAATTCTATACTTGCTAGTTCTTTTGAAGAAGATTCTAAAATAGGTGAAGTTAATAAATTAACCCATGAATCTATATTAAATCTAAGTACAGGATTATTATAAATTTCATTTGCTTCATCAATAAACTTATCTATAGTATCAATTGATTTACTATCTATAGAAGAATTTATTAAAGCTGATAAAATATCAAAATTTGAACTTCCAAGTAAAGATAAGTTTAAGTCATTAATAGAAGTTTTAGCTAAGGATAAAGCTTTATTATAAGCTGATTTTAGTTTTATTAACTCATTAGCATTTGTAGAATTACTTAATTCAGTATATGCATCTTTAATTACATCTATATTTTTAGTAGGATTTATACCTAATATAGCCCAACAACTCATGATTATAAAATATCCTCCTATTCATCAAAATTATTAAATAATATGTAATTTATTTAAGAAAAATTAGTGGAAAAATAAAAATTGATGTATATACACATTCTATAATAAATAGAAAATAATGTAAAATAAAACAAGAACAATTTTTTTTACATTATTTTTCTGAGGTATATAAATATAATGTTGATATGAAAAGAAAATTATAAAAAATATGAATTAGGGGTAAATAAAAAGAAAATATAATAGTAATAAGCAAAAAAATGAAATAAAAAAATACATTAAGATATCTTTTGATACAAATTATTGCTTATTGATGAAAAACATAATAATAAAATAGTTTAATTATGTTGAAAGAGTAAAGTGAAAATGTAAAAATAATTATTATAAAAGTTTTGAGAATTAGAGCAAAAGATATTATTAATTTTAATGGAGATATAGTTTATAGGGTATATTCTAGTAGACCATATGAAATTATGAGAGAAGAAGTCATTTACTTATGTATAAATGGAGGGAAAAGTTATGGAATTGAATATTAATAAAATTAAAGCTGTAATATTTGATATGGATGGAGTAATATTTGATACAGAATTAGTATATTTAAAAGTTTGGTCAGAAGTTTTTGAAAAGTATGGATATAAATTAAAAAAAGAAATTTATATTCAAGTTTTAGGAACAGGAAGAGAGAATGTAAAAAGGGTATTTTTAAATAATTATGGTGAAGACTTGCCAATAGATATTATGTATAAAGAAAAGGATGAAAATTTAGATAGGGCTGTAGAATTAGGAGTTTCATTAAAGGCAGGAGCTTACGAAATATTAGCAAATTTAAAAAATAATAATTTTAAAATTGCATTAGCAACTTCGGCAGCTAAGGAAAGAGCTTTAAAGCAGTTAAAACAAGCTGATATAGAAAAGTTTTTTGATGTAATAATATCAAGAGATGATGTTAAAGAAACTAAACCTAATCCAGAAATATTTTTAAAGGCTGCTGAAAAGTTGAATGTTTTACCAAGTGAATGTATAGTAATTGAGGATTCTAGTGCAGGAATAAGAGCAGCATTTAATGCTAGAATGATAGCTATACATGTTGTAGATTTAAAGGAAGCAGATGAAGATATATTAAATCATTGTTATAATAGTTATAAAAACTTAAATGAAATACAAAAAGTATTAATAAAAAAATAAAAATATATTAAATAAGCTGGAATTAATATGTCTCCTATAACTACATAGGAGACATAATGATTCTAGTTTTTATTTTTTAAGTAATCTTCCCTAAATTCTAAAGGTGTTTTAGAAGTTGTTTTTTTAAATACTGTACTAAAATAACTTTGGTTATTATAACCAACAGATAAAGAAATATCAAGTAATGATAAATTAGGATTTTTTAATAATTCTTTACTTTTTTCAATTTTATAATTATTTAAATAGTTAATAAAGGTTAATCCTATTTCTTTTTTAAACATACTACAAAAATAGCATTTATTAATATTTAATTCAGCACAAATATCATCTATTAAAATTTCATTTGAATAATTTTTTTCAATATATTTAATTGCATGGTTAACACATGGAGATATATTTTGAAGATTATTAAATTTTCCAATATGATTACTAATAATATATGTATGTAATTTGATTATATTATTAATCCATTCTTCAGTTAAAATATTAATTTCACTATTATTATTAGAAAGTTCCTTAGTACTATAAGGTCCTATTAGCAAATACATTTTAGAATTATCATAATGATTAAATGAAATACAACTAAAAGAAATATCATTAGTAATATTAAAAGATGTTGTATTTGAAATAAAATTTAAGTTTTTAACAATTTCTATGGCTTTTGATGTATAAAATGAAATATCAATTTTTGAATCATGATTATGAGTAAAAATAGTTTGGAAATTATAATTTAATAATAATGTAGGAACAGTAAAGCAATTAAAAAAATTAGTTAATATATTTGAAATCATAGAGATTATATCCCCCCTAAAAAATATGCATAAAAGTATAAAAATATTGTTAAAAAAAATATAAATATTGTTAAAACTAACTAATAAAATATATGTTATTATGTTATAAGTAAATGATAATCAATATCAATTATTATGAATTAAAATAAATAAAATGTCAATGAAGATAAATTTATAAATTTGGTTTTAGGGGGATATAATTTATGTTAAAGAAAAAGATATGTCAATTATTAGCGGCTGTTATGATAACAACAACTGTAATGGGTTCAAATGTACACGTTGTTTGGGCTACTGAAAGAACTGATGTTATAGATGTTCAATCATTTTCAGAAAAGAAATTCCAAACTGGAACATATATTGTTAAAAATTCAACAGAATATATTGGAGATTCAACATCATCAATAGGTACAAGCATGGCTAGAAAGGCATTAAAAGAAGATACTGTTATAACTGTTTCAGAAGATAAAACAACTATGACACTTAAGTTTGCAGATGATATGTATAAGATGATGAAAAATATAAAAGCAACTTTAGATGGTGTTAACTTAAATTCTGTTAATAATGAAGAAGATAAATCTATTACTTTTGAAGTTCCATCTGCAGAAGCAAAAGTAAGAATAGATATGACTATAACAATTATGGGAAAAGAAGTATCTTTCTTAGTAACAAATGATATCAGTACAATTCCAACAATTGATAACTCATCAGATAAAGATGAAGATCAAAATCAAGGAAATAAATTAGCTGATGGAAAGTATATAATAGCAAATAAGACATTAAAAAGTGGTGGAGATAGTCAAAGTGGAATAAGAAACTATATAGATGCTAATTCTATAGTAACAGTTAAAGATGGAAAAGTTACTGTAACTATGAAGTACAATAAGGATGGATTAGAAACAGTAAAATCAACAAACTCAATAACAATAGGTGGAAATGAAGTTGCGTTTGTTAAAAATGAAGATGGATCAATAAGCTTTAATGTAGATTCAATAGACAAGCTTTATACAAGAGTAAAGATTAACTTAACATATTTTAATGAAGGTCTTCCAGAAGTTGTATTCCCAGGAAAGCTACATACTGTTGATGTTGACTTATTACATGAAGGTGAATTAAGCGAATATAAAGAAAATGACTCTTCAACAGATTCAGGAAATAATGGTGAAACAAATAAACCAGGAAATGAAAACAATAGTGGAAATGCTGGAAATGAAGATTCAAATAATGGTGGATCAAATACTAATGATTCAAACAACAATGGATCAAACAGTGGAACAACTGAAGTACAAGGTACTAAAGTTTATGTAGGAAAGAATACTGTAACTCATGAAAATGAAATAGGCCTTAATATGGCAAGAAAAACTTTAAGTGAAGATGTAAAAGTTGAAGAAGTAAATGGAAAGACATATGTTACATTAACATTTACATCTATGGGATCAACAATGATGAGTAACCATAAGATATATGTTAATGGAAATGAAGTAAATACAACTAAAACAGTAAATAATGAAATTGTTAGCTTAAAGTTTGAAGTTGGAAGTTTAAAGGATTCAATAAAAGCATCAGCTTATGTTAGTATGATGGGTAATAATGTTGAATTTGGAGTTAACATATTAGAGGATACATTAAAATTAATTACAGATGGATCAGCTAATATTGGTGGAACAACTAGTGATTCAGCAACTAGTGGAAATACAAACAACAATGCATCAAGTGGTGTTTCAAATTCAAATACAAATAATGAAGAAATAAAAATAACTAAGGGTAAATTATATTCTATTCAAAATAGTGTAACTCATGAAAATGAAACAGGAAGATCTATGGCTAGAAAGTATTTAAACTCTACTTCTAAAGTTGAAGAAATAGATGGAAAATACTATGTTACTTTAACTTTCACTGGAGCAGCATTTATGCAAAACCATGAAGTTTATGTAAATGGTAAGAAAGTTAATGTTACTAAGAGTACAAGTGGTGATACAACAAATGTTAGATTTGTACTTTCAAGCTTAAGCGATAGTATAAAAGTTAAAACTTTCGTAGTACCAATGTCTAGAGGTGTTGAATTTGGTGTTACATTATTAGAGGATACTTTAACATTCATAAAAGAATATACAGTAGAAACATTACCACAAACAGGAGCACCAATAGGGGCTGGAGCTGTTGCAGGATTAGGATTAATGTTAACAACAGCAGGAACTGTTTTAGTAAGAAAAAGAAAGTAATTTAACAAGAAGTATAAGAGGGGGGAAATAAAATAGCATGTCTATTTATTTTCCTCCTAATTTAGGTTTATTGATAGAGGAGAAAAGAAAATGAAAATATTAAGCAAGATTAAAGGAATGTTAATAGGAACAATGGCTTTAGGGTTAATATTTACTATAGGAACTAAAAATATATATGCAACTGAAAATGAAATTACAAGTGGGATATACCAAGTTGAAAATGATGTATATCATGAATCAGAAATAGGAATGTCAATGTCAAGAACATATCTTTTACCAACTATGAATGTAGAAGTAACAAGAGACCATATAATATATACTGTTGGATTTGCAGGAAGTGAATTTATGGAAAACTATAGAATGAAAGTTAATGGGCAAGAAGCTCCAGTTGAAATGGTAGAAGAAAATAGTGAAGATGGAACTGTTAAATTAAAGGTTGCAGTTGATAAAGTAGATGCAGATATGGATGCTATAATTTATGTTGGTCCTATGGAAAGAGATGTTGAATTTAAAGTTATACCAAAAATGGAAACATTAACATTGTTAGAAGCAATTGAAGAAAAGGAAGACTTAAAAGAAGAAGTTAATGTTGAAATTGAAGAAGAAACATTAAAGGAAGAAAATTTAATTGGTAAACAAGAAAAGAAAGATAATAAAGGTATTTATGCTATAGCTGGTGTGGCTGCAATAGTTGTAATTGGAGGAGTTATAGCTATTGTAAAATCAAAGAAAAAATAATAAGAATACCTAAATAAAAATAGGAAGGTTATGTATTATGAAATTTAAAAAAGTTATGTCTCTGATGACAGCTGGTATTATGGCATTAAGTATGATAAGTTGTGGGTCAGTAGAAAATGAAAAAAAAGTTACAAATACTGCAAGTAAAGAAGAGGTAGTTGTTTCTACATCTGTAGCAGTTACAGAAATATTAGATGCCTTAGGAGTGAAGGTTTCAGGGGTACCAAAGACATCATATGAGTTACCAGAAAGTACTAAAGGGGCAGTTGAAATTGGAAATCCAATGAGCCCAGATTTAGAAATAATTAAATCACTAAATCCAACATTAGTAGTATCTGTAGATACTTTAGGTTCAGATTATATGAATTTATTTAAAGAAAATAATATTCCAAGTGAATTTGTATCTTTAGAAAGTTTAGATGGATTAAAGAATGCAATAAATACATTAGGAGAAAAGTTTAATAAAAATGATGAAGCAAAGGCTTTATTAGAAAAGATAGAATCTAAGGAAAAAGAAGCTAAAGAAAAGGCAGCATCTTTAGAAAAGCCAGAAGTTTTAGTATTATTTGCAGCTCCAGGATCAACTATGATAGCTACAGCAAAATCTTATATTGGAAGCTTAGTAGAAATTGTTGGTGGAAAAAATATAGTTGAAGATAATAGCAAATCATTTACAACTTATAATAAAGAGGATTTAGCATTACTTAATCCAGAAAAGATTTTAGTTATGGTTCATGCAATGCCTGAAGAAACAAAAGCTGCATTAGAAAAGGAAATGGCAAGTGATACTGCATGGCAAAATATAAATGCTGTAAAAGAAGGAAAAGTAATTTATTTAGATAATAATTATTTTGGAATGAGTGCAAACCTTAAGGTTATTGAAGGATTAGATATGCTAAGTGATATAGTTCATGGTAGCGGGGAATAATTATGAGAGTTTCAAATAAAAAGTTTAAAATATCATTTATATTAATATCATTAATAGTATTATTAATAACAGCATTAGTATCACTAAAATTAGGAAGTGTTAATATAACATTTAAAGAACTTATAACTGGGCTATTTTCAGGGAGTTCAGAGGGGAATATAGGTATTATTAAGGATTTAAGAATGCCTAGAGTTATAATAGCTGTATTAGTTGGAACTAATTTAGCAATAGCAGGTGTTTTATTACAATCAGTAATAAGAAACCCACTAGCTGATCCGTATATAACTGGAATATCATCAGGTGCTTGTGCAGTTACGGTATTTTTTATGGTGTTTGTACCAGGAGTAACTAACTTAAGACCTATATTTGGATTCTTAGGAGGGTTAATATGCTGTGTAATTATTTATCTTATGGCATATAAAAATGGATTATCTCCAATAAGAATTGTATTAGCAGGTGCAGCATGTAATGCATTATTAGGTGGAATTTCATCTATGATTACTGTAAGTGCAGGATTAGGATCTTCTAATATTCAAAAATGGATGATGGGAAGTTTAGCAACAGTTAATTGGAGTAATGTACATATATTACTTATTTATTCTGTAATAGGTATAATAGCAGCATTATTATTAGGAAAGGTTTGCAATATACTAGCCTTAGGAACTAAAAATGCTAGAAGCTTAGGATTTAATTCAGATTTATATATGATAATAGTTACTGCCGTAGCAGTATTTTTAGCAAGTATATCTACTGCAATTGCAGGAGTTATATCTTTTGTTGGATTAGTTGTTCCACATGTTTGTAGAATCATAATAGGCTCAGATCACAAGTATTTAATTCCTTGTAGTGGAATTGTAGGTGGATTTTTAGTTTTATTTGCAGATACTATTGGAAGAATGGCAATGAGACCTAATGAAATACCAGTAGGAGTTGTAACAGCAATATTGGGAGCACCATTTTTCTTGTATCTTTTAAGAAGGAGTGACTTAAAGTAATGATAAAGGCGAAAAATTTAAATTTCTCTTATGATAAAGATAAGACATTTATCAATAATTTAAATGTTGAAATAGAAAAGGGAAAAGTAACAACTATATTAGGGCCAAATGGAAGTGGTAAATCTACTTTATTAAGTATATTTGCTGGATTAAATAAGCCTTCATCTGGAGATGTAATAATTAAAGGTAAATTTATAAAGTCATTAAAACAAAAGGAATTAGCACAAGAAATTGCAACTGTTCATCAACAAAATACTGTACCGAGTGATATTACAGTAAAAGAGTTGGTTTATTATGGAAGAATACCTCGCAAAAAGTATTTCCAAGGAAATAGTAATGAAGATGAAGAAATAGTAGAATGGGCAATAAAAAGAACTGGTCTTGAAAAATTAAAGGATAAGTCAGTTATGAGTATGTCAGGTGGAGAAAGACAAAGAGCATTTATTGCAATGGCACTAGCACAAAAAAGTGAAATATTATTTTTAGATGAACCAACTACATATTTAGATATTTATCATCAAGTTGAAATATTAGAGCTTGTTAAGGAGTTAAATGAAGAAAGTAATTTAACTGTTGTTATGGTGTTACATGATATTAATCAAGCAATAAAATATAGTGATAATATAATAGTTATGAAGTTTGGTCAAGCAATTGCAAGTGGAAAAGTAAATGAGGTTATAAATATGAATTTACTTAATGATGTTTATAAAATTGGTGGATTCATAAGTGAAATAGAAAAAGAAACTATATTTGTACCATTAAAATTATAAATAACATTGAATAAATCTATACATTATTCTTAACTAGTTTATAGTTTTTAGTGAGTAGTTTGTAGTTAATATTGAAATTCAACTTAGGTTGAATTTCTTTAAATATATTTTCAGAGGCTGTTGCATTAAGAATAAATACTACAATATATTGTGTTAATTTTTAATTATAAAAACAATATTATTGTATATAAAATTTTTAGTACGACAGCCCATTCATTTGTATAATAAGTAAAGATTAATTTAAATATTACAACTTGTATAAAGAATATATTTAATAATTAATAAAATTTAGAAGATAAAATAGTAATTAAGATATTTAATTATAAATTTTAGGGAATTTTAATAGTTATTTAAATATATTTTTTTTTTTAAAGAATAATTACTTTTAAAAATGAGAATTCAAAT
>OGYH01002643.1_pt1 | contig 13840 bp, 9 predicted proteins | sample 1576511 | NCBI WGS metagenome assembly OGYH01 (sample SAMEA3541522, study PRJEB24748) | human gut metagenome | biome: human gut; feature: human-associated habitat; material: faeces | place: China | collected 2012 | reverse complement strand
TTTCGCGCCATCGTCAGCCTGCTGACCGCGCTGTTCATCTCTCTGTGGATGGGCCCGCGCATGATCGCCCGTCTGCAAAAACTCTCCTTCGGCCAGGTGGTTCGTAACGACGGTCCGGAGTCCCACTTCAGCAAACGCGGCACGCCGACCATGGGGGGGATCATGATCCTCACCGCGATCACCGTGTCAGTGCTGCTGTGGGCTTACCCCTCCAACCCGTACGTCTGGTGCGTACTGACGGTATTAATCGGCTACGGGATCATCGGCTTTGTTGATGACTACCGTAAAGTGGTGCGCAAAGACACCAAAGGCCTGATCGCCCGCTGGAAGTATTTCTGGATGTCGGTGATCGCGCTGGGCGTGGCGTTCGCGCTCTATCTGGCCGGGAAAGACACCCCGGCGACCGAGCTGGTGGTGCCGTTCTTTAAAGACGTTATGCCGCAGCTGGGGCTGTTCTATATCCTGCTGGCCTACTTCGTGATCGTCGGCACCGGCAATGCGGTTAACCTGACCGACGGTCTCGACGGCCTGGCGATCATGCCCACCGTCTTCGTCGCGGCGGGTTTTGCGCTGGTGGCGTGGGCGACCGGTAACATGAATTTCGCCAACTACCTGCACATCCCCTATCTGCGCCACGCCGGCGAACTGGTGATCGTCTGTACGGCGATCGTCGGCGCGGGGCTGGGCTTTCTGTGGTTTAACACCTATCCGGCGCAGGTCTTTATGGGCGACGTCGGTTCGCTGGCGCTCGGCGGCGCGCTGGGCATTATCGCCGTGCTGCTGCGTCAGGAATTCCTGCTGGTGATTATGGGCGGCGTTTTCGTGGTGGAGACCCTGTCGGTGATCCTGCAGGTCGGCTCCTTTAAGCTGCGCGGTCAGCGTATCTTCCGCATGGCGCCGATCCACCACCACTATGAACTGAAAGGCTGGCCGGAGCCGCGCGTTATCGTGCGCTTCTGGATTATTTCGCTGATGCTGGTGCTGATTGGCCTGGCGACGCTGAAGGTACGTTAATCATGGCAGATTATCAGGGTAAAAAAGTCGTCATTATTGGGCTGGGCATGACCGGCCTGTCATGCGTGGACTTTTTCATGGCGCGCGGCGTAACCCCGCGCGTGATGGACACCCGCGTCGCGCCTCCGGGGCTGGATAAATTACCCGAATCGGTCGAATGCCATGTCGGCGGACTCAATGATACCTGGCTGCTGGCGGCGGACCTGATTGTCGCCAGTCCGGGGATTGCGCTGGCCCATCCTTCGCTCAGCGCAGCGGCCGACGCTGGCGTAGAGATCGTTGGCGATATCGAACTGTTCTGCCGCGAAGCGCAGGCGCCGATTATCGCCATTACCGGTTCTAACGGCAAAAGCACTGTTACTACCCTGGTGGGCGAGATGGCGAAAGCCGCTGGAGTTAACGTCGGCGTGGGCGGCAATATCGGCCTGCCGGCGCTGATGCTGCTGGACACCGATCGAGAGCTGTATGTGCTGGAGCTCTCCAGCTTCCAGCTGGAAACCACCTCCAGCCTGCAGGCGGTGGCGGCAACCATCCTCAATGTGACTGAGGACCATATGGACCGCTACCCGCTGGGGCTGCAGCAGTATCGCGCGGCGAAGCTGCGGATTTACGAGAATGCGAAGACCTGCGTGGTCAACGCGGACGATGCGCTCACCATGCCGGTACGCGGGGCGGACGAACGCTGCATTAGCTTTGGCGTCGATGTCGGTGACTACCACCTTAACCGCCAGCAGGGCGAAACCTGGCTGCGCGTTAAAGGTGAGAAAGTCCTCAATGTAAAAGAGATGTCTATCACGGGTCAGCATAACTACAGCAACGCCCTGGCGGCGCTGGCGCTGGCCGATGCCGCGGGCCTGCCGCGTGCCAGCAGCCTGAAGGCGCTGACCACCTTTACCGGTCTGGCGCACCGTTTCCAGCTGGTGCTGGATCACAACGGCGTACGCTGGATTAACGACTCGAAGGCGACCAACGTCGGCAGCACCGAGGCGGCGCTGAACGGCCTGCAGCTGGACGGCACGCTCTATCTGCTGCTGGGCGGCGACGGCAAGTCCGCTGATTTCACCCCGCTGAAGCGCTACCTCGGCGGCGATCGTATTCGCCTGTACTGCTTTGGTCGCGATGGCGCCGAGCTCGCTGAGCTGCGTCCTGAGGTGGCGGTACAAACTGAGACTATGGAACAGGCGATGCGTCAGATTGCTCCCCTGGTGAAAGCGGGGGACATGGTGCTCCTGTCGCCGGCCTGCGCCAGCCTGGATCAGTTTAAGAACTTTGAACAACGGGGCGAGATGTTTGCCCGCCTGGCGAAGGAGTTAGGTTGATGCGTTTCTCTCTCCCACGCCTGAGAATGCCGCAGCTGAGCCTGCCTCGGCTGAGACTGCCGCGATTGCCGGGGATGTTTATTTTCGCCTGGCTATTCGCTGCGCTGAAAGGCTGGGTGATGGGCTCGCGCCCGAAAGATAACGACAGTCTGGTGATGTATGACCGGATGCTGCTATGGCTGACCTTCGGCCTGGCGGCGATCGGCTTTATTATGGTGACCTCGGCGTCGATGCCGGTCGGACAGCGCCTGGCGAACGATCCTTTCCTCTTCGCCAAGCGTGACGGCCTGTACATTGTGCTGGCCTTCGCGCTGGCGATGATTACGCTACGTCTGCCGATGGATTTCTGGCAGCGCCACAGTACCGCGATGCTGATCGCCTCGATCGTCATGCTGCTGATCGTACTGGTAGTAGGCAGCTCGGTAAACGGCGCATCGCGCTGGATAGCCCTTGGTCCGCTGCGTATTCAGCCGGCGGAGTTCACCAAGCTGTCGCTGTTCTGCTACATCGCCAACTATCTGGTGCGTAAAGCCGACGAAGTGCGTAACAACCTGCGCGGCTTCTTAAAACCGATGGGCGTGATTTTCGTACTGGCCATCCTGCTGCTGGCGCAGCCTGACCTCGGTACCGTGGTGGTCCTGTTCGTCACCACGCTGGCGATGCTGTTTCTCGCCGGCGCGAAGCTGTGGCAGTTCATCGCCATTATCGGCATGGGTATTTCGGCGGTGGTCCTGCTGATCCTCGCCGAACCATACCGTATTCGCCGCGTGACCTCCTTCTGGAACCCGTGGGAAGACCCGTTCGGCAGCGGCTACCAGCTGACCCAGTCGCTGATGGCTTTCGGCCGAGGCGAGATGTGGGGGCAGGGCCTCGGCAACTCGGTGCAAAAACTGGAGTATTTACCGGAAGCGCACACTGACTTTATCTTCGCCATTATCGGCGAAGAACTCGGTTATATCGGTGTGGTACTGGCGCTTTTAATGGTATTCTTCGTCGCTTTCCGCGCCATGTCGATTGGCCGTAAAGCGCTGGAGATCGATCATCGCTTTTCCGGCTTCCTCGCCTGTGCGATTGGTATCTGGTTTAGCTTCCAGGCGTTAGTTAACGTCGGCGCGGCGGCGGGGATGCTGCCGACGAAAGGTCTGACGCTGCCGCTGATCAGTTATGGTGGTTCCAGTCTGTTGATTATGTCGACGGCCATTATGTTGTTGTTGCGAATTGATTATGAAACGCGTCTGGAAAAAGCCCAGGCGTTTACACGGGGTGTGCGATGAGCGGTCAGGAAAAGCGGTTGATGGTGATGGCGGGCGGTACCGGCGGGCATGTGTTCCCGGGACTGGCGGTCGCGCACCATTTAATGGACCAGGGCTGGCAGGTTCGCTGGCTGGGTACCGCCGATCGTATGGAAGCGGATTTAGTGCCGAAAAACGGCATCGAAATTGATTTTATCCGCATCTCCGGCCTGCGTGGCAAAGGTATCAAAGCGCAGCTACTGGCGCCGGTGCGTATCTTTAACGCCTGGCGTCAGGCGCGGGCGATCATGAAGCGTTTCCAGCCGGACGTGGTGCTGGGTATGGGCGGCTATGTTTCCGGGCCTGGCGGTCTGGCGGCGTGGTCGCTGGGGATCCCGGTGGTCCTCCACGAGCAAAACGGCATTGCCGGCCTGACCAACAAGTGGCTGGCGAAGATTGCGAAGAAAGTGATGCAGGCGTTTCCCGGCGCGTTCCCGCATGCGGACGTCGTTGGGAACCCGGTGCGCACCGATGTACTGGCGCTGCCGCTGCCAGGTCAGCGTCTGGTTGGCCGTCAGGGACCGATTCGCGTGCTGGTGGTCGGTGGCTCTCAGGGCGCGCGCGTCCTGAACCAGACGATGCCGCAGGTGGCGGCGAAGCTCGGCGCTACGGTGACCATCTGGCATCAAAGCGGCAAAGGCGGCCAGCAAACCGTGCAGCAGGCCTATGCCGCCGCCGGACAGCCGCAGCATAAAGTGACGGAATTTATTGATGACATGGCCGCGGCGTATGCCTGGGCAGATGTTGTGGTTTGCCGTTCCGGCGCGCTGACGGTTAGCGAAATCGCGGCCGCGGGCTTACCGGCGCTGTTTGTACCGTTCCAGCACAAAGATCGTCAGCAGTACTGGAATGCGCTGCCGCTGGAGAAAGCCGGCGCGGCGAAAATTCTTGAACAGCCTGAGTTCACGGTAGAGGCGGTTGCCTCTACCCTGGCGAGCTGGGATCGGGAAACCTTGCTGGATATGGCGGAACGAGCGCGTGGCGCTTCGATTCCGGACGCTACCGAGCGGGTAGCAGAAGAGGTCAGCGCCGTAGCTTTGGCGCGCTAATTGCGGTGATTTTCACCGCCCGAATACAGAAGTTGATGGCGTAAAGAATGAATACACAAGATTTGGCAAAACTGCGTTCCATAGTGCCCGAGATGCGTCGCGTTCGGCACATTCACTTTGTCGGCATCGGCGGTGCCGGTATGGGCGGTATTGCCGAAGTGTTGGCTAACGAAGGTTACCAGATCAGCGGCTCCGACCTGGCGCCGAATCCGGTGACCCAGCAGCTGTCGCAGCTTGGCGCCACCATTTATTTCAACCATCGCCCGGAAAACGTGCGTGATGCCAGCGTGGTTGTCGTTTCCAGCGCGATTTCGGCAGATAACCCGGAAATCGTTGCCGCGCATGAGGCGCGTATCCCGGTGATCCGTCGTGCCGAAATGCTGGCGGAACTTATGCGCTTTCGCCACGGGATCGCCATTGCCGGGACCCACGGCAAAACCACCACCACCGCGATGGTATCCAGCATTTACGCCGAGGCCGGGCTGGACCCGACCTTCGTCAACGGCGGACTGGTAAAAGCGGCGGGCGTACATGCCCGTCTTGGCCATAGCCGTTACCTGATCGCGGAAGCGGATGAGAGCGACGCGTCGTTTCTGCATCTGCAGCCGATGGTGGCCATTGTCACCAACATCGAAGCCGATCACATGGATACCTACCATGGCGACTTTGAGAATCTGAAGCAGACCTTTATCAACTTCCTGCACAACCTGCCGTTCTACGGACGCGCGGTGATGTGCGTGGACGATCCGGTGATCCGGGAACTGCTGCCGCGCGTTGGCCGGCAGATCACCACCTACGGTTTTAGCGACGACGCCGACGTGCGCGTCGAGGACTATCGTCAGGTTGGGGCGCAGGGGCATTTCCGCCTGGTGCGCCAGGATAAAGCGATCCTGCAGGTGACGCTCAATGCCCCGGGACGCCATAACGCGCTGAACGCGGCGGCGGCCGTCGCCGTGGCGACGGAAGAGGGGATTGACGATCGGGCTATTCTGCGCGCACTGGAGAGCTTCCAGGGAACTGGACGCCGCTTTGATTTTCTTGGCGAGTTTCCGCTGGCGGAAGTCAACGGCAAAGCGGGCAGCGCGATGCTGATCGATGATTACGGTCACCACCCGACGGAAGTGGACGCCACCATTAAAGCAGCGCGCGCCGGCTGGCCGGATAAAAACCTGGTGATGGTATTCCAGCCGCACCGTTATACCCGTACCCGCGATCTGTATGATGATTTTGCCAACGTGCTGACCCAGGTGGATGCCCTGCTGATGCTGGACGTCTATCCGGCGGGCGAAGCGCCGATCCCGGGCGCCGACAGCCGCTCGCTGTGCCGTACCATTCGCGGTCGCGGGAAAGTGGATCCGATCCTTGTGCCCGATTCGGCCCAGGCCGCGGAGATGCTGGCGTCAGTCCTGACCGGCAACGATTTAGTACTGGTGCAGGGCGCCGGTAACATCGGTAAAATCGCCCGCCACCTGGCTGAAATCAAACTGATCCCGCAAAAAACGGAGGAGGAGCGCCATGGCTGATAAAATCGCGGTGCTTTTCGGTGGAACCTCCGCTGAACGTGAAGTGTCGCTGAATTCAGGCGCGGCGGTGCTGGCCGGGCTGCGTGAAGGCGGGGTGGACGCCCATCCGGTCGACCCGCGCGATGTTGATATTACCCAGCTAAAAAAGCAGGGCTTTAAGAAAGCGTTTATTGCCCTCCACGGCCGCGGCGGGGAAGATGGCACTCTGCAGGGGCTGCTGGAGTTAATCCAGCTGCCTTATACCGGCAGCGGCGTGATGGCTTCGGCGATTTCAATGGATAAACTGCGCAGCAAGTGGCTGTGGCAGGGCGCCGGATTACCGGTCGCGCCGTGGGTGGCGCTGACCCGCGCCCAGTTTGCCGCCGGGCTGTCTACTGACGTCGAACAGCAAATTGCGGCGCTGGGTCTGCCGGTCATCATCAAGCCGAGCCGTGAAGGCTCCAGCGTCGGGATGTCGAAAGTCAGCGAAAGTTGTGATTTAGCAAGTGCATTGGCGTTGGCTTTTCAGCATGATGATGAAGTTTTGGTCGAAAAATGGCTCAGTGGACCGGAATTTACCGTCGCCATAGTCGGTGAAGAAATTTTACCGTCAATACGTATCCAGGCCGCGGGAACCTTCTATGATTATGAGGCGAAGTATCTCTCTGATGAGACGCAATATTTCTGCCCAGGATTGGAAGATCCAGCGCGTGAGTCAGCCATTCAGAGCCTGGTGCTTAAAGCCTGGAATGTTCTGGGTTGCAAAGGCTGGGGCCGTATTGACGTGATGCTGGACAGCGATGGCCAGTTTTATCTGCTGGAAGCGAATACTTCCCCGGGCATGACCAGCCATAGCCTTGTGCCAATGGCGGCGCGTCAGGCAGGAATGAGCTTCTCCCAGCTTGTTGTACGAATTCTGGACCTGGCGGGGTGATATGTCGCAGGCTGCGCTGAATACGCGGAACCATGAAGAGGACGTTTCTTCTTCGCGTCGGAGTAATGGAACGCGGCTGGCAGGGATCGTTTTCCTGCTGGCGGTGCTGTTTACCGTGCTGGTCAGCGGGTGGATGGTTCTTGGCTGGATGGAAGATGCGCAGCGCTTACCGCTGTCGAAGATGGTGGTGACCGGCGAGCGTCACTATACGCGCAATGATGACATCCGTCAGGCGATCCTGGCGCTGGGTTCGCCGGGTACCTTTATGACTCAGGATGTGAACATCATCCAGAGCCAGATTGAACGTCTGCCGTGGATTAAGCAGGCGAGCGTCCGAAAGCAGTGGCCCGATGAATTGAAGATTCATCTGGTTGAATATGTGCCGATTGCGCGCTGGAATGATCAACATATGGTGGATGCAGAAGGAAATGCCTTCAGCGTGCCGGCGGATCGCACCAGCAAACAGAATTTACCGATGTTATACGGTCCCGAAGGCAGCGAGAACGAAGTGCTGCAGGGGTATCGTGACATGGGGCAGGTGCTGGCAAAGGATAAATTCACGTTGAAAGTGGCGGCGATGACCGCCCGTCGCTCCTGGCAGTTGACGCTTAATAATGACATCAAGCTCAACCTTGGCCGTGGCGATACCATGAAACGGCTTCAGCGCTTTATGGAACTCTACCCGGTTCTTCAGCAGCAGGCGCAGACCGACGGCAAACGGATTAGCTACGTTGATTTGCGTTATGACTCGGGTGCGGCAGTGGGCTGGGTACCTGCTCCCGCAGAGGAAACTAATCAACAACAGAATCAGGCACAGGCAGAACAACAATGATCAAGGCGACGGACAGAAAACTGGTAGTTGGACTGGAGATTGGCACCGCCAAGGTGGCCGCTTTAGTAGGGGAAGTTCTGCCCGACGGCATGATCAATATCATCGGCGTGGGCAGTTGCCCATCGCGTGGTATGGATAAAGGCGGTGTGAACGACCTCGAGTCGGTAGTGAAATGCGTACAGCGCGCCATCGACCAGGCCGAACTGATGGCGGATTGCCAGATTTCATCAGTTTATTTGGCACTTTCGGGTAAACATATAAGCTGTCAGAATGAAATCGGGATGGTACCGATTTCGGAAGAAGAAGTGACGCAGGACGACGTCGAGAACGTGGTCCACACCGCGAAGTCGGTTCGCGTTCGCGATGAACATCGTGTCCTGCACGTGATTCCGCAGGAATATGCTATCGACTACCAGGAAGGGATTAAAAACCCGGTAGGGCTGTCTGGCGTGCGTATGCAGGCGAAGGTGCATCTGATCACCTGCCATAACGATATGGCAAAAAACATTGTTAAAGCAGTGGAACGTTGTGGTCTGAAAGTTGACCAACTTATTTTCGCCGGGTTAGCGGCCAGTTATTCGGTATTAACAGAAGACGAACGTGAGCTGGGCGTCTGCGTTGTGGATATCGGCGGTGGTACAATGGATATCGCCGTCTACACCGGCGGCGCATTGCGTCACACCAAAGTGATCCCGTATGCCGGTAACGTGGTGACCAGCGATATCGCCTATGCCTTCGGTACGCCGCCGAGCGATGCCGAAGCCATCAAGGTTCGTCACGGATGCGCATTGGGTTCCATCGTCGGTAAAGACGAAAACGTCGAAGTACCGAGCGTTGGTGGACGTCCTCCGCGTAGCCTGCAGCGTCAGACGTTGGCAGAGGTGATTGAACCGCGCTATACCGAGCTGCTTAACCTGGTCAATGAAGAGATCCTGCAGCTGCAGGAACAGCTCCGCCAGCAGGGTGTTAAACATCATCTGGCGGCGGGGATTGTGTTAACCGGCGGCGCGGCGCAAATTGAAGGTCTGGCGGCCTGTGCGCAGCGCGTGTTCCATACTCAGGTGCGCATTGGCGCGCCGCTGAACATCACCGGTTTAACGGACTATGCCCAGGAGCCGTATTATTCGACGGCGGTGGGGCTGCTGCACTACGGAAAAGAGTCACATCTCAGTGGTGAAGCGGAAGTAGAAAAACGCGTGACGGCCTCAGTGGGCTCGTGGATTAAGCGACTCAACAGCTGGCTGCGAAAAGAGTTTTAATTTTTTAAGAGAACGCAGACAATTAGCGTTCTCAGGCGACAGGCACAAGACGGAGAGAAACTATGTTTGAACCTATGGAACTGACCAACGACGCGGTGATTAAAGTCATCGGCGTCGGTGGCGGCGGCGGTAACGCCGTTGAACACATGGTGCGCGAGCGCATTGAGGGTGTTGAATTCTTCGCGGTAAACACCGATGCGCAGGCGCTGCGTAAGACGGCGGTTGGCCAGACTATCCAGATCGGTAGCGGTATTACCAAAGGTCTGGGCGCGGGCGCGAACCCGGAAGTCGGCCGTAACGCGGCTGATGAAGACCGTGAAGCGCTGCGCGCAGCCCTTGATGGCGCAGACATGGTGTTCATCGCGGCAGGCATGGGCGGCGGTACCGGTACCGGCGCGGCGCCCGTAGTCGCGGAAGTGGCGAAGGATCTGGGGATCCTCACCGTTGCGGTGGTCACTAAGCCGTTTAATTTTGAAGGTAAGAAGCGCATGGCGTTCGCTGAGCAGGGGATCACCGAGCTGTCCAAGCACGTTGACTCACTGATCACCATCCCGAACGACAAGCTGCTGAAGGTCCTGGGGCGTGGAATTTCCCTGCTCGACGCATTCGGCGCGGCAAACGACGTCCTGAAAGGCGCGGTGCAGGGTATCGCCGAACTGATCACCCGTCCGGGTCTGATGAACGTCGACTTCGCGGACGTCCGTACCGTGATGTCTGAAATGGGCTACGCGATGATGGGCTCCGGGGTGGCGAGCGGTGAAGACCGTGCGGAAGAAGCGGCTGAAATGGCTATCTCTTCTCCGCTGCTGGAAGATATCGACCTGTCAGGCGCGCGCGGCGTGCTGGTCAACATTACTGCGGGCTTCGACCTGCGTCTGGACGAGTTCGAAACTGTGGGTAACACCATCCGTGCTTTTGCCTCGGATAATGCGACCGTGGTTATCGGTACCTCTCTGGACCCGGATATGAACGACGAGCTGCGCGTGACCGTAGTGGCGACCGGTATTGGCATGGATAAGCGTCCGGAAATCACCCTGGTAACCAACAAGCAGGTTCAGCAGCCGGTGATGGATCGTTACCAGCAGCATGGTATGTCGCCGCTGACGCAAGAGCAGAAGCCGGCAGCCAAAGTGGTGAACGACAATACGCCGCAAACCGCGAAAGAGCCGGATTATCTGGATATCCCAGCCTTCCTGCGTAAGCAAGCCGATTAAGAATCGACTGGAAGTTGGGCATCTGCGCTCTTTGTGCTAAACTGGCCTCCCGATAGTGGTGTACACTTCGGTTGGATAGGTAAATTGGCGAGATTATACGATGATCAAACAAAGGACTCTTAAACGTATCGTTCAGGCGACTGGCGTCGGTTTGCATACCGGCAAGAAAGTCACACTGACGTTACGCCCTGCGCCGGCAAATACCGGGGTCATCTATCGTCGCACCGACTTGAATCCACCGGTAGATTTTCCGGCTGATGCCAAATCTGTGCGTGATACCATGCTCTGTACTTGCCTGGTTAATGAGCATGACGTGCGGATTTCTACGGTTGAACACCTGAACGCCGCATTGGCTGGCCTGGGTATCGACAACATTATTGTTGAAGTCGATGCGCCGGAAATCCCGATTATGGACGGCAGTGCGGCTCCGTTCGTTTATCTGTTGCTGGACGCCGGCATTGATGAACTGAACTGCGCCAAGAAATTTGTACGTATCAAAGAGACGGTTCGCGTTGAAGATGGCGACAAATGGGCTGAATTCAAACCGTACAATGGTTTTTCGCTGGACTTCACCATCGATTTTAACCATCCAGCGATTGATGCCAGCACCCAGCGCTATACGCTGAACTTCTCGGCCGATGCGTTCATGCGTCAGATTAGCCGTGCGCGTACCTTCGGTTTTATGCGCGATATCGAATATCTGCAGTCCCGCGGCCTGTGCCTGGGCGGCAGCTTCGATTGTGCCATCGTTGTTGACGATTATCGCGTACTGAACGAAGACGGTCTGCGCTTTGAAGACGAATTTGTTCGCCACAAAATGCTGGATGCGATCGGTGACCTGTTTATGTGTGGTCACAACATTATCGGCGCATTCACGGCGTACAAATCGGGTCACGCGTTGAACAACAAACTGCTGCAGGCGGTTCTGGCAAAACAGGAAGCCTGGGAGTATGTGACCTTCGAAGACGACGCAAAACTGCCAATGGCGTTCCGCGCACCGTCGATGGTTCTGGCGTAAGCCTGACCATTCAGTAAATTCGACTGGTAACCTGGTACTCTCTCCGACCAGGGAGCCAGTCGTTTTTCTTTTATAGCACCCTCCAGTTATTTTCGCTGCGATCCCTGGATAATAATTAGCGTGCGTTCGCTGCTTTATTAAGCGTTTTCGCCGGGCAATCGCCTTCATTCATGCTGCCTCAGGCCGGTATTAATGTTAGTATTTGAGCGCAAAATTATTTCTCAGGGTTGCTTTACCCCGTGGACATCAGGTTGTCCTGCGAAAAACATCAATAAAGAGACAGCCTGAACGACGACGGGTCTAGCAAAGAAAGGTAATGAACGTGAGTGGATTGCTGACGCGCTGGCGACAGTTTGGCAGACGGTATTTTTGGCCGCATCTCCTGTTGGGGATGGTCGCGGCCAGCCTCGGCCTGCCTGCGCTAAGCAACGGTCACGAGACCGCGGCGCCAGCGAAGGCGACCGCCAGCAATCACAATCCGAGCAAGGTTAATTTCTCTCAGCTGGCGCTGCTGGAGACGAATCGCCGGCCCAGCTTTACCGTCGACTACTGGCATCAGCACGCCATTCGCACCGTTATTCGTCATCTCTCCTTCGCCATGGCGCCGCAGGCGCTGCCGGTGGCGGAAGAAACTTCCCCGCTGCAGGCTCAGCATCTGGCGCTGCTCGACACCCTCAGCGCGCTGCTGACGCAGGACAGCACGCCGCCGGTGGTGTTCCGCCAGGCGGCGTATATCCCTTCCTCATATTCTGCCTTCCGCGTCAGCGCCTGGATAAGCCAGGTGGCGGGGATCCGCGCAGGGCCTCAACGTCTCAGCTGAAAATAACCACGGACCATCCTATTTTTTGTGACTCCGCACCGCGGGGCGTTTGAGATTTTATTATGCTTATCAAAATGTTAACCAAGGTTTTCGGCAGCCGTAACGACCGTACGCTGCGTCGTATGCGCAAAGTCGTCAATATCATCAACGGCATGGAACCGGCGATGGAAAAACTCTCTGATGACGAGCTGAAAGCGAAAACCGCTGAATTCCGCGCGCGCCTGGAAAAAGGCGAAACGCTGGAAAGCCTGATCCCTGAAGCTTTCGCCGTCGTTCGCGAAGCCAGTAAGCGCGTATTCGGCATGCGCCACTTCGACGTCCAGCTGCTGGGCGGTATGGTGCTTAACGATCGCTGCATCGCCGAGATGCGTACCGGTGAAGGTAAAACCCTGACCGCGACCCTGCCGGCGTACCTCAACGCGCTAACCGGCAAAGGCGTTCACGTAGTGACCGTCAACGACTATCTGGCCCAGCGTGACGCCGAAAATAACCGCCCGCTGTTTGAATTCCTGGGCATGACAGTTGGCATCAACATGTCCGGCCTGCCGGCGCCGGCGAAGCGTGAAGCTTACGCTGCCGATATCACCTATGGCACCAACAACGAATACGGCTTCGACTACCTGCGCGACAACATGGCCTTCAGCCCGGAAGAGCGCGTTCAGCGTAAACTGCACTATGCGCTGGTGGATGAGGTGGACTCCATCCTGATCGATGAGGCGCGTACGCCGCTGATCATTTCCGGCCCGGCGGAAGACAGCTCTGAAATGTACCGCAAGGTAAACAAAATCATCCCGCATCTGATCCGCCAGGAAAAAGAGGATTCGGATACTTTCACTGGCGAAGGCCACTTCTCGGTGGATGAAAAAGCGCGTCAGGTTAACCTGACCGAACGCGGTCTGGTACTGATTGAAGAGCTGCTGGTACAGGAAGGCATTATGGATGAAGGTGAGTCCCTGTACTCTCCAACCAACATTATGCTGATGCACCACGTTACCGCCGCGCTGCGCGCCCATGCGCTGTTCACCCGCGACGTTGACTACATCGTTAAAGATGGTGAAGTTATCATCGTTGATGAGCACACTGGCCGTACGATGCAGGGCCGCCGCTGGTCCGATGGCCTGCACCAGGCCGTTGAGGCCAAAGAGGGCGTGGAGATCCAGAACGAGAACCAGACCCTGGCCTCTATCACCTTCCAGAACTATTTCCGTCTGTATGAGAAACTGGCGGGGATGACCGGTACCGCCGATACTGAAGCCTTTGAATTCAGCTCCATCTACAAGCTGGATACCGTGGTCGTCCCGACCAACCGTCCGATGATCCGTAAAGACATGGCGGATCTGGTCTATATGACCGAAGCGGAAAAAATTCAGGCGATTATCGAAGATATTAAAACCCGTACCGCAGCCGGTCAGCCGGTGTTGGTGGGGACAATCTCGATCGAGAAATCGGAAGTGGTTTCCCGTGAGCTGACCAAAGCCGGCATTAAGCACAACGTTCTGAACGCCAAATTCCACGCCAGCGAAGCGGACATCGTCGCCCAGGCAGGCTATCCTTCCGCGGTGACCATCGCTACCAACATGGCGGGCC
>OGYH01002641.1_pt1 | contig 13843 bp, 11 predicted proteins | sample 1576511 | NCBI WGS metagenome assembly OGYH01 (sample SAMEA3541522, study PRJEB24748) | human gut metagenome | biome: human gut; feature: human-associated habitat; material: faeces | place: China | collected 2012 | reverse complement strand
GGAGCCGCTGGCGTTGTTGGCGGTGAGGGCATTGTAGAGCAGGACGGCGCAGTCCTCATAGTTCATCGCTTCGCCCTGACGGCGGTCGAGGCCGGCACGAAGGCCGAGCTCGCCGGCCTTGTTGAGCTGGGCGTTGGGGAACGCGCCGCTCAAGTCGGTCATCTTATAGCCCATCAGCTTGAGCACTGCGGTGCAGGCTTCTTCCAGCGTGACGGCATTGTTCGGACGGAAGCTGCCGTCGGTGTAGCCATTCATCCAGCCCTGCTGCACGGCGATGCGGACATAGGGCGCCCATACCGAGGAGCCGGGCAGGTCGGTGTAGAGGGTACCCACTGCCCCCTGAGAAGAGACGCTCTCCCGGTAGGTAGAGTAAGAGGTCAGCATTCTGGCAAATGCGCCGCGGGTCACGGCTGCATCCAGTGCGCCGGACTGCTCGGAATCCATGGCACCCAGCGTGATGGCAAACTGGACGGCGGTGTTGTTGCCCGCAGCCGATGCCGGCATCACCAGCATCGACACCGCGATGCTGACCGCCAGCAGAAATGCGAGAAGACGTTTTTTCATTGTGATCTCCTTATAAAAAATGTTAAACCTCTCAGTCTCGCTTCGCTCGACAAGGCCGGGTTGCGGCACCCAGCATCCGCTGCGCATTGCGCGCGTCTTGCTGGCCGCTGCCCCAACAACGACTCCCTGTTTCCGCCACTGGCGGCGGTCGTCGTTGTTGCCCCTGCCGAGGGGAGCCTTTGGCAAAGAGGTCAGTCTTACGATGTTTTACGAGAAGCGCAGCGATAACGGAGAATAACGGAGAGGTCATTCCTCTTCCTGCTCCACCTCGGCGCTCTCATCCACATAGTCGAGCTCCACAGCGGTGGACTCCACATCTGCGTGGGAGACATCCGGGGCGATGACGCCGTCGCCGTTCAGATCTTGGCCGGTAATGGCTTCCAGCATGGACTGGGTCTCCGGATGCAGCTTCATGAAGCGCCGGACGGCCAGCATGGTGTACAGGGCGCTCAGCAGGTTCAGCGCACCTTCCAGGATGAGGATGAGGCCGATGGCCATCACCAGCGTCTCCATGGTGCCGAAGGGGTCCACCACCATCACGATGCCCAGCACGACGCTGAGCACGGCCAGCAGCAGAAAGATCTTCCAGCTCGGATACCCGCACCGGCGCAGCTCGAGGGCGTTCTGGATGCGGCCCAGACTGTCAAAGATGACGAACAGGCCGAACACGATGGGCAGCACCCGCACCACCACATCGCTGCGGATGATGAGGAATGCGCCCAGCGCCAGACAGACCAGCCCCGAGATGAGAGTGAGCTGGCTCTGGAACACGCCGCGCTCTACGACAAAATACCGCACCAGCTGCACTGCCGCGCAGGCCAGCACCACGCCGCCCAGCGCGTAGCAGACCACATTGAGAGCCGTGCCGGGCACCATCAGCAGGAAGATGCCCAGCGCCAGATAGAGCAGGCTCATGAGGATAAGGTTCCACTTCAGCTTTTTTGCCATAGAGTTCACGTTCCTTTCAGGTTATACGGCCGCGTCCTGCTTTTCGGAGAGCGGGACGATGACGGTACGGTTGATGCGGGCCATGAAAACGAGGCTCAGTGCAAGGCTGACCACCTCCGCGATGATGAAGGCCCACCAGACCATGTTCACCTCGCCGGTGTGGCTCAGCAGCCATGCAGCGGGGATGAGCACCACCAGCTGACGGCAGATGGAGACGGTCAGGCTGAACACGCCGTTGCCCAGAGCCTGGAACACCGAGCTCAGCACGATGCCGGCACCCGCCAGCAGGAAGTGGGGGCAGATGATGCGCAGCGCCGGGACGCCGATGGCCAGCATGGCGTCGCTGGCGGCGAAGAGGCCCAGCAGCTTATCCGACAGGAACTGGAAGATTTATCTGAAGAGGAAATAAAAGCTTTATTACAAAAGCAAGTTGATGATTCAACCATTTCTTTTAGTATTTCTTCAGATCCTGTATTTAAAGGAAAAAAAGCATTTATTGTTATGGCAAATCCAAGATATAATGCTTATGATATAGATTATGTCTTAACTGTAGATGGAAAAGAAATAATAAGAACAGCTAAAATAGCACCTAATCAATATATTGAAGAAGTTGAATTAAATGAAGCTTTACCTAAAGGAACTTATACTGGAGAAGCTCTTGTAACTGGTTATAATAGAGAAACTGGTGAAAAAGTAGGAGAAACTATAGTTGAAGTTACTATAACATCTCAATAATTTGATTTTATATTAAGAGAATATAAAGGGTAAAGGGGGGTGCATATGAATAAGAAGAAAATTTTAGTAATATTAAGAACAGCATTTGCTAGTAGAACAGCACATCATGCATTGTCACTTTTACTTACAGGAATTATGCTTGGTGGAATTGGATTAACTTTAAGATCAGATATTGAAGATATTAAACTTTATGTTCAATCAGTTTTAGATAGAGATCCAAATTATAAAAGCTTACAAGATTCAGTAAGTGAAAATATGATTAGAGGAAATATTGACATTGAAAGCCAACTTGTAGAAGATGATGCAAAAGAAGAAAATAAAACTTTAGTTTCTAATGATACTAAAACTGGGTATGACAGTTATACTCCAAGTAGTTCTTCTTCAAATAGTAGCAATACTTCAAATAATACTTCTTCTAGTAATACTTCAAGTAGTAGTTCTTCTAACAATAATTCTTCAAGTAACAATAATAATGATAACTTTAATTCAAATAATAGTAATAACAACAATAATGATAAACAAGAAGAAACTGTTGATAAATCAGCTTTTAATGGTAAAGATGCAATTATTTCAGAAGGGCAACCTTTTAATCCAATGAATGCATTACAACTTTATGCTTGTGATATAACTGGGGAAAATATAACAAATTCAATAGTTATTACAGAAAATAATGTTGATATATACAAACCTGGAGTTTATAACGTAAAAGCATCTATAGCATTAAAGAATGGTAAAACTTTAGACAAGAAATTTGCAGTAAGAGTTGAACCAACTGTGTTAGATTTAGCAGTTAATGATGTTAAAGCATCTAAAACAGAGCTTAAAAAAGAAGAAGATTATACTATGAATTTTGCAGTTAACTCTTCTAAAAGCTATATAGATGTAGAGAAAGTTGTTATAAATAAAAAAGAATATGAAGTATCAAAGATACTTGAAGATGAAATTGAAAGATATAGTGTTAATTTAATAGCACCAAATAAAGCTGGATATGAATCTTTAAAATTACAAAAAGTAATAATGTCTGATAAAACTGTAGTTGATATTGATAAAACTGTTAATATTAATGTTTTAAAAGAAGATGCTACTTTAAATAATGTTATTGTAGAAGATGAAAGTAATGAAAACAATGTTATTGGAATATCATTTGAATTAAAAGATATTGATAATACAATAAATGAGCCTAAAATTTGTATATATGATGAAGAAAATAATTTAGTATTAGAACAAAAGTTTTCTAAAAATAAATATTCATCATTTACAAAAGTTTCTACTAAAATAAATTTAAATAAAGCAGGAATTTATACTGTTAAGATTTTAGCTAATAAAAATGATGATTCTGAAAAATATATTAATGAATTAAATAGTGTTGAATTATTTTCTAGGGATATTGCTGTAAATATGAAAGAAATATTAGATGAAGAGGATAAAAACTTATTGCCTTTAAGTTTAAATGATGATAATGAAGATATTGAGTTATATTCAGAAGGCAATAATGAAATGACATTAAGAAGTATTTCAAGATCTTCAAGTGGAAATATAACTGGAAGTGATGCTATTGAACATAAGCATGAAATTTCTATAACTGGGAATGTTGTTAGTGATTCTGGAGAAATGCCTTCAGGAACATTACAAGTTGTAGTTCCAACAAATACTTCATTTACAGTTGATAATAATGGGAATTTTATATCATCATCTATTACAATTAAGAATGAAGGATATCAAAATATAGATGTTTATGCATATAGATTTATAGATGTAGATGGTACTGCAGGAATAAATATTAAGGCAAAATCAGAAATTACTGAACAAGTATCTAGAAGTAATATAGCAATGAATATTTCTGGGAATAATGGAACGGCATATTTTAAAACAGAAAATATAAATGGAGAAAAAACAGGTATTTATAATGAACCAGATTTACAAACTTCAGCTAGTAGTGAAGGAATAAAAATATCAAAAATACCAGCAAGTTCTAATGGGATATTAACTTTCCATGGTGAAGCAGGTAAGAAATCAAATATTGATACAGCTATAAGTAATACATTTACTTTAATATTGAAAATTAAAAAATCCACAAATTAATAATTTTAAAATCAACTTAATAAATGTATAGCTGTATATATTTATAAGTTGATTTTTTTATTGAAAGAAAAAAATTACAAAAGATAAATAAAATAGAAAAAGATTTGTGGGGATGTGAGATATGAAAAAAGAAATGATTATAAATAAAATAAAAGAATTATTTTATGATAAAAAGAAATTAAAATTAATATCGATTATAGCTATTATTGGAGTTATATCAGTAGTTTTAGTATTTAAAGGTGCTTATATAAAATCAGTTATTGATGGAGACCCTGGTTATGTAAAGTTAAAAGAAAAAACTGCCACTTTTGCCTATAGAAAAACTATTAGCTTAAAAGAAATTGAAGAAGATATGATAGTAGATGCTGATGATGATAAACCAAAAGGACCTATAACAGCTGCTCAACTTAAGGGGGGATATGATTCATATACTCCAAGTCAAATTGTAACTGCTGATTTAGAAGATAGCAGTAATAATTTTAATCACAATAACACAAATAGTAATTCTAGTAACAATATAAATAATAGTAGTAATTTAAGTAATGACTCAAATAAAAATAATCAAACAGAAGATAAAACAGAAACTAAACCTAATAATGATAAAAAAGATGAAGTTGCTGTTGATAAATCAGCATTTGTAGGAAAAGATATGATAATTTCAGAAGGCGATAATTTTGAGCCTTTTGAAACATTACAATTATCTGCAAAAGATGTTGATGGAAAAAATATAACTAAAAAAATTGTTATAACAGAAAATAATGTAGACATATATAAACCTGGTTTATATACTGTAAAGGCTAATGTTCAGCTTAGTAATGGAAATATTATTTATAAGGAATTTTTAGTAAGAGTAGAACCAGTAAAGTTACAGTTAGCAGTAAATGATATTCAAGTTTCAAAGGATATTTTGAAAAAGAGAGAAAGTTACACTATGAGCTTTAAAGTAGATTCTTCTAAAGATTATATAGATGTAGCAACTGTTAATATTAATGGAAAGATGTATTATCCAAATAAAACTACTAAAAGAAGATTCTTTAGTAAAGATGATGTTTATACAATTCAATTAGTGGCAAATGATAAAGCTGGAGTTGAAGATATTAATTTTAATACTATAACTATGACTGATGGAACGGTTGTTGATATTAATGAATTAAAAACTGTGGAAGTTTTAAAAGATGAAGCTTCTATAAAGGATATGGTTATAGATAATATAAGTGATGATGGAGAGGTTGCAATATCATTTTTTATAAGGGATATTGATGATACTATTAGTAAAGCTAAACTTTATGTTTATGATGAAGAAGAAAATGTAATAGTTGAAAAAGAAGTTGAGAAGAATAAAACTATAAACTCTATATTAAATGTAAATAAAAATGGAGTTTATAAAATAAAAATAGTTGCAGATGAAAATGTTGAATTTGTTGCTCAAAATACTAAAGATTCAAAAAGAAAAGAGTTATATTCAACTTCAATAGAAGTTAAGAATGCTAGATTTTCAGATGATAGTATAAAGGAAGCAAATGTAGATATAGCAAGTTATATAGTTTATAATGATGAAAGTGATTTTATAAATGGATTATTTTTAAGAAAATCAATAAGTAAATATGAATTGCAAAGTGGAGATGAAGAAGGTTCTCAAGAACCGCCAATTGGTTCAGAGCAGCCAGATGGAAGTGAAGAGGATTCTAGTGATGTAACACCAAATCCGAATCCAGATCAGGGGCCAGGTCAAGATTCAGGAAATTCTGATGGTTCGGATGATGGAGATGATGGCACTAGTTCAGGAGGAACTGGTGGAGATGATGGGGATAATGGAAGTGGAACTACAGAAAAAGCAGATGTTTTTATTAATGATTCAAAAAATGAGTATAAACGAGGATATACAACTAGCGATAAGTTACATGTAGTAATACCTACTAATGGTAAAATGAATAAAGATTCAGGGGATACTCCACAAAAGAGAATTAGTGTAACAGTTCCAACTAATGCAGTATTTACAGTAAGAAATGATTCAACATTTATTGGATCAGCAATAAAAATTACTAATAATGGAGAAGTACCTGTAGATATAAGTGTTGATAAATTTATAGATGTTGATGGAGATTCTGGAATAAAGTTAATAACTAATGAAGATGTTAAAGAAAATACTTCAGGAAGTACTTATAAAAGAAATGAAATTAATTTATGGCTTGAAAATATAGCTGAAAATAAGAAAATATGTTTAGGAAATAGAAAATTATATTCAGAGTTAGGTGAAGAGAATCTTATTTCTGAAGAAGAAAATAAGAAAATTGCTAAAGTTTTAGCTGGAAATACTTCAACAATAAATATATCTGGAAAAGCAGGTGCAAATTCATTAGATAGAGATGTGCCAATTCAAAATACATTTACATTAATTTTAAAAATTAAGAAAAACACTGAAAGTAACACTTCAAAATAATTAAAACCTTATTATATTGAAAAATATAATAGAAAGGATAATAAGTATGGAAGATAATTCAACTAAAAACAATTCTTCAATGAAAAAAAATATTAAGATTTTTTTAGCTATAGTTATTTTAGTAGGAATAGGTGTTGGTTTTGGATTAAGTTTAAATTTTGCTAATGATAATTTTGGTCAATCTAGTGGAGCTATAATAGAAGATGGTGTTATAGCAGGATATACAGCAGAACAAATTGCAGAAATTATGCAAAGAAAAGCAGATGAATCTACATTTTCTTTTGAAGTAAATGCAAGACCTACATTTAAGGATGGAAAATCTGAAGGTAATTTAAGAATTTATAATCCACCATATAATAAATATGTAATAGATGTAGAAATAAAGCTAGATTCTAATGATAAAACAGTATTTAAAAGTGGTAAAATTAAACCAAATCAACATATAGAAAATGCTAAGTTAAGTAAAAACCTTAAAAAAGGTGAATATGAAGCAACAGCAACTATAAATGCTTATGATTCTGATGGTGAAACATTAATAGGTGTATCTGCAGCGAAACTTATTATAAATATTGAAAATTAATTAGTGATGGGGGGATTTTTATATGATGAAAAAGAAAATTTTAAGCTTATGCATGGTAGCTATTATGCTAAATTTTTCTGTTGAAAGTTATGCATATTCACTAAATAATATTCAATTAGCTACTAATTCAGATTCAACTAGTACTCCATCAGAAGGTGGAGGACCATCATCAGGAGGCGGAGGTGATACAGGAACTCCAGGTACACCATCAAATGGTGATGGAAGTAATAGTGGAGATTCAGCTCAGCCTCCAAGTAATAGCGGAGGCAGTACAGGTACTGGAGGAGCTGGGAGTTCAACAACAGCTCCAAACACTCCTCCTGAAAACAAAGGAAGTAATAATGTAGAATTAGAAGGTGGAATAGGTGAATGGGGGCCTGATAAGGATAGTAGTTTACCTAATTTTAATGGAGCTACAGGTAGTGAAAAACTAGATGTTGATAACAAGCTGGAAGAAGGTCAATATTTTACTATATCAGCAACTGTTCCATTAAATATGGAGTTTTTAATAAAAAATGAAAATGAAAATGGAAGTTCGCCTAATGGTAAATTTATTACACCTTATTATAAAGTTATAAATAATGGTTCTCATAAATTAAAAGTTCATTTTGAATCGTTTGAATATGCAAATTCAAAAACTACTAAAACTAGTGATTTAGTAAAGGAAGATTTAGCACCATTATATGTTGTTTCACAACCCCAAAAAAATAATGGAAAGGTTGAAATGAAGTTAAATTTAACATATGATAGACCTTCTAATTCATATTTAAAAAGAATTGATTTAATACCTACTAATTCACCAACTATAACTTCAAGATTATTAAAATCAACAAATTCAGTTGAACAAGTTTTAGGTTTATTAGATCCAAATGAACAAGGTAGATTATATTATGGAAGTGATTTGTGGGAGTCACCAAAATCAGAAGGAATAACTAAAGGTGTTGAAGCTAATTTTAATTTAAAGTTAGCATTTTCAATAGAGGGTAAAACTACTGAAACTAATCAACCTTCAGGATCAACACCAGATACTTCACAAAGCCAACCACCAAGTGCTCCTACACCAAGCCAACCGCCAAATGGCACTATACCAGGTGATACATCTCAATCATCACCAGATAGTAGCACACAAGGGCAACAACCAAATGGAGATACATCAAGTGAGGTACAAAATCCAGCAGGAAATGGGCAACAAGGACAAAGAAATTAAATATTAAAAATAAGCAATAAAAATATTATTTAAAATGAGGCAAATTCCCTTAGCCTAATTAAATGAAGCAGAGAATATAAAAAAGTTAATTTGAAATTTTTTTAAGTTGGTTATGAGAAATTTTTATTCATAACCAACTTTTTTTATAATAAGAGTTTTTATTAATTTTATTGGATAAAATAAAAATAATTAATTATATAGAAAGGTGCAAATATATGAAACAAGATAAAACATATAAATTATTAATAATAGCGTTAGTATGTGCAGTTTTAATTATATTTGGAATAGTTATTATGAATAGTAAAAAGGAAGACGTAAAACAAGAATCAAATATTACTATGAAAGACTTACCTTTAAAAGTAGAGGCAATTCCTATAAGTTTTAATATAGTAAATACTGCAGAAGGAAATATATTAGAATGTACTTATAAAAATAATTCAAATGAAGATATATCTAGATTAACTATACAAGTTAAGTTTAAAGGTACTGAAGAAATAGTAACTTTATCTTGCAATGAAGTTGTAGAAGCTGGAAATGAATCAGTGAAGTTTACTGGAAAAGGGCCAGTAAGTGGTAATATTGATGATGTGCAAATATTAAAATATAAAATATCTACAGCAAATGGAACATATATGGAATATGATTCAGAATTAAATCAATACAATTGGTCATAATATAGTTAGCTAAAATCTTATATATTAAAAATACACTTAATAATATAGTTTAATCTATATATTAAGTGTATTTTTGGTTAAAGAATAAAATTTTATGATATTATATACTTAAAAATAAATTAAAAGGAGAAAAATCATGAAGTTAAATATATTAATTGTTGAAGATGAAATAGAAATAAGGGAAGGTGTAAGTGAATATTTATCAGAAGTTGGATATAATGTTATAACTGCTGAAGATGGACTTCAAGCAATAGAGTTATTTAATAAAAATAAAATAGATTTGGTTATTTTAGATATAATGCTTCCAAAGGCTAATGGTTTTGTTGTTTTAAATAATATTAGAAAAGAAAGTAATATTCCAGTAATTATGTTAACAGCAATGAGTGATGATTATACTCAAATTATGAGCTTTGATGAAAAAGCAGATGATTATATTACAAAGCCATTTTCAATAATACTTTTACATAAAAGAATAGAAGCACTTCTTAGAAGAGGAGTAAAGTTAGAAGAAAATAGGAAGTGGAATTATAAAGATATAGAAATTGATTTTGAAGGATATTCTGCAAAGAAAAATAATGAAATTATAGATTTAAAGCCTAAGGAAATAAAATTAATAGAATTATTATTAAAATATAAGGGTAAGGTTTTAAGTAGAGCACAAATTTTAGATAATTTATGGAGTATAGAAGAATGTCCAAATGACAGAGTTATTGATGTTTATATTAAAAATATAAGAAAGAAGCTATCATTAGACTGTATAGTAACAGTTAAGGGAATTGGCTATAAGTTTGAGGAGCAGTAATGAAAAAATTAAAGTTATTTTCAAAAACATACATATTTACAGTTGGATTAATAAGTTTAATAATTTTTACTTCAAATATTTTAATATATTTAGCAGTACCAAGGGTATATTTAAGTAATAAGGAAAAAGAAGCTGATATAATTATTTCAGAATTAACTCAAAAAATAAATGAAGAAAATAGTGAAAAGTCTTTTGAATTAGCAAAAGGTTTTGCTCAAAAGTATAATATTCAAGTTTTTATTACTTTAGGAGAAGAGCAAAGAAGTTTTCAGGGTGTTGAAAATGTAGATATATACATAGATAAGGATGTTATTAAGGATAAATCATTAATACTTCCAGATTTAACTGGTGAAGGTATTATAAAAAGTTCTGAAGAAGAAGAAGTTGCTTCAATAAATGAGGGGATATTTAGTCAATATATTAATGTAAATAATTCATCAATAATAAAAAGTAAAGATTTTAAGACTATAAATGATGTAAAAGGAAATATTCAAATAGTAACTAATTTAGAATCTTTTACAGAAACTAGGGATATTATATTAAAAATATTGCCATATTCTATGATTGTAAGTTTAATTGTAGCTTTAATTGCATCATATATATATGCAAAAAAAATTACAACTCCAATAAAGGAAATTTGTAATGTTACAAAGGAAATGGAAAAGTTAAATAAAAGGGCTTTTTGTAATGTTGAATCTGAAGATGAAATTGGAATATTAGCATATAATATAAATAGTTTGTATGAAAATTTGTTAAATACTATTATATCATTAGAAGAAGAAATAAAAAATGTAAGTGAATCTGAAAAGGTTAAGGTGGATTTTTTAAGAAGTGCATCACATGAGCTTAAAACTCCATTGATGAGTATGCATATAATGATTGAAAATATGTTATATGATATAGGAAAATATAAAAATCATTATGTATATTTGGAAAAGTGCAAGGATATAGTTAATGAATTAAGTAAAATGGTTCAGGAAATTTTAGATACTTCAAGGCTTAATTCTATAGAAAATAAAAATGAAAAGTTATTGGATTTATCATATATAGTTGAAAATGCATTGGACCATTATAATATAATAGCTAAATCAAAAAATATTAATATTAAAGTTAATTTAAATGATTCTTTTAATATTAAGGTAGATGAAAAGGTGTTTACTAAGGCAATTTCTAATATTATTTCTAATGCAGTTAATTATACTGATGAGGGGAAGGAAATAAGAATTTATATAAAAGATAAAAAGCTTATTATAGAAAATGATTGTAAACCAATTTCAGATGAGCATTTAGCACATATTTTTGAAGCTTTTTATAGGGTTGATTTTGATAGAAATAAGTCTAGTGGAGGAAATGGATTAGGGTTATACATAGTTGAACAAATTTTAAGGATGTATAATTTAAGTTTTTCTTTTAAATCAATTTCAACTGGTATGAGGTTTGAAATTGATTTTAATTAATTATTTTTTAATTTTATAAACTTAACTCTTTTATTTCATAAATATTTCATATTGAACTAATAAAATGTACTCAAGTTAATAAACAAGGAGGAAATAAATATGAATGTATTTAAAAGATCGGTATTATATATAACAAGAAAAAAAATGAAAAGTATTATTATGTTATTTATATTATTTGGAATAGCAACAGCTGTTTTAAGTGGAATTTCAATTAAAAAGGCAGCTAATATAGCAAGACAAGATTCAAATAAGGATATGGCAAATACTTTTGAATTACAAACTAATCTTGGAAGTAATTTAAGTGGAACAATTCCAGAAAGTTTAATTGATAAGCTTTCAAAGGTAGATGGTGTTAAGAATTATGATGCTGCAATTCAAGGTGCTGGTTTAGATTTAGAAAATGTAAATTATATAAAACCAGAAAAAAATGCAGTTCAATATAATGATGATTATAAATATGAAAAACTTTTTTCTGTAGAAGCACATAAGAGCTCTGAGTATGATACTAAGTTTATAAGTAAATCATTAAAGCTTGTTGATGGTAGACATATTGTGCCTACTGATAAAGGTAAGGTATTAATTCATAAGGCTTTAGCAGAAGCAAATAATTTAAAAGTTGGAGATACTATAAAAGCTAAAAAGAGTGCAGGTGATTTTAATGCATCAACTTTATCTAAAAATGATTATGATCTTGAAATAGTAGGTATTTTTGAAAGTAGTAACACTGAAAGAGTTGGTCACAAATTAGAAATGCCAGAAAATCTTTTAATAACTGATGTAGATACTGTTAAAACTTTATATGGATATTCAGATGGAGAAGTAAAATATACTAATGCTACGTTTAATACAAGCACTGATGTGGATAAGGTAACAGCAAAATTTAAAGAAATTTCTGCTGAATGGAATAAGTATACAATAGTAAAGAGTGAAGATACATTCTTAGCTTTATCTAAGTCTTTTGACTCTTTAGATAAGATTATAAATATGATTTTAATTGGTGCAATAATAGCTGGTGCAATAATACTTTCATTAGTGTTAGCATTTTGGATTCAAGGAAGAATTCATGAAACAGGTATATTACTTTCAATAGGAGTTTCAAAGTTTAATATTATTTCTCAATATATAATTGAATTATTACTTATAAGTGTATTAGCTTTTGGAGGATCATATTTCTCAAGTAAAGTAATTTCACAAAATATAGGAAATACAATAGTTTCACAAGCAAGCAAACAAGCTGTTCAAGATGTTAAGAGTGGATTTGGAGGATTTTCATTAGGAAATGATGTTAATAGTTCTTTAGCAACTCGTACAGTTGATGAAATTGATGTAAAAATACAAGCTAAGGAAGTTGTTTATGTATATATTATAGGTACAGGAATTATCATAATTTCAGTAGTGTTATCTTCAGCATCAATAATTAGATTAAAACCAAAAGAAATATTATCAAAAATGAGTTAGGAGGAGTTAGTATGTCAGTTTTATCTTTAAATAAAATTAGCTATTCATATAAAAATGGCAAAAATATTTTAGATGATATAAGTATTGAATTTGAAAAAGGTAAATTTTATACGATTTTAGGTGTTTCAGGTTCTGGAAAAACTACTTTATTATCATTGTTAGCTGGATTAGATGAACCTAGAAAAGGAGAAGTTTTATATAACAATGAAGATATAAAAATAAAGGGATATGAAAACCATAGAAAAAACAATATTTCGTTAATATTCCAAAATTATAATTTAATTGATTATATGACTCCTTTAGAAAATTTAAGAATAATTAATCAAAAAGCTGATAAATCAATATTAAATAATTTAGGCTTAGGTGATGAAGAGATTAATAGAAATGTATTACAATTATCTGGTGGTCAGCAACAGCGTGTGGCAATTGCAAGAACTCTTGTAGCAGATTCTCCTGTAATATTAGCTGATGAACCAACAGGAAATTTAGATAGTGATACAGAAAATGAAATTGTAGAAATATTAAAATCTAGTGCACATGAGCATGGCAAATGTGTAATAGTTGTTACACATAATAAGGATTTAGCTAAAAAATCTGATGTTATACTTATGTTAAAAAATAAAAAGTTAACACGTGTTAACAAATAATTGAGATGTAAAATTTGTAGCATTTAAAATAGAACTAATTTTATATAATAATCCCCCATTTATTATTAAAATTAATATTAATAGTTAAGTAAAGTAAAAATAATAAAATTAATGACAAAAAATAATAAAATCCCCAATTTATTATTAAAATTCAAAATCAATATTTAGTTAAAACTAAAAGATAATAATAGAAATAATAATAGAAATGATAATAATCCCCCATTTATTATTAAAATTAATATTTATGTA
>OGYH01002629.1_pt1 | contig 13888 bp, 10 predicted proteins | sample 1576511 | NCBI WGS metagenome assembly OGYH01 (sample SAMEA3541522, study PRJEB24748) | human gut metagenome | biome: human gut; feature: human-associated habitat; material: faeces | place: China | collected 2012 | reverse complement strand
ATTAGAACCTGAATCTAACGCGTCTGCCAATTCCGCCATATCCGCATATTCTGTTGTGTTCGTGAGCTGTGCCGCTCGGAACGATAGTTATTATACCAGATATACGAAGAATGTCAAGCATTATTTTTAATTTTTCTCGACAAAATTTTGCTTGAAAATTGATGCATTCTGAATGGCGGCTGCAGGGCGAAATTTTTGCCAAAGTGTGATACAATAAACAGGACGCGCTGGGAGGGTGTCCTGCGCGCAGACTGAGAAAACGAGGGAAATGCAGAATGTTCAATATCATTATTTTCCTGCTGGGAGCAGGCATCATGTTCTTTATGGCTCTGCGCAGTGTGCTGGCACGGCGCAGGCTGTGCACGCAGGGGCAGAAGGTCACAGCCACGGTGGAGGGCACCGTGCGGAGCCGGGATGGCGGTGCCTATGTGCTGGCCTTTACCACCGCAGGCGGCAGCCATCGGCTGCACTACCCGAAGCCTGCGCGGGGCAAGAGCTTTGCGGTGGGGGATACCGTCACCTTATATTATGACCCCGACGACCCGGAGAAGATGTACGTGGAAGGCGACCGGGCCACGCTGGGAGCCGAGGTGTTGTATACCGTGATAGGTGTGGCCCTGCTGGTGCTGACCGTGGGCATTGCCCGCTGAAAGGGGAAAAGAGGATGAAACTGGAACATTTTGGCATGGCTGAGCCGGGCGACTGCCGTCTGGTATTCACAGCCGGTGCCGAGGAACTGGCGGCAGCCGTTGCACAGGTGCAGGCGGAGCCGGACGCGCCGCAGGAAGAGGACGGTCTGCTGACTGAGGCGGTGAATCGCACCATTCTTGGCGGCTTTTCGGCGCTGTATGAGCAGCTGGTGCAGGAGTACCATGTGGTGCCGGTGACCGACCCGGATTTTGAATTGCTGGCGGTGAACCGGGCCGAGGGCTTCCGGGCGGGGGCGCAGTTCTACGCGCTTCCGCCGCTGGAAGTGGGAGCATACACCGGTTTCGTGCAGCCCATTGAGCCGCACCCCATCCGGCAGCTGACCATTGAACTGGAGATTAACCGTCACCACGGCGACGAAGAACGTGCAGCCGATGCAGCGGGCAAGGCGGCGCTGCGGCAGCAGGTGGCCCGCGAGATCTGGGCACAGCGCTGTGCCCAGGCTGAGCAGCGGGCACGCAAGGAGCTGGTATGGCAGCTGGGCGATGCAGTGAAAGGCCCGCTGCCAAAGCAGCTGGTGGGCGGTAACTATTTTGCCGAGCAGCGCCAGTTCAACCTGAGCCTGCAGGCCAATGGCATCAACTTTGACCAGTTCCTTAAAGTGCGCGGCCAGACGGTGGAAGAGTTCCGTGCATGGCTCCACGCGCAGGCAGAGCGCAAGCTGCGCAGCTGGCTGGGGCTTCTGCTGGTGGCAGAAAAGGAGGGCCTTGCACCCACGGACGCCGAGGTGGAAGCAGCCGCTGCCCACTGGGATGCCAAGCTGGACGGCGAGCGCACCTTCCCCGCCAACGATGCACGCAAGGTGCGCCAGCGTCTGGCCCGGGAGAGGGCGGAGCAGTTCATTGTGGAGCACTCTACCCTCACGCCGCCGCCCGATGAACCCATCGTGCAGAAAGTTGAAAGCAAATAATAACAAAAAGGAGCGATGCAGCGCATCGCTCCTTTTTGTTATTATTATCAGGAACTCTCAGGTCTCCACGCCCTCGAACTGGCTGTTGTAGAGCTTGGCGTAGAAGCCGTTTGCAGCAAGCAGCTCGTCGTGGCTGCCCTGCTCCACAATGTGGCCGTCCTTCATCACAAGGATGACGTCCGCCTCGCGGATGGTGGAAAGGCGGTGCGCCACAATAAAGCTGGTACGGCCCTGCATCATGCGGGCAAAAGCTTTCTGGATACGCACCTCGGTGCGGGTATCAATGGAGGATGTTGCCTCGTCCAGAATCAGCATCGGCGGCAGGCAGAGCATCACGCGGGCGATGCACAGCAGCTGTTTCTGGCCCTGACTGATGTTGCCGCCGTCCTCGGCGATAACGGTGTCGTAGCCCTCGGGCAGGCGGCGGATAAAGCTGTCTGCATGGGCGGCTTTGGCTGCTGCCACGATCTCTTCAAGGCTTGCGTCCGGCTTGCCGTAGGCAATGTTTTCCCGCACGGTACCGGCCCGCAGCCATGTATCCTGCAGCACCATGCCGTAGCTGCCGCGCAGGGAAGCGCGGGTCACATCCCGGATGTCGGTGCCGGACACCTTGATGGAACCGCCGTTCACATCATAGAAGCGCATGAGCAGGTTGATGAGGGTGGTCTTGCCGCAGCCGGTAGGGCCGACGATGGCAATGCGCTGGCCGGGCTTTACGTCGAGGGAAAGGCCCTCGATCAGCGGGCGGTCGGGCAGGTAGCGGAAGGAAACATCCTCCAGCTGCACATGGCCGTCCGGCTGCAGCACGGAGGCGTTCTCGACTTCCGGCACCTGATCGTCGGCATCCAGCAGCTCGAACACGCGGGCGGCGCAGGCCAGAGCATTCTGCAGCTCCGTCACCACGCCGGAGATTTCGTTGAAGGGCTTGGTGTACTGGTTAGCGTAGCTCAAAAACACGCTCAGCTGGCCGATGGTGATGCCGCCCCGCACCGCGTACACGGCACCCACAAGGCCCACGCCTGCGTACACGATGTTATTCACAAAGCGGGTGGCGGGGTTGGTCAGGCTGGAAAAGAAGATGGCCTTCAGGCTCACGTCCTGCAGACGGCCATTCACCTCGTCAAAGGCGGTAAGGCTCTCGGCCTCGTGGCCGAAGGCCTGCACCACCTTCTGGCCCTCGATCATCTCGTTAACCAGCGCGGTCTGCTCGCCGCGCACGGCGCTCTGGCTCTGGAAGTAACCATAGCTGCGCTTGGCAAGGAAGCTTGCCACCACGAGGCTCAGCGGGGTGATGCACACCACCACCAGCGTGATGGGCACATTCTCGCTGAGCATGAACAGCAGGGTGCCGAGGATGGTCAGAACGCCGCTGAACAGCTGTGTAAAGCCCATCAGCAGGCCGTCCGCAAAGGTATCCACATCGGCCACCATGCGGCTGACGATATCGCCGGAGGGGTGGCTGTCGAGGTAGGAAAGCGGCAGGGTCTGAATTTTGCGCAGGGCTTCGTTGCGCAGGTCGCGGCTGACAAGGAAGGTGATGCGGTTGTTGCACACGCTCAGCAGCCACTGTGCAAGAGCGGCCACACCGGCAACCACCAGCACCTCGATGATAATGCGCATCACACCGCCAAAATCTACGGCACCCTTGCCCAGCATCATATCAATGGCGCTGCCGCAGAGGATGGGGATATACAGCTGTGCGCCCACGCTCACAGCGGCCACCACAAGGCTGCACACCACAAACAGGGAATAAGGTTTGATTTTGCCCAGAACACGGGTCAAGGTGGCCTTGCGCTGCTGCGGGGTCAGCTTTGTTTTTGCTTTTGCACTCATTTCTGCGCATCCCCTTTCTTGAACTGGCTCTCGTAGATCTCCTCGTAGACGGAGCAGGTCTGGCGCAGCTGGTCGTGGGTGCCGATGCCCACCAGATGGCCGTCGTCCAGCACCAGAATTTGATCCGCGTGCTGCAGGCTGGCGGCGCGCTGGCTCACGATGAACACGGTCAGGCTGCCGGGCAGAGCAGCCAGTGCCTTGCGCAGGGCGGCATCGGTGGCGTAGTCCAGTGCGCTGGCGCTGTCGTCAAGGATCAGAATTTCCGGCTTGCCCACAAGGGCGCGGGCGATGGTCAGGCGCTGCTTCTGTCCGCCGGACAGGTTGCGACCGCCCTGCTCCACAGGCTCGTCCAGCCCAAGGGGCTTGGCTTTGACGAACTCTGCAGCCTGTGCTGTTTCCAGTGCGGCCCACAGGTCCGCATCGGTGGCATTCTTGTTGCCCCACAGCAGGTTGGAGCGGATGGTGCCGCCAAAGAGCTGGGCCTTCTGCATGACCATGGCTGCCTTGCCGCGCAGTTCTTCACGGGGATAGTTCCGGGCATCGCGGCCCATGATCTCCACCGTGCCCTCGGTGGCATCGTAGAAGCGGGGAATCAGGTTGACAAGGCTGGATTTGCCGCTGCCGGTACCGCCGATGACACCAATGGTCTGGCCGCGCTTTGCAGTGAAGCTGATGTCGGAAAGGCTGGGTGCACCGGCACCCGCATAGGTCAGGCTTACATGCTCAAAGCGCACGGCATCGCCGGATTTTTCGGCGGGCACCTCGCCCAGAAGCTTTTCCGGGAAGGCCATGCCGGGCGTGGTGTCCAGCACAGCCTGCACGCGGCCTGCGCAGGCCAGCGCCTTGCTCACCTGCACGATCAGGTTTGCCAGCTTGACCAGCTCCACAAGGATCTGGTTCATGTAGTTCACCAGCGCGATCACGTCGCCGGAAGCCATGCCACCCACATTGATCTCAATGCTGCCCACATATAGCAGTGCCACAATGGCAATGTTGATGAGCACATAGGTCAGCGGGTTCATCAGGGCAGAGATATGGCCTACATGGAGCTGCATCTTGGTCAGCAGGTCGTTGGCATTCTCAAAGCGCTCTACCTCGCTCTTTTCCTTATCAAAAGCGCGCACCACGCGCACGCCGGTCAGGTTTTCGCGGGTCAGGTCCAGCACCCGGTCAAGGCGATTCTGTACCGTCTTGTACAGGGGCCGGGTAGCAGCCATGATGCCGAACACCACCACGCTCAGCAGCGGGATGGTCACTACAAAGATCAGCGCTGCACGGGAATTCACCGTAAAGGCCATGACCATGGCACCGATCACCACGAACGGGCTGCGCAGGAACAGGCGTAAAAACAGGTTCAGGCCGCTCTGCACCTGATTCACGTCGCTGGTCATACGGGTGATCAGGGTGCTGGTGCCGAGGGTGTCCATCTCGGTAAAGCTCAGGGTCTGGATGTGCTCAAACAGGGCGTGGCGCAGAGCTGTGGAATAGCCCACGGCCGCCTTTGCGGAAAAATACTGTGCCGTCAGGCTGCAGGCAAGGCCGATCATGGCCAGCAGCAGCAAAATGCCGCACCGCACAAGAATATAGTGGAAGTCGTGGGCGGCAATGCCGATGTTCACGATATCCGCCATGACCAGCGGCACGAACAGGTCGAACGTGGCTTCCAGCATCTTGAAAAGGGGCGCAAGCACGCTCTCGCGCTTGTAGTCCTTCAGATAGCCTAGCATCTTGTTCAAGGCGATACTCCTTCTTTCTTGCTTTCTTGCATTATAAGGTTTATGAAATCCTACTTATTATAGCGTACAAAAACTTAAAAAGCCATAGAAAATGTTTTTATTGCAAAAGTGTGCTGAAAACCGCCGGGCAAAATGCCGAAAACGGTTGAAACCAGGGTGGGGGTATGCTACAATGATTTTAAATATTGCACAAAAGGGGAAACAGGAATGCTGATAAGTTTGGTCGTTCCGTGCTACAATGAGGAAGAATCACTTCCCATTTTTTATAAAGAGGCCAGCAAGATCGCACAGCAGATGGGAATATCCCACGGAGCAGATTTTGAGTTCATCTTTGTGGATGACGGCTCAAAAGACCGCACACTGCAGATCGCGCGGGAATTGCACCGGAAAGATGCCCGTGTGCGGTACATCTCCTTCAGCCGGAACTTTGGCAAGGAAGCAGGCATTTATGCCGGATTAAAAGCGGCAAAGGGCGATTATGTAGCAACGATGGATGCGGATCTGCAGGACCCGCCCTCGCTGCTGCCGGAAATGCTGGAGCTGCTGCTCTCCGGCGAATATGACTGTGCGGCCACCCGCCGCACCACACGCGAGGGTGAACCGCCCGTTCGCAGCTGGTTTGCCAAAAAGTTTTATCAGATCATCAATAAGCTCTCGGATACAGAGATCGTGGATGGAGCAAGAGACTTCCGCCTGATGAGCCGCAAAATGACTGATGCCGTGCTGAGCATGGCGGAATATAACCGCTTCAGCAAGGGCATTTTCAGCTGGGTCGGCTTTAAAACAAAGTGGATCGACTACAAAAACGTAGAGCGTGTGGCGGGCACAACAAAGTGGAACTTCTGGGGTCTGCTCAAATATTCGATCGAAGGCATTGTGGGCTTTTCCACAGCTCCACTGCTGATGGCGGCGGGCCTTGGCCTTGCCTTTTGCGTATTGGCGTTTGTAGGCATCATAATCGTGGTGGTGCGTGCACTGATGTTCGGCGACCCTACTTCCGGCTGGCCGAGCCTTGTCTGCATCATCCTTTTGTGCAGTGGTGTGCAGCTGCTGTGTACGGGCATTGCGGGCGAGTACCTTGCCAAAACATATCTTGAAACAAAGCACAGACCAATCTATATTGCTGCTGAGACCGAAGAAGATCTGGACGCGGAATAAGGCGTTTCAGGAAAAATGTATTTTTAACGGGGTGCCAGAAGAAGCTGATCTGGCACCCCGCTTTTTTTGAGCAGGGAAAAATGGATACATACAGATAGGCGTTGTACCCAAAGCCATTTCCTGCTATACTAAAAACTGACTAGAAACTGGAAGAATGGTGAGCAGATGGCAAAAAGACAAGACGGCGGCATCCGGCTGCGCCCGGTGGGCACCCGCAAGCATCGGCAGAACGCTCCGGCCTACAGCCCGGCGGGCACCGGCTGCCCGGCCTTTGAGCAGGCAGTGGAAAATTTATATAAAGGCCAGAACGAAGAAAGCTTCTGGACGCTGATGGGCGCTTTGAACTATGCACTGGAAATGGAGACCCATGTTCTGGTGCCGCTGCGCACGGCACTGACGGTGCACAACACGCCTGCACCGTGGACGGAGCATCCGGTGCCCACGGCAAAGGCTAAGGACCTGCAGCTGTGGACCCTGCGCAACGAGAAGGGACGCACATGGCTGCCTATGTTCACCTCTGCAGCTGCGGCCTGCGCCGACCGCAGCACTTCTGCCCGGCCAATGGCAGATTACACCCTGCAGGATGCCATGGAGCTGGCCCTTTCCACTGAGGGGATCGACGGCGTGGTGCTGGACCCGTGGAGCCACTCGGCTACGCTGGACGGCGCTCTGCTCAACGGTTTGCTGCACGCGGGCCATACGCCGGAAGACCCCGGTGATGAGAAAGCGGATGCCGGAAAGGAAGCCGCCCGCAAGGGCAACTGGGCGCAGGCTGTGGAATGCTTTGAAAAAGCAGCCGAGCTTGGCAGCGCCATGGGACTTGCCCTGCTGGCAGACTGTATTTATAAGGGCCGCGGCACCCGCACGAACCGTGCCAAGGCCCGCCGCATGTGGAAGGAAGCAGCAGACAGCGGCGAGATCTTATCCAACATTGCACTGGGTGATGACTGCGCTGCCCGGGGCGACAATGGCCGGGCACTTTTGTATTACCGCCGTGCCCGCGCCAACGCAGCCCATATGCCGGATATCGAGTACACTCCGCAGGTGTGCCTGCGTGTGGCCCAGACCGAAACGCGCTACACCAGCCGCAAAAAGGCGCTGGCACTGGCCGCAGAAGCAAGGCAGGGCTTTTCCATCAAGGCCCGTGAGCACGAGCCGGACGCAGAGCAGTGGCTGGCCGAAGCCGACCAGCTCATCCGGGAACTGACCAGTGAACTGCCTGCCCGAGCCACAGCTTACGACATGGAATCTTTACAATTGGACTAAAAAATCGTCATATCGGGACGGTAAGATATACTCGGAAATGATTTGAAGAGCTGCGCCCAAGATGCACAGCACCGGAGAGGAAACAGACAGTATGAGCAAAGTAATCGGCATCGATCTCGGCACGACCAATTCCTGTGTGGCAGTGGTAGAGGGCGGCAAGCCCGTGGTCATCACCAATGCGGAGGGTGAGCGCACTACCCCCAGCGTTGTGGCCTTCACGAAGGACGGTGAACGTCTGGTGGGCGGCGCGGCCAAGCGACAGATCGCCACAAATTCCGGGCGCACCATCTCCAGCATCAAGCGCCATATGGGCAGTGACTACCGGGTGCACATCGACGGCAAAGACCTGACCCCGCAGGAGATCAGCGCCATGATCTTGGCCAAGATCCGCCGCGATGCCGAGAGCTATCTGGGCGAGCCGGTGACCGAAGCGGTCATCACGGTGCCCGCCTACTTCGACGACAGCCAGCGCAAGGCTACGCAGGATGCAGGCCGCATTGCAGGCCTGAACGTGCTGCGCATCATCAACGAGCCTACTGCTGCCGCTGTGGCCTATGGTTTGGATAACGAAGCATCGCAGAAGATCCTCGTCTACGACCTCGGCGGCGGCACCTTTGATGTGTCCATCATCGAGATCGAGGACGGGACTTTTACGGTGCTTGCCACCGGCGGCGACACCCATCTGGGCGGTGACGACTTCGATCAGCGCATCGTGGAATATGCCGTGGCCGAGTTCAAAAAGTCGGATCGCATCGACCTCTCCCGCGACCCGGCAGCTATGGGCCGGCTGAAAGAGGAAGCCGAAAAGGCAAAGAAGGAGCTTTCTGCCGCGCCGTCGGCACAGCTGAACCTGCCGTTCATTGCGGTGGGCAAGGACGGCCCTCACCACTTAGATATCTCGCTTTCCCGCCCGCAGTTCGAAATGATGACCGGCGACCTGCTGGCCCGCACAGTGGCTCCCGTGCAGAATGCGCTGCGGGATGCAGGCATTTCTGCCAGCCAGCTGGGCAAGGTGCTGCTGGTGGGCGGCAGCACCCGGATGCCTGCGGTGGAGCGTCAGGTGAAGGAGCTGCTGGGCTGCGAACCCAGCCACAGCCTGAACCCGGACGAGTGTGTTGCCATGGGTGCGGCTGTGCAGGGCGGTCTGCTGCAGGGCGGCGGCAAGCTGGCCGGTGCCACCGGCGCAGCGGCGCAGGGCCTTGTGCTGATGGATGTGACCCCGCTGACCCTCTCCATTGAGACGCTGGGCGGCGTGGCCACCCCGCTGATCACCCGCAACAGCATGATCCCCACCCGCAAGAGCCAGATCTTCACCACCGCACGGCCCATGCAGACCAGTGTGGAGATCAACGTGCTGCAGGGCGAGCGCCACTTTGCCCGCGACAACAAGAGTCTGGGCAAATTCAAGCTCACCGGCATCCGGGCAAGCTTCTCCTCCAAACCGCAGATCGAAGTTACCTTCGATATCGATGTGAACGGCGTGGTGAAGGTGTCTGCCAAAGACCTTGGCACCGGCCGGGAGCAGAACATCACCATCACCGGCAGCACCAACCTTTCGGAAAATGAGATCCAGCGCGCCATGGCAGACGCTGCCGCCTACGAGGCCGAGGACAGCCGCCGCAAGGAGCGGCTGGACCTGCACAATCAGGCCGAGGTGCTGGCCTACAAGGTGGACGAGGCTCTTTCCAAATGCAAAAAGGAGCTGGACAAGGACGAGAAGAACCGCATCAAAACCGACCTCGCCAACCTCCGCCGCTGCCTGCGCAAGTATAAGCCCGAAAAAATGAATGAAAACGAGGAAGCCGCCCTGCGTCAGGCCAAGACCCAGCTGGAAGAAAGCGCCAACCATCTGATGGTGCTGTACACCAGTGAGCAGGGCGAAAGCGGAAACGGAGAAAATAATCTGTAACACGTAAAAAAGGTCGCCCTTGACAGAGCAACAGAAAAAAGTTATACTACAAACAGAAGGGGCGCTGACTGCAAAGGTCAGCTTTCCATCCCGTTAGTCAAAAAGATTGACCGCTCGGCTGGTAACTGTAGGCGGTCAATCTTTTTTGTTATCATCGCTTTTCGTCTGGGAAAACTTTGCCATAACCTCGGCGGTCAGGCGGATCACATCCACGATCAGACCCAGCAGCGTGAGAATGAACGTAAGCAGTGCGAGAGTTTCCAACAGAGTCATCCGATATCCCTCCCTTCGCCTTCAAGGCTCCGGGCAGGGTACTTCCCAAAAAAAGTTTCCTCCCGGAACCTCTGCTTCGTTCTATGTGAAAAGAAGCAGCGATACGGGATAGAAAGCATGACCACCAATTTTGCAATCAGCGCCTTATTTGCATTATACCATAATTTTTGACGAAGTACAACAAAAACCTCCGCTGTGTTTTTGCACAGCGGAGGTTTTCTATGTGGAAAAGTATTACAGCATCTTAGAAAGGAATGCTTTCAGTCTGGGATGCTTCGGATTCGTGAACAGTTCCTGCGGCGGCTCGTCCTCCTGGATCTTGCCGTCGTCGATGAAGATAACGCGGTTGGACACCTCGCGGGCAAAGCCCATTTCGTGGGTGACCACCAGCATGGTGATGCCAGTGTGGGCCAGCTCCTTCATCAGTTCCAGAACCTCGCCCACCATTTCGGGGTCGAGGGCGCTGGTGGGCTCGTCGAACAGGATCACGTCCGGGTCCATGGCAAGGGCACGGGCAATGGCAATGCGCTGCTGCTGGCCGCCGGACAGGCTCTTGGGGTAGACGTTGGCCTTGTCGGCCAGACCCACACGGGCCAGCAGCTCGTCGGCGCGCTGGGAAATGGCTTCCTTGTCCTTCAGCTTCAGCAGGCTGGGGGCCAATTCCAGGTTCTTCTTCACGGTCAGGTGGGGGAAGAGGTTGAAGTGCTGGAACACCATGCCCATCTTCTGGCGCACAGCGTCGATGTGGGCTTCATCCACCTCGGTGCCCTCAAATTTGATGCTGCCGGAGGATGGAATCTCCAACCGGTTCAGGCAGCGCAGAAAGGTAGATTTGCCGCAGCCGGAAGGACCGATCAGGCAGACCACGTCGCCGCGGTAGATGTCGATATCAATGCCCTTCAGCACGTCCAGCGTGGGGGTGGGCTGCTTTGCGCCCGGCTTTTTTTCGCCGCCGTAGGTCTTTGTCAGGCCGCGGACTTCCAGAATTTTATCGGTCACTTTGAGCAAGCCTCCTCTCAAACTTTGCCAGCAGACGGGTGAACAGCATGACCAGCACAAGGTAGATCAGTGCATCACCCAGCAGCGGGAACATGGGTTCGTAGGTGCGGTTCATGATGCCCTGCGCGGCGTACAGCAGCTCCTTGCCGCCGATGACCGTGATCAGGGAGGTATCCTTCAGCAGGACGATGAACTCGTTGCCCAGTGCGGGCAGCACCGCACGGATGGCCTGCGGGATGATGATGACCACCATGGTGGTCATGTAGTTCAGGCCAAGGCTACGTCCGGCCTCCATCTGGCCGGGGTCAACGGCCATCAGGCCGCCGCGGATGATCTCCGAAACATAGGCACCGGAGTTGATGCCCAGTGCCAGCGCACCCACCATGGTAAAGTTGCGGCTGTTGGCAAAGATGACCATGCTCATGATGAGCAGCTGCACCATCATAGGCGTGCCGCGGATGACCGTGACATACACCTGGCACACGGCGTTCAGCACACCCAGGATCGGGTTGCGGTGGTGGGGTTTCTGCTGGGCATGACCCACGCGGACCATAGCCACGATGGCGCCCAGCACAACGCCCAGTACCAGCGCAATGGCTGTTACCAACAGCGTGGTACCCACGCCCTTAAAATACTGCTGCCAGCGGTCAGAATACAAAAACGCCTGGTAGAATTTCACAAAGAAATCCTGTCCAAAGTTCAGCTTATCGCCGTTTTTTGCCATTTCTGAAAGCATTTCAAACTGTGCTTCCATCGCACCACAACCTTTCCCGGCTGCGCCGGTGATCTTTTACGGGTTCCTAGGGTGTATCTGATAAGTCAAAAGTGCTGGAAAATTCGCTGAAAAGCAACAGCTGCAAGGCGCGAATCCGCTGCAATACTGGATGTATTGCAAGGATGAGCAACGCAGCAGATGTGCTTTTTAGTAGAATTGAACAGCGCTGAGAACTTTTCAGATACACCCTAAGCAGGGGAAAGCAGAAATTAAATTACCTTATGCTCCATCCATTTGCCGCTATAAAACCGTACCCCAAACAAAATACTCCGGCAGATCCAATCCACAAACATGCCAAACCATACGCCGGTCAACCCCATGTGCATCTGCAGCACAAAGAAATAGCTTAAAATCACGCGGAACACCCACATGCTGGCGATACTGACGAGCATCGTAAACTTGGCATCGCCGCCGCTGCGCAGGGCGTTAGGCAGGGTAAAGCTGGGGGCCCAGAACACCACGCAGAACACGCTGAACCAGTGCACCACCACCGTGCACATGCTGGCCGCCTCGGCCGACAGGTGGAACCAGGTGATAATCTCCGGCAGCAGCAAAAACATGGCCAAATTGGTCAGCCCCAGGCCCACGATGGCAATACCGGTCAGCTGCAGGGAGTACTTTTTCGCCTGTTCCTTGTCCCCGGCACCCAGACAGCGGCCCACCACTGGGATCATGGCCAGGTTCATCGTAGCGCCGGGCACGTTGGCCGCCGTGCAAACGCTGTTGGCCACGGCATTGGCTGCAATGGCGGCGGTGCCCAGGGTCGAGGTCAGGCTGCTGACGCACAGCTTGCCGATTTGGAACATGCCGTTCTCCAAACCAGACGGCACACCGATGGCCAGCACCTTCATGATTGGCTCCTTGCGGGGGCGCAGGTCGGCAAAACCGGCCACCCGCAGCGGGTTGTGGATGTTCTGGTTCTGCCACAAGATCCACACTGCCGCAAACACGCGGCCAATCAGCGTAGCCAGCGCCGCGCCCACAACGCCCATGCCAAAGCCATAAATCAACAGCGCGTTGCCGCCGATGTTGATGACATTCATCACCAAACTGGCCAGCATGCTGATGCGGCTGTTGCCCTGGGCACGGAACAGCGCTGCGCCGCCGTTGTACAGCCCAATGAACGGGTAGGAGATGGCGCTGATGATGAAATACTGCTGCGCGTAGTGCATGACCTCGTCGTCAATGCTGCCAAACACCCCGCGCAGAATGGGGCGGGACAGCGCCAGGCACAGCACGCCCACCGCAACCGTGGAGATGGCCAGCACGCTGTACAGCTGGGCCGCGCTGCGCTGGGCGCTCTCCTGGTCGCGGCGGCCCATGTACTGGCTGGCGACCACCGCGCCGCCGGTGGCCAGTGCCGCCAGGATTTGGATAATCAGAATGTTCAGGCTGTCCACCAGCGACACGCTGGACACAGCCGCCTCGCCCACACCGGCCACCATCAGGGTGTCAGCCATGCCCATCGTCACGCTTAGGGTCTGCTCCAAAAACAGCGGCCAGATCAGCGCCACCAGCGCAGACCGCGTAAAAAGCGGCGCCTTTGCTTGCGTTGCGGTACCCATACCGGGAGTTCCTCCTTCATTTTCCTAAACCCAAAGGGCATAATATCTGCACGAATTATGTATCATTATAGCCCAACATCTGCGGTGATGCAATTGATAAAAAGCAAGGCAAACAGGCAAAAATTGCGCAAATTTGCTGTCCGGCTGCCGATGGCACAAAATTTGCAATCGGATGGATATTGCCCGGTTTGGGGCAGCAAAAAAACCGGGCCCCGCAGCGGGGACCCGGTTTTTGGTATAAAGTTTAGAAGTCGACCTCGGTGTCGTAGTAGCAGCACTTCAGCAGCTTTTCCATTTCTTCCTGACTGGGCTGGCGCGGGTTGGAGCCCGTGCAGGCGTCGGCGATGGCGTTCTTGGCGATCTCAGGCAGTCTCTCCAGGAACACATTCTCCGGGACAAAGCCCTGCTCGCAGGGGTAAGAGTCGGGGCCGTAGTGGCCGATGCAGTGCGGGATGTTCAGGTCGTCGTTCATGCCGCGCAGGTACTTGATAAGCAGGGCGACCTTCTCGTCGTCGTTGGCGCCGCCCAGGTTCATCTTGTCGGCGATCACACCGTAGCGGGCTTTGGCGGTGGGGTCTTTGGCGTTGAAGGCGATGACCTTGGGCAGGTACATGGCGTTGGCGGCACCGTGGATGATGTGGGCACCGTAATCCGCAAAGGCCGCGCCGGTCTTGTGGGCCATGCTGTGCACGATGCCCAGCAGCGCGTTGGAGAACGCCATACCGGCCAGGCACTGTGCGTTGTGCATGGCGTCGC
>OGYH01002625.1_pt1 | contig 13917 bp, 14 predicted proteins | sample 1576511 | NCBI WGS metagenome assembly OGYH01 (sample SAMEA3541522, study PRJEB24748) | human gut metagenome | biome: human gut; feature: human-associated habitat; material: faeces | place: China | collected 2012 | reverse complement strand
TGACGGAACATTTGCTCAATGGCGGCGGAGGCTTTTTCGAAGTAGTCCGGGGCGTACTCCTCTATGCAGGTGGATCGCGCGGCCTATCCCATTGCGGCGGTCATCAACGGCGCGGACGGCCGCGACGGCGCTCGGCGCGCCCTGAGCGAGACGCTGGCTGCCGCGGAGCCCGGCTGCTTCGTGGAGATGTCGGCGAGCTTGGCTCGCATTCGCGGCCTGGCCACGGGGGAGTGGGCTCGGGTGTTCAACGAGCGCGGATCCGTGGAGGCGCCGGTGCTCGTCACCGACCGCATCCGTCCCTTCCAATGCGAGGACAACGAGGGCCACTATGTGTGCTTGAACGGCATGGCCCTCGGCAGCGAGGATGCCGCGGCGGCCGTGTGGGGCGTTTTGGCCCCTGCGGCGGAAAGCCCCGTGGGGGCGGCCCGCGACGTCAAGGGTTTCCTGGTCGATATCGAGAAGGCTTAGGGGAGCATCATGGCTGACAAGGCAATTCTTTTCGACAGCAGTCGGTGCTCTGCCTGCCAGGCGTGCGTCGCTGCCTGCAAGGGCCGCTTCGGCCTCGGGCCTGCGTCATCGTCGGAGGATATGGCGGCGCGCGCGTTCGGGCGGGCGGCCGTGCTGGACGAGGAGGCGCCGCTTGCCGTGGCGCGCTTCGAGCGCACGCTGGCCGACGGGAGCACGGTATGGGAGGCGGCCCGCGCCGGCTGCGTGCACTGCGCCGAGGCGCCTTGCGCGGAAGTATGCCCCACCGGGGCGCTGGCGGTGAGCGGCGAGACAGGCTTTGTGACCCTGGATGCGGAGCGTTGCGTGAGCTGCCATTTGTGCGCCATGGTATGTCCCGCCGATGCCCCCCGCCATCGGGGAGAGCGCGGCGAGCTGTGCCTGTGCGACGGGTGCGCGGCCGAGGTGGCCGAGGGAGGCGTTCCCGCTTGTGTGGCTGCCTGCCCGCTGGACGCGCTGGCCTTCGACGATCGCGATGCCGTGGTTTCCCGGGCCAACGAGCGCGCAGCGGCTCTGCGCGAGCGCGGCTGGGCCAACGCTTCAGTGCTCGGTGTGAGCGAGCAGGGCGGCCACCACGTGGTACAGGTGATGAAGTACGGCGTTGCCGGCAGCATGCACGAAGCGCTGGCCTCCACCGGCGAGGTGGAATGGCTCGATGCCGCGAAGATGGCCGGTCCTGTGTCCGTGGGCGTCCTCGGCCTTGCCGCCGCGGGCGCCGTGGCGGGGTTGGTCTCCGAGTCCCGCAAGCAGCGCGTTGCCGAGACCGAGGCGGCTGCTGCCTCGATGGCCACGTTCAACCCCCTGCTTGACAACGAGAGTGTCGAAGGCGGGGAGGGTGCCGATGGCGATGCACGTGAGGTCGTGGAAGAGACCGCCCTTCAGGCCGCCTTGCGCCGCCGCAACGCCCTGCGTTCCAGGAAGGGCGCCACACCGGCCGCCGCCGCGGCTGCTGCAGTGGCCGCCGTACCGGTGGAGGAGTACCACTGGTACAACGCCGATGCTGCGAGCGACGATGAGGCGGAAGGCTTCGAGCCGCGCCTGGTGAGCTGCGGTCGTGCGCGCTTCGGCATGAAGGACTACGGCGTTGCGGACGGCTGGGGCGAGGACTTTGCCGGCGATGCGGACGACGCTGACGAGATTCCCGTGGTGGACGAGCTGAGCGACACCGGCGAGCTGTACGACGTGGAGGAGTTCAACCGCCTTCTGGCCGAAGACGCCGCCCTTGCCGCGGAGGCCGGGGAGGCCGACGACGCCGAAGAGCCCGGCGATCCCGAGCCGGCCGATGAGCTCGAGGCGATAGACGATTCCGAGCCAGTTGACGACGCTGAGGAAGAAGAGTCGGCTACAGAGCGTTCATAACGTATAGCGCATCTCTCGGCTATCCCGCGGTATCTCCATTCGTGCTAGAATGAAGACAGCTGTGGGGGACGGTTCGGTTCGTCCCCCACGGGGCTTGAAACCCGCTCGTCGTTGGTAGCGCAGGGCGGGTTTTACTTTGTCTTCAGGTAGTTCAGCTTGGCTTTGAGCTCGTTGTAGTGGCGTCGCTCCTCGGGAGTCCAGGGGTCGAAGAGGATGGTGCGTAAGGCTTCTTCGGCGCTGTCGCCAGCTCCCTCGCGGGGGAACAGATGCGTTTGGCTTCGGTCGTAGAGGGCGATCTCGTCGAACATTCCGCTTGCTTCCAGGACGCCGAGGTTGGAGACGATCTGATCGATGATCTTGTTGTGGTGCGCCGGGTCGGTGGCCCGGGGCGTCGTGCCGGCTACGCGTATCTCCTCGTAGCGAATTTGGTAGCTGACGAGTGAGATCTCTGGCTTTACGGCCATGAGTGCGAGGGACACCCCGTAACTGCGCTGGCGCAGCAGCTCCGCCGTTTTCAGGGGCACCTCTGCCGTGCGCAACGTGCCCTCGATGACGAGGTTGTATCCGATGCGCGAGAGCGAGTCGATAAGCGCCTCGGTCATGCGCCCCGCCCATGACGCGGTGTAATTAACGGCTTCGTCCCCGTAAATGCGCTGAAGCTCCAAGAAGCGGGGGTGAAACTTTCGATAGTCGTCCCCGTTGATGCTGATACCGTTGCCGTCCAGTCGGCGATGGACGATCTTGTGGAGTGTGGTTTTTCCTGCCCCGCTCTGGCCTCCGAGCAAAAAAGCCTGGGGCGCCGATTCAAGTGTGGGGCGATAGGCGTTCAGGAGGTTCCAACGCAACTCTTCGAACTTTTCGCTGAACTCCCTTTCGGTGCACTTTTCTTCGTCGCTCATAGTTAGGCCGCCTTTGCAAGCTGGGTCGAAAGGAACTGCTGGAAGCCTTTCAGCTGGCCGCGTATCTCATCGATGGTATGTTGATTGGCCGCTGACTCCGAAAGAATTTCGGGTACAAGACGAGCGATCTGTTGCTCGATGTCGTCGTAGATTATCGTCAGCTCGTCGTTGCCTTTGAGCTTTGCTTCGGCGCGCGCTCGGGAGATTTGCGCCATGATATCCCAGGCAGATTCGTTCAACACCTCCTGCTGCAACGTCAGCTCGTAGATTTCCGTCATGTCCATGATGTCTCCTTCCTCATCAAAGGTCACTTCCGCATAGACGATCTTCTCGACCGATGCGCGCTGCTTGGGGGTGAGCACGTCGCCGTCGCGCTCGAGGCAGCCGGCCATGAACTCGGGAATCATGGCGGCGCGAATGAGGTTGGCGTTGGCCTTGGTAGGGGCGATGCCCTTCTCGTAGCGAGTGATGCTGGCCTCGCCGATGCCGAGTAGCCGCGCAAAGGCCTGCTGGGAGAGTCCGTAGTGCTTCCGGATCTCCTTAATTTGCTGGGACATGTCGTGTTCTCTCATGATTATCCAATCTATAGATTGCCTAATAGGGGCATCATATCAGTTAGGTTAGGACATATTCGACATGAATTCGAAAAAATGATAGAGAAAAGCTCAGCAATATATCAATCAAAAGATAGAAAGAGGGCGATCCCTGTGAGATCGCCCTCTTCGGTAGGAAAATATGATGCTCGGGGCCTTGATGGCCCCTGGAGCTGTCGGTGCCTAGTCGCGGGTTAGTTTGCGGTGGAGGCGGTGGGGCTTGGCGGCTTCCTTGCCGAGACGCGCCTCGCGGTCGGCCTGGTAGGCCTCGAAGTTGCCCTCGAAGAAGTGCCAGCGGCCGGGGTTCTCGTCATCGCCTTCCCAAGCCAGAATGTGCGTGGCGATGCGGTCGAGGAACATGCGGTCGTGGCTGACCACGACTGAGCAGCCGGGGAAGTCGAGCAGCGCCGCTTCAAGGCTGGAGAGGGTCTCCACGTCCAGGTCGTTGGTGGGCTCGTCCAGAAGGAGCAGGTTGCCTCCCTCCTTCAGGGTGAGCGCCAGGTTCAGCCGGTTGCGCTCGCCGCCGGAGAGCACGCCCGCGGGCTTCTGCTGGTCGGCTCCCTTGAAACCGAAGGCGGCCACGTAGGCGCGGGAGGGCACTTCGGTCTCACCGACCATCATGTAGTCGGTGCCACCGGACACCACTTCCCAAAGCTTCTTGTCCGGGTCGATGCCCGCGCGGTTCTGGTCGACGTAGGCGATCTTCACCGTCTCGCCGATTTCCAGCTCGCCGCCGTCGAGCGGTTCTAGGCCCACGATGGTCTTGAACAGGGTGGTCTTGCCGACGCCGTTGGGGCCGATCACGCCCACAATGCCGTTGCGGGGGAGCTCGAAGGACAAGTCGTCGATGAGCACGCGGCCGTCGAATTCCTTGTGCAGGTTTTTCGCTACGAGCACCTTCGAGCCCAAACGGGGGCCGGCGGGAATCTGAATCTCCGCGAAATCGAGCTTCTTCGCCTTGCCGGCCTCGGCCACCATGGCGTCGTAGTTGGCTAGACGCGCCTTCGACTTCGCCTGACGGGCCTTCGGCGAGCTGCGCACCCACTCCAGTTCGCGCTCCATGCGCTTGGCAAGTTTGGCCTGGGCCTGGCCCTGGGCGGCCATGCGGGCGGCCTTGGTCTCCAGGTAGGTGGAGTAGTTGCCCTTGTAGGGGAACAGCTGGCCGCGGTCGACCTCGCAGATCCACTCGGCGGCGTGGTCGAGGAAGTAGCGGTCGTGGGTGACGGCGAGCACGGCGCCGGGGTAGGTCTTCAGGTGCTGTTCGAGCCAGAGGACCGACTCGGCGTCCAGGTGGTTGGTGGGCTCGTCGAGCAGCAGCAAGTCGGGCTGTTCCAGAAGCAAGCGGCACAGCGCCACGCGACGGCGCTCGCCGCCGGAAAGGATGCTCACGGGCGCGTCCGGGTCGGGACACTGCAGCGCGTCCATGGCCTGGGAGAGCTGGGAGTCGAGATCCCACCCGTTCGCGGCGTCGATCTCGTCCTGCAGCTTGCCCATCTCGTCCATGAGGGCGTCGAAGTCGGCGTCGGGCGCGGCCATCTCCTCGCCGATCTGGTTGAAGCGTTCCATCTTGGCAAGCACGTCGGCAAAGGCCATCTGAATGTTCTCGAGGACGGTCTTATCCTCCTCAAGCGGCGGCTCCTGCAGAAGGATGCCCACGGTGTAGCCAGGCGTCAGGCGCGCCTCGCCGTTGGAGACTTCCTCCAGGCCGGCCATGACTTTGAGCAGGGTGGACTTGCCCATGCCGTTGGGCCCCACGACGCCGATCTTCGCGCCGGGATAGAACGACAGCGTGACGTCGTCGAGAATAACCTTGTCGCCCACCGCCTTGCGGGCCTTGTACATTTGGTAGATGAACTCTGCCATGATGCTCCTGTTCCCTCTGCTCGGTTTCTCGGCCCGCAGCGCGAAGCGCATGCGAGAAGGCCGCCTCGCCGAGCGAGCCGTCCAATGCTTGGGCGGTATTTTCCCAGAAGTACCAGGGCGACGCCATAGCTCCCCGAGGAAAGCGCGGGAATTGCGCCAAAAAGCCCCTTGACCTTAACGCAGGGACAACCCTTACGGTTGAATGGCGCCGCAAAGTGCGGTGCGCGAGCCATTCGTCCTATGAGGAGAGGAGAGGGAAATGAGAAGAGCCAAGAGAATGACCTTGGCGCTGGGCACCGTATGCCTAGTAGGAGCCTTGGCGGCGCTCGGCGTTGCGGGGTGCGCGCCCCAAACGACTCAGCCGGCCGAGAAGGACGCTGCCCCGGCAAAGGCGGACGCCACCGTGCCGACGACGTTTCTACCGGCGGTCATCGAGCTGGAAGACGGCACTAAGGTGCAGCGCACGCCCGACGAGACCGTGGAGCAGAACACCCTCGACGGGGGCTACTCCTATTTCCTGCAAAGCGAGGAGACCATAGCCGAGGCCCCGTACAACACCACGTTCCTCCATGCTAACGAGCGCGGCTGCAATTCGTGTCACGAAGACTTGGCCAGCACGCTCAACAACATGCAGTGGAGCCATGTCGATCTGAGCAACGGCTACGGCATCCAGGTTACCGTGCAGATGTGCAAGGACTGCCACACGTTCGGCTACGGGTATATGGCCAATCAACACTCCTTCGGCAGCCTTATCCATGGTATTCACCAGGATACGGCCCAGGATATCGATTGCTGGAGCTGTCATGTGGGTACTGATCCGGCGGAGGGAATGCAGCTTTGGGATGAGGCCAAGTTCACACAGCTGCGCGGCATCCGAGCCGTGTCGGACATCGATGCCCAGTTCAGCTATGATCAGGACAAAATAACCCCCAACGATGCCTTGTTCGACTTCGATTGGCTCTACTACGACAACGACTTCATGCGCCATGAGAAGACGGCTGAAAATGCTGAGACCGACCAGGAGACTTTCGACACCTGGACCGTCACGCTGAGCGGTGCCGTGCAGAACGAAAGCACGCGTACTCTGCCCGAGCTCGTGGACGCGTTCGGCACGGAAAACGTGACGGCCACACTGCACTGCACGCTGGATTCCATCGGCGGTCCGCTTATCCAGAACTGCGAGTACACCGGCATTCCCCTTAAGAAGATGCTCGACGAGGCGGGGGTGGCCTCCGATGCGGCGGCTCTCCAGATTCTGTCCTCCGATGGGTTCGTGGAAGTGATGGACATCAAGAAGGCCGAGACTACTCTGATCGGCCTGCAGGTCAACGGCGAGACTCTGCCGTGGGATCAGGGCTACCCGGCCGTGCTCGTTGCTCCCGGTGCGGCGGCTCCGGCCTGGGTCAAGGAGGTCTCCGACATCGTCGTCCTTACGGAGGAAGAGGCGAAGGCCTATCAGGAATGGAACGGCTGGCCCAAGGAGAACGTCGGCGCCGGCAACAGCTACCTCGACTACTACGCACCAGGCAGCTGGCCGTTCGTGACCGACTCCACCCAGTTCGTCAACAAGCCCTCCACGGCTATCTTCGACTTCCAGAACGGCCAGATCATCAAGGTGGGGGAGCCCTACGAGTTCATCGGATACGCCACGGCCTACGACGAGACCATTGCCGCGCTGGAGTTTTCCATGGACGGTGGAATTAGTTGGAAGCGCTTCGATACGCCGAACGTCACCAACGCCAAGTGGGTCATCTGGCACTTCACTTACACGCCGCAAGAAGAGACGGCCTACGTCCTTTCGGTACGGGCCATTACCGACACCGGCCGGGTGAGCGACGAGCCGGTGGAAGTGATGTTCAACGCGAAGTCGGCTATCTAGGAAGGGGACGAATCATGAGCAAAAGAGGAAGCATAGCTGTAAGCGTCGTCGCCCTGGGGGCCATGACGATGTCAACCTTGTCGTTGGGTCAAGCTTCCGCGGCACCGGCCACCGAACCCTCGGGAGACGCCGTGGAGCCGCAGGCCTGTGAGTGGGTGTCAGAAGAGAGCGTGTCGGACGTGCGCGCGGTGAGCAATCTGGAAGGCACATTCGCCTGGAACCAAGATGCCGTGACGGGCAACGAGGAGCTGCGCCATGTCCTGTACGAGGGCGTGTCCCAATACCTGTGCGGCGTTCATGGGAACGTGGCGGAGGTGGCCCAGGGGGCGTCGTCGCTCAACCAGGCGGTGACCGACGGCGACCGCATTGTGGCCCTGAGAGTAGAGGGCGATGTTCGCAACTCCTTTGTGGCCACCATTGAGGAATGCCTCGACGAGGCACCTATCCAGACGGTTCTGGGCTGCACCTGCGCCGGCAATCCCGCTGATGGCCGAGCGAGTGCCAACGCCGAGGTGACTGGCTTTACCGTGGCCGCGTTGCTTGAGCGGGCCCAGCCTGTCGAGGAGGCGAACGCCATCACCTTCACAGCTCAGGATGGCTATGCAGTGACCTTGCCGTTGTCCTATGTGCAGCAGCGCCATAGCGTGATCGTCACGGAAGTAGGCGGTGCTGCCATCGACGAGGCGCTCGGTTGCCAGAACCAGCTGTGGCTTGGGGCGACCTCGGCCCGGTCCTTTGTGCGTGACGTTGTTTCTATCAAGGTTGAGTCGCTGCCCCAGGAGCCAGGGGTGCCGACGCTGCAGGGCTTGAACCAGCCCAACGTCGGTGTGGTCGAAGGGGCGGTAGAGTAATGATCGCCCCCATTCAGGCCGACCTCGGTTCGCCGATAGAGCTGAAAGGCTATGCGCAGAACTTCGATGCTCCAGTGATGGCGGTGCAGTTCTCGTGCGACGAAGGGGAGACGTGGACGACGTTCGAGACGCCCGGGGCCGACGCCTCGTTGAACGTGAACTGGCGTTTTTCCTTCACGCCGCCGGCCGCCGGCTCCTATCGGCTGCTGATTAGAGCCGTGTCGGCGGACGGGGCGGCTACGCCCGAGGCCGCTGTCGTCCCCATTACGGTTCGGGAAGCGGCTTAGGCTGTGCATTCTTGGGAAGAGGCGGTGAAATCGCTCGACTCGCGGTTTCACCGCCTCTCCGTCACGCCTCTACGGCGATGGGAATCTGCTGCTTGAACAGCATGTTGCGACCGTCGAAATCGAAGGCCGGCGTGTCGGCGATGATTTCGCCGAGGTAGTCCCCAGCTATGGCAAAGTGGTGCTTCTCAGCGTAGGCGAGCAGTGTTTCCAGTCCCTGAAGCTCGGCATTGCTGCCGTCGTCGTTAACGTAGTGATCGGTGTAGAGGGTCAGATACCGGGCCGCTTCAAGAACTTCTGCCTCGCAACCTTCGGGAACATGCTCGCTTTCCACGAAGACGAACGATCCCGACAGCTTGAAGTCGTGCTCTCGAAGGCTTTTTTCGGAAATTCGACACCCCACGCCTCGGAAGAGAGATCGTGGTAGGTTGTGATCCAGGATGGCGCGTTTGGTCTGGCGCAGATTAATCTCCCATTCCCGTAGAAACCCGACGCCGTCGGAGGTTACTTGGACAGACCCCTCGTGGAAAATGGGAAAGTTGACCAGCGTGCGCGTCGGGATGTTCTCGATCATCACTACGTTGAACAGCGGTCTTTCGCGCATAGTTCGACAGCTGTCGAGGAGGCGCTGCGCGTCTGAGAGGGCCGAGCGACATTGGGAAATGGTCTCCTCCAAGGCGCGCATGCGCTGGACGAGCGCGATTTCCAGCTTGTCCAAATCCCTTTGCTCAATTAGCGTGCGGATCTCGTCGATGCTGAACCCCAGGCCCTCGAATTCGGTGATCATGTCGATGGTCGAGCTTTGCTCGAGCGAGTAATAGCGATACCCGTTCGACTCGTCCACGTAATCTGGCTCGAGCAGCCCTTTACTTTGATAGAAGCGCAGCGCTCGCTCGCTGACACAGTTCAACGAGGCCATCTCCCCGATAGTGACCTTCTCTTCGCCCATATCCCCCTCCTGAGCTTTGTTTAGAGTGTACGGACATTATAGCGCTTGCGCTTCGGGGGAGGCTATACTGGACGCGACCCCCACGGGAGGAGTTCCGATGATCCGCATCCTTTTCGTCTGCCACGGCAACATCTGCCGATCGACTATGGCCGAGTTCGTGCTGAAGGATATGGTGATGCGTCGGGGGCTTGCCGATCGGTTCCATATCGAGTTGGCGGCGACGAGTGTTTGCGCTGGTGAATAGGTATTTTCTAGGGGTTTGAGCTAAGCTAAAACCGTCTTAAAACTGTGCTAGGATGAGCGCGATTTTGAGGCGAAATTTCAGTGGTCAAGTTGTACGGTTTTGTACGATTTGGGCTTTTTACAACGATTTTTACAACTTTTGAGCTTCGATATGGCTGTTGTGCGAAACCTAAAGAGGCATGGTCGTAAATGAGGAAAGCAACGGTGTTGGCAGATCATTGCCGCCGAAGGGAGCAGGTGCCTGAGGGTGGCTTTCGGTGACGCTGGCCGAAGGGTTTCCGAAGAGCAACCTTGAAGCGGTTCCCAAAAGCACTGCAAGGGGCTATAATACGAGGCGTACCAGCAAAGCCCGTTCCTTAGCGGCAAAACTCAGGGTTCACGGGCGGCGCAGGTATATTCGAAATGAAGGGTCAGTTAGCGCTGGCCCTTTCTCTTTCTCCCTTCGTCATCCGTTCGCGTCGATTTCATCTCCCGCCAGACCTCAAGAACGAAGCCTGCTATTGTGGCGACCGCCGCAGCGGCGAAAAGAATACTCTCCATGGCAGCACTCCTTTACTCTCGGAGCGCCGCCCGCGCGGACTTTGCTGGCACGTGGGCGGAATTTTAGCATAGAAAATGCACGATTGAACGAAATCCAAGTTCCTCTATAATTTACTGGAAAGCAAGGACCGCCCCTCTCCATGCAAAGGATTTCCCCATGCCCCAAACACCCATTCGCATCCTTTTCGTCTGTCACGGCAACATCTGCCGATCGACTATGGCCGAGTTCGTGCTGAAGGACATGGTGGCGCGGCGGGGGCTTACCGAGCAGTTCCACATCGAGTCGGCGGCGACGAGCACCGAGGAGATCGGCAACCCGGTGCATCCGGGCACGGCGGCGGTGCTGCGCGAGTACGGCATTGGCGGCTTTGAGGGCAAGCGCGCCCGGCAGCTGCGCCGTGCCGACTACGACGCCTTCGACTTCATCATCGGTATGGACACGGCCAATATCCGCAACATGAATTGGATCCTCGGTGGTGACCCCGACGGCAAGGTGTTCAAGCTCTTGGAATTCGCCGGCACCAGCCGCAGTGTGGATGACCCTTGGTACACGGGCGATTTCGAAACCACCTACGCTGATGTGTGCGATGGCTGCGAGGGGCTGCTGGCGTATTTGGGCGTTTGAGGCTGGACTCTGATACCGGGGCACTGTGGTGGTGCGCTGCCAAAAACGGAGCTTTGGTACCGTGCCTCGAGAGGGGGCTGCCAAGATCGCGGCTTTGGTACCGCGCCGTAGCGGAATCGCGGTCAAATCGTCCGGTTTGGTACCTTTTCGTGGCGAGATTCGAGGTTTGATACCTGCCGTTTGGCAAATCTCGCAGTTTGGTACCCGCGAAAGCTGAGCAGCGATATCGCGACCAGGCATTTCTCTGAGTTACGGGAACCAAATCGCCGAAGTTGGCAGAAAATAGGGAACCAAACCTCGGATCTTGCCAAAGATCCTTCGCAAATTAGCTGCAGGGGTACCAAACTGGCCAGTTTGGTCAGCGATGACGAGGCTTTAGGCAGTGGCGCGTGCAGTCGTTGGGGCGTGCTGGAACTTTTGGTGGTGTATTGACGAGACGTTACCCCTATACTGGGAGAGGCAACCGTCTTTCCGAGAGGCCCCTATGTCCGATATTCTGCAGACCATTTTCTCGCCGGCGTGCCTCTTCACGGGGTATGCCATCGCGTTGCCCATTCAAATTCTTTACGACGGATTGCTCGCCTACATTATTCCTCCGAAATCGAAAAGGGCTTACTGGGTCATCGTCATCGCGGTAGCTATGGTGCTCATATTGTTCCGACCGCTTTATCCTACCGAGATCCGGGGTATGCTTGGCATATTCCAGTCAATCGTGCTGCCGATCTGCCTCATGACGGGGTCGGTGCCAAAGCGCGTCATTGTGTGCTCGCTCGCGATGGTGCTCATGGCGGTGGCGGAGCTTACAGGGGCGGTCATCTGGGTGTCGAGTACCGGTTTGGAAATGATGAACGATCAGCTTGCCCTGACCTATGCCCCGCTTACCATCTTCATGGGGCTGGTGGGCTACGGGCTTGTGATGACGCCGGCCATGATCGTCATGGGGAAGGTCGTGCATCGCTTCTTTCCCGACGCGAAAAAGGACCGACGCGGTCGACGTGCATCAGGGACTGCCTCTCCGGTGTGGATGCGGCGATTGGCTCTGTTTCCCCTGATGCAGGTGCCGCTCATCTTCATCGTGCTGGGCATTTGCTTCAGCGTCACGCGGGGAGAGACTGCGTTTGTGGTTGCTTCCACGGCAATTTTGCTGCTGTGCACGGCTATTGATGCGCTGCTGTTTCTGCAGATGCGCCGTTCTGCCGAGAGGCAGCGGGCTGAGATTAAGGCAGCGCTTCTGGAGGAGCGATTGGCGGGATATCTGCGCGAGCTGACCGCAGTACAGGAGCTCCTTGGCGACACCGCGCGCCTGCGCCACGATTTGCGCAACCACCAGGCCGTGGTGGCGACGCTGTGCGAGTGCGGAGACCTCAGAGCGGCCCTCGATTACCTTGAAGGTGCCGTTGTCGCGCTGCGCTCGATGCGGGTGGATGCTGCCAGTGTCTTCTCGGATGCGATCGACGGAGTTTCCATGGGGACGCGTGCGTGCGCCCAGGGAAAGGAAGGGGAGCGGTCGTGGAAGCGCTGATGACGGTGCTGGCGCCCAAACATCTATTTATGCTGCTGTGCGCCGCGATGCCCATTCAAATGCTTTACTACTGGCTTCTGCAGAGGGCCATCCCGCCGAAATCGAAGAAGGCCTACTGGGTTGTGGGGGTGTCCCTCTCCCTGGTGGTTGCTGCATTGCGGCCGATTATGCCCGAGGTGCTCAGAGGCAGTTTCGGCATGGTGCTTTCGGTGCTCGTTCCCATTTTCCTTTTGGGCGGTCCGTTGGTGAGGCGCATCAGCGTGTGCTGCATCGGCATGATCTGCATGGCGGTCGGCGAATTGTCCGGAGGTCTTTTCTGGATAGCGGTCACCGGACTGGAGGTCATGAGTCCCGATTACGCGTTCGCCAATGCGGGCGCCTATGTGGCATCGGGGATTGTCGGGTATGGCATGGTGATGACGCCGTGCATGCTGGGACTGGCGAAGTTCTGCCGCCGGTTCTTCCCCGATGCTGTAACGACGGCGGCTTCGCGGAAGGGCTCCGGAAGGACGCAGAACGCGCAGGATGCGCAGGATGCGCGGGCGGGCGAACGAGCCGGCAAGCAAGCGAGCGGTGAAGTGGGTGCGCGGGGTGCGCAGGCGGCTGTCGAGGTAGGTGTGCAGGCGGCCGCTGAGGTAGGCATGCAGGTGAGTGATCGACCGAGCGAAGGGGGCACTCGGTCTTTGTGGCTTCAGCGTATCGCGCTTCTGCCTCTTGTGCAGCTGCCCTTCGTCTTCCTTTTGCTGCTTATCTCGTACAATCTGTTGCGCGGCGAGACCCACTACGTCGTGTGGTCTGCGGGCCTTCTGTTTGCGTGCGTGATCGTGGATCTTCTTTTGTTCGTGCAGATAAGCCGCTCTATGGAAAGCCGCCGGACGGAGATTGAGGCAGCGCTTCTGGAGGAGCGGCTGGCGGGGTATTTGCGCGAGTCGGCCGCCGTGCAGGGGCTTTTGGACGACACCGCGCGCCTGCGCCACGATTTGCGCAACCACCAGGCCGTGGTGGCGACGCTGTGCGAGCGCGGGGACCGTACCGCTGCCTTGGGCTACCTCGAGGATGTTGCGAACTCTCTTTGACATTCCGGACTCTCTTTGAAGAAAGGCGTCTCATGAACCACTCGATTCTCCATCGCATCTCGTTTCTGCTGTATCCCGCAAGCCAGCTCGTCATGGTGGCGGTGTCGGCTATCTGGATCGTGCGCCTTCAGCTGCCTGAGGTGTATCTCTGGATCGTGGGGCTTCTCGCGCTGGCTTGCATTCCCGTCGATTTCCAGCTGTTCCGCGAGGTGCGCAAGACGCAAGAGGCCGACATTCTGCGCGAGCGGGTGCGCATGCTGGAGGAGCAAGAACGGGTGCAAGTGGCCTATCGCGAGCGCATTGCGGCCGATATGGAGGACATCATGAAGCTGCGCCGCGAGGTGGCGGAGGAGATGGACGAGGCGGTGCGACGCTTGCGTGAGCAAGAGGAAGGGGACGCTCAGGAGCGGCTTTCGCGCGCTGTCGACATCATGGGCTCGACGGCCTTTCGCCTGTGCGAGCATCGTTCGGCCGATGCGGTGGCGACGATGAAGGTGAAGGCGTGCGAGGAGGCGGGGGTGCGCCCTCGGTTCTCCCTTGAGATACCTTACGACGTGGCGGTGCCGGCGGTGGAGCTGTGCGCCGTGATTGCGAATTTGGCGGACAACGGCCTGGCCGCCGCTTTGCGGGCGCGGGATGCGAACGAGCTGGGCGAGTTGGGCGGCCTGGGTGAGCCGGGCGCGTCGAACGAGCCGGGTGCGTTGGGCGCGTCGGGCGAGCCGGATGCGTC
>OGYH01002623.1_pt1 | contig 13922 bp, 15 predicted proteins | sample 1576511 | NCBI WGS metagenome assembly OGYH01 (sample SAMEA3541522, study PRJEB24748) | human gut metagenome | biome: human gut; feature: human-associated habitat; material: faeces | place: China | collected 2012 | reverse complement strand
AAGTGGGAGGGATTATGGCTAATCAGAACTCGCTTGCTGATTTCATGTATGAGAATATGATGCTTGAAATGAATGTAATTCATTCCGCATGGAATACAAGGTGTAAAAAATTGGAATTTCTTGGTTCTTCGTGTATCTACCCGAGATTGGCCCCTCAACCAATGAAAGAAAGCTGTTTGTTGACTTCAGGATTGGAGAAAACAAATGAGGCGTATGCGCTTGCAAAAATATCAGGATTGAAATATTGTGAGTTTCTCAATAGACAATATGGTACAGACTTTATTAGTGTGATGCCAACCAATTTATATGGTCCAAATGACAATTATCATCCAACCCATAGCCATGTTCTACCCGCTTTAATTCGTCGTTTTCATGAGGCTAAGGAAAAGAAACTTCCTTCTGTGGTGTGTTGGGGTGATGGAAGTCCTTTGAGAGAGTTTTTATATGTGGATGATTTAGCGAATCTATGTGTTTTCTTGATGAATCATTACAGCGGTAATGAAACAGTAAATGCATGACCTGCACCTTTACGGTGTCGCCGTCATGCAGCACGGCTGCAATGTCCTGCACGAACTCGTTCGATACCTCGGAAATGTGGACCATGCCCACCCGGCCTTCCGGCAGTGCCACGAAGGCACCAAACGGCTTTACGCCGGTAACGCGGCCCTCAAAAACGTTTCCAACCTCAATTGCCAAAACTCAATACTCCTTGTTTTCCTAGAATGCGCCTGCCGCCCGGCTCATTTGCCCGTCACGTCCACAAAAATGCGCTCGTTGGGCGCGGCATAGTTGTAAGAGTCGCGTGCGACCCACTCGGTGATCTGGTCCGCGTCGCCGCTGAGGATGCGCTGCATCTCCTGGTTTTCCGTCTGCTGCTGGGCGATCTGCTCGTTCAGCGTTTCCAGCTCCGCACGCTTGGAGCTGATGGTGACCTGATTGGAAATGTAGGCTGCCAGCATGCTGAGCAGCATCAGCACAAAAAACAACCGGATCAGCGTTTTGCCAAACGCACGCTTCCCGCCCTTTTTGCGGCTCTGATTTGCCATTGCACACGCCCCCATCTGCGCAGCAGACACACTGCGTCCCTTCTCTTACTTTGATACGTTTGAATTATACAACACACGGCGCTGGTTTGGCAAGTTCTTTTTCGGATTTTTTGCGGTTCTTTTTGCGTTCCGGCGTTCTTTGCGTGCTGCGCGGCGCGCCGCGTGCCGCTGCGCCAGCGGCCGCAGCACCCATTGCCGGGCAAGGCGCACCGGAGCACCCAGCACCCACGCCAGACACTGCCCGGCCCACCGCACCGGAATGCCCAGCACGGCTGCCGTGCAAAGGGCTGCGGCAAAGGCCGCCAGCACCATGTACCAGCGCAGCACCCCGGCACTGCTGAGGGCGGCAGCATAGCTCTGCACGCCGAACAGCACCGCCCCGGTGAGCAGGGCATCCGGCACAAAGGCACTCCGCCCCCGCACCGGGAAAAACGCCCGTACCACACCCACGGCTGCACCCAGTATGGTGCAGGCGGCCAGCTCCCGCCCCAGCTGGGCGGGCTGCAGCACCGGCAGCATCAGCGCAGAAGCCGGTGCCAGAAGCCCCCGGCAGCGGCAGTGCGGGTATATTCCAGCACATCGAACCGGCCGGTGAGCTTTGCTTCCCCGGCTTCCAGATCCAGTGAAACGACACTGAGCTGCGCCCCGGCCAGATGCAACGTGCCCTTGCCCGTTTCCAGTGCGGCACTCTCGGGGCTGCAATGCAGTACCTTCTGCACCCCGGTCACGGTAAGGGTGGTGCGGCTTTCCAAAATCAGGTCATGGGGCCGGGCTGCGGGTCTTTCTTCCGGTTTCGGCATAAGGCAAAGCTCCCTTCCTCTGGGAACATCCTATGCGGGGCGAGGCCGGTTTTATTCCTTGGGCGGCTCGACGGCCAGCACGGCGGGCTGCTCGATGATCTCGTACATCTCGCGGGCCACGTCCTTGGTGCGGGGCTCCACGTCCGAGAGCACCCGCACCTTGATGGGCCGGTTGCCAAAGGTGACCTCGATGATGTCCCCGGCATTGACGGCCTGGCTGGCCTTGGCCACCTTGCCATTGATGAGGATACGGCCTGCATCCGCCACTTCGTTGGCCACGGTGCGGCGCTTGATCAGGCGCGAAACTTTCAGGTATTTGTCCAGACGCATGTGCGTGGTTCCTCCTTTTGTACAAAAAACGCCGCCGCACCTCCTGTGAGGCAGCGGCGGCAAAGCAAAAATCAGCTTACAGGGTGTCCTTCAGGGACTTGCCGGGCTTGAACACGATGCTGCGGGAAGCAGCGATGGTGATAGGCTCACGGGTGCGGGGGTTGATGCCCTGACGCTCGGCGCGCTCACGCACCTCAAAGGTGCCAAAGCCGGAGATGGTGATCTTTTCGCCCTCTGCCATGGCCTTGCCCAGTGCCTCAAACATGGCGCTGACAGCACGCTCAGCGTCCTTCTTGCTCATTTCGGTGTTTGCTGCCACCTGTGCAATCAGATCGGTCTTGGTCATACGATAAACCCTCCAAAAATCCTATTTTTGTGTTACTTCATTTCTTCTATCGGGGCAGGCGCATCCGCCTGAATACCGCGTTGTTCCTGCTGCAGACATGCATCGCAGAACCGCCTGGACGCAAAGGTCAGTGCCTCTTCGGCGTCCACACCGGCCAGCCGCATGGCATTGGCCGCTGCAAACAGCAGCTTCCCCGCTGCGTCGGCGTTCTGCGCAGCGTTCCAGCCGTCCACAGCCTGCTGCAGAGCCTGCTGTGCCTGCGTTCCTTCCGGCTCCGGCACACCGCAGCGCACCGCACGCTTCTGCAGCTTCTGGGCACGCATGAGGGCCGGCAGGGTGGCCGGCACCGTGTTCAGCTCGTCGGCCAGGGTGGTGCGGCCCTTTTCCTTATTCTTGAGCGCATCCCAGCCGTTTATACCGGCATTCTGCGCCGCCGAAGAGGCAAAGATGTTCGGGTGCCGGAACACCAGCTTCTCGCACACCTCGCGGCACACGTCCTCAAAGGTAAAGCGCCCGCGCTCCTCTTCGATGACGGCATGGAACGCCACCTGCATCAGCACATCGCCCAGCTCCTCCCGGAGCATGGCCGGGTCGTCGGCGTCGATGGCCTCCAGCACCTCACAGGTCTCCTCCAGAAAATTTTTCCGGATGGAAGCATGGGTCTGCACTTTATCCCAGGGGCAGCCGTTTTCCGGGTCGCGCAGGATGCGCAGCACTTCCAGCAGCTGTTCCGCGGTATAGGGTGCGCTCGGTACCCAGTCCAGCATGGCAGGCCCTCCCTTCCAAAAGATACTACAAATTGTACCGCATCCTCTGCGGTTTTGCAAGGGTATCAGGGCATTTCCCGGTATTTTTACGGAGATTTCTCTTTTTTCGCAAAAACAGGGCGGTATCCTGCCAAAGGGGACACCGCCCGTTTTCCGGTTTTTGCTGGGGCGCTGTTTACGTTACAGCTGTGCGCCGCACTTATTGCAGAACAGTGCATCGTCCGAGACGGGTGCACCGCACTGCGGGCAGGTCTTGCGGGGCTTTTCGGCAGGCGCTGCCTCAGCAGCGGGAGCTTCTTCAGCAGCCGGCTCTTCGGCTTCGGTGAATTCCACCTCAGCGGTTTCCGCCGGGGTCAGAGAGGCTTTCAGGCGGGCGATCTCGCCCTCGATGCTGTCGATCATCTCGATGTATTTATCCACCAGCGGCTGGTTTTCTTCCTTGCCCTTGGCCAGACTGTACACCAGTGCGCCCAGCTGACGCTGTGCCTTGAGCAGCTTGCCCTGCTCATTGACGATCAGTGCCTGGGTCTTGCCCTTCTCGGCCAGGTCTTTGGCGGCGTTCTTGCCTTTTTCTGCGTATTCCAAGCCCATTTCCTTGATCTTATTGAAATCGAAATCCATAAAAGACACCTCTCTCTTCCTCCATACACGGCCCGGCCTGCGCCGGACCACGGGTTGTGGGGTCATGCCCATTATAGCGCGCCGCCTGTACAATTGCAACGCATGTCCTGCATTTTTTACAGTTTGGTGCAGGTTTGGAAACAAATTTTTCGCATTTTCCCCATATCTTGGGGGTCGGTCAGACCTTGCCGCCATAGAACTCCCGCAGCATGCTGTCGGGCGGCAGCAGGTCCAGGCTCAGCGGTGCCACATGCTCAAAGCGGCGGGCCGTCTCATCCCACAACTCGGCATTGTGGCCTTCCAGCGTGAACTGGCGGCGCACCACGCCCAGCAGGTTGGAGATCAGGCCCAGCTCGTAGGTAAAAGAGGTGTCCAGCAGAAAGTCTGCCGTGGTCTTGAAGCCCTTGATATACCGGGTCTCGCCGTCCAGCACATGGTCCCACATGGTCAGGGTCTTGGCCGGGCTGCGGCCGCGGGTGGCGGCATCCCGCAGGGTGCGGCGGCACAGGCGGATATCCTGGGTGTTGATCACCCGGCGGCCGTCGATGCAGTATTCCTCCCGCAGACCGGCATAGATGCGGTAGATGTCATCCCCCTTCACAAGGCCGGTGAGCTCCGGGTTCAGGGCATGGATGCCCTCCACCAGGCACACGCCGCCCTGCAGGTCGATGGGTTCTGCTTCATCCGAGCGCTTCTCGGCCGAGAAGTCGTAGACGGGCAGGGTAGTCTTGCCGGTTTCGCTCAGCTCCCGCAGGCACTGCTTGATGAGCGGCAGGTCCAGCGTATCGGGGTTCTCATAGTCCAGCGTGCCGTCCGGCAGGCGGGGGTAGAACTCCGCCCCCTTGAAGAAATTGTCCAGACTGATGACCTGCGCCGGGGTGCCCTGCTGCTGCAGGGCGCGGGCGATGCAGTGGGCGCTGGTGGTCTTGCCGCTGGCCGACGGGCCGGTGAGCATGACGATCTTTGCGCCGGACATGCGGATCTTCTCGGCGGCATAATTCACCCGCTGGGCATAGCTGTGCTCGCTCAGCTGTGCCAGCCGCTGCGGGCTGCAGGCCGCCACATTGTAAAGGTCGATCTCAACCAGACGCTTCGGGACCCAGATCGTGATCATAAAAATCAGCCACTCCTTTTTTCCGTTCCAGTACCTCCGCAAAGCGCTGGATATACTCGTTCGGATACTTGAAATTGAAGATGCGCTGCATCCGTTTGCCGCCGTCGGCCACCAGCTTGGTGCTGCCGCCCGCACCGGCGGAAAGGATGGTCTGAACTTCCTCCATGATGTAGATGTTGTAATATCCCTCGTGGCCCGGTTTGCACCAGCCCACGTTTTCCAGGTTCTGCAGGGTGTTCTTCTGGCGGTAGAGGTAATAGGGCCGGTAGCCCGCCTCGGCCAGCAGGTGACACTTTTCCAGCATGGCGGCCACGTCGGCGTAGTCGTTTTCCCGCTGGTCCTCGATGACGATCCGGGAGGCCCGCTTGAGGGTCAGGGTGTGCACGGTGATGTTCTCCGGGTCGAGGGCAATGGCCTGCCGCAGACTGTGCTCAAAGCTCTCCACCGTGTCGCCGGGCAGACCGGCGATGAGGTCCATGTTGATGTCGTCGTGGCCTGCCTTGCGGGCCTCGGCGTAGCAGTCCAGGATGTCCTGGGCCGAGTGCTTGCGGCCGATGCCGGCCAGTACCTCGTCCGAGAAGGTCTGGGGGTTGATGGAGATCCGGGTGGCCCCGTACTTCTTGATGACAGCCAGCTTTTCGGCGTCGGTGCAGTCCGGGCGGCCTGCCTCCACCGTATATTCTACGACTTTGGACAGGTCAAAATTCTGCCGCACGGTGCCCATGAGCTGCCGCAGCTGGTCGGCCGAAAGGCTGGTGGGGGTGCCGCCGCCGATGTAGATGCTGCACAGGGTCAGCCCGGCCTTGTCGGCCTGCCTGCGGATCTCTTCCACCTCGTTGCACAGGCAGTCCACATAGGGCTGCACCATCTTGCGGTCACGGTCAAGGTTGCAGCTCACGAAGCTGCAGTAGCTGCACCGGGACGGGCAGAACGGGATGCCGATGTACAGGCTGTAGGTCCCGGGTTCATTGCCCACTTTCAAAATCGGCTCCTGCAGGTCGGCAATGGCCTTGGCCATCTGGTATTTCTGCTGGGAGCAGTCGAACCGGTCAAGGAAAAAGTGGTCGATCTCCGCTTCCGTCCAGCCTGCGGCGCGCTTGTCGTGGATGAGCCGCACCGGGCGCACACCGGTCATTTTGCCCCATGGCGGGCGGATGCCGGTCCAATCCCGCAGCAGATCATAGGTCAGGCTGGCAAGGCTGAATTCCGGGGTCTCGCCGCCCTGTTCCACAGGCGCGGGCAGCGGTGCGTGTCGTTCAGCACTTCTGCCGTCCTGACGCACCAGTGCATGCAGGCCGTCCGGCGTTTTTTCTGCCCAGACGCAGTCCTCGGCGTTCTCCGGCGGGGTGAGGGTGAGCGGTGCCATGGGGTAAAACAAACGCACCAGATGCTCCACTTCGTAGCCGGAAGGCAGGCCGGTAATATAAATCTTCATGTTGTTCACTCTTTAAAATAAATCATTGTTGCCGCGCACAGCGCTGCGGATGAAGTAATTGTTGTCCAGTTCATCGCCAAAGGTGGAGAACTCGCCATGGCCGGGCAGCACCTGCGTGCCGCGCGGGATGGGCAGCTTTGCCAGCTTACGCAGACTCTCGGCCATCTGTGCACTACTGCCGCCCTCCAGATCGGTACGGCCGATGCTGCCTGCAAACAGGGTATCGCCGCAGAAGAGATACTCACCACACAGCAGCACCACGCCGCCGGGCGTATGGCCGGGCGTGTGCCAGACCGTGAACTGCAGCTCGTCTACCGAGACAGTCTCCCCTTCTGCGTAGCCGCAGTCCGCTGCGCTCAGCGGATACATGCGGTCGCCTGCAAGGTCGGCAGCCTCACAGTAGAGCTTTGCGTTCCACTCGGTGCGCAAGACTTCGGCGCTGCCCACATGGTCGTAGTGGCCGTGGGTGCACAGGATGGTGGTGAGCTGCGCATTGTTTTCCTTTAAAATTTTATCGTAGGTCTGCGCATCTGCCGCCGGATCAATGACCACGGCATGGCCTGCGTCGGAAATGAGCAGGAAGGTATTGGTATACAGCGGCGCAGCGCCCGGAATATGAAAAGCCTGCATAGCGGTCACTCCTTTTTCTTCCACTCGTCGGTATCGATGATAATGGTGCAGGGTCCTTCGTTCACAAGAGCCACCTGCATGTCCGCGCCAAACTCGCCGTGCTGAACATCCTTCAGGCCCTGTTTGTTCATCTCTGCAAGGAACAGCTCGTAAGCATCCACGGAGAGCGGCGGCTTTGCAGCCTTGATAAAGCTGGGCCGGTAGCCTTTTTTCGTGTCGCCGTAAAGGGTGAACTGGCTCACCACCAGAGCCGAATAGCCAAGATCCTTTGCGCTGAGATTCAGCTTGCCCTCTGCGTCCGGAAAGATGCGCAGGCCCGCGCATTTATCGGCAAGCTTGGGCACGATGTCCAGACTGTCGGTATCCCTGACACCCAGCAGGATCATAAGGCCCGGCCCGATGGCCCGCGGCTCACCGCCGTTTACCCGCACACTGGCGGAAGACACCGCCTGAATGACTGCACGCATGTTTTAGCTCCTTGTCACCTTGAGCACGTCCTTCACCTTGGAAAGTCTTGCGACCACACGGTTGAGGTGCTCGGTATTGTTGATGCCGATGGTCAGACTGACCATGGCGCAGTTGTTTTCCACCTGACGGGCGTTCACCGCATAGATGGGCACCCGGATATCCGCCAGCGCAGCCAGCACATCCTGCAGCAGCTCGTTGCGGTTCAGCGCGATGATCTCAATGCCGGCCTTATAGCTGTCCTTGACGCTGTCGGCCCAGTACGCCTTGACCCAGCGGGGGGCGTTGGTGGGATCCTTCATGCTGGAAATGGCGTTCACGCAGCTCTGCTTGTGGATGGAAACGCCAAAGCCGCGGGTGATAAAGCCCACGATGGGGTCGCCCGGCAGCGGGCTGCAGCACTTGGCAAACTTGATGGGGGTGTTATCGAAGCCTTCCACCACCACGCCGTCGGTAGCGTGCACACGGCTCAGGTCCACCTTGGGCAGGTCTTCCCCGGCCTTTTCCTCCGAAGCTTTCAGCTTCTGCCACTCCTCCTTGAGCTTGGGCAGGCAGTTGGCAATGGTCATGCCGCCGTAGCCGATGGCGGCATAAAGCTCCTCGGCATTGTTCTGGCGCAGGCGGCGGGAACAGCTGTTGATAAAATCGTCCAGCTGGTCGTCCGGAAGGATGATCATTTCCCTGCGCAGCTCACGGGCCAGTGCATCACGTCCCTGCGTGATATTTTCCTCGCGGCGCATCTTTTTGAACCAGTTTCGGATCTTACTCTTCGCTTCGCTGGTGCGCACGATCTTGAGCCAGTCGCGACTGGGGCCTTTGTCCGCCGGGCCAAGGATCACTTCGATGATCTCGCCGGTGGAAACGATGTGGTCGATGGGCACCATGCGGTTGTTCACCTTGCAGCCCACCATGCGGTTGCCCACCGCCGAATGGATGGCGTAGGCAAAGTCGATGCAGGTGGCACCGGTGGGCAGGTTGATCACGTCGCCCTTGGGGGTGAAGGCAAACACTTCCTCCGGCAGCAGGTCGCTCTTGAGGTCATGGAGCAGGTTGCCGGAATCCTCGCTGACGCGCTGGTTTTCCAGCAGCTGGCTCACCCAGGCCAGACGCTCGTCCAGCTTGTCGTGGCCGCCCAGGCCCTCCTTGTACTTCCAGTGTGCGGCAACGCCGTACTCGGCCTGCTCGTCCATGGCACGGGTGCGGATCTGCACCTCGAAGGGGATGCCCTCGTGGCCGATGACCGTGGTGTGCAGGCTCTGGTAGCCGTTGGGCTTGGGGGTGGAGATATAGTCCTTGAAGCGGTTGGGCAGCGGGTGGTACATATCGTGGATGAGGCCCAGGGTGCTGTAACACTCGGCCAGCGTATCCAGAATGACACGGACGGCATAGATATCGTAGATCTCATCGAAGGACTTGTTCTGCATGATGGTCTTGCGGTAGATGCCGTAGATGCTCTTGACTCTCCGCTTGATGGTCGCGCCCTCGATGCCGCTCTCCTCGAGGCGGCTCTTGATGACGCCCGACACGCTGGCCAGAAACTCGTCGCCCGCGCGCTCGCTGAGCATCTTGTTGATCTCCTCGTAGCCCACGGGGTCGAGGTAGTGGAGACTGCGGTCTTCCAGCTCCTCCTTGACGTTCAGGATGCCCAGACGGTTGGCGATGGGAGCGTAGACCTCCATAGTCTCCCGGGCCTTGTCGCGGCGCTTCTGCTCCGGCCATGCGTCGCCGGTGCGCATATTGTGCAGGCGGTCACAGAGCTTGATGATCATGACGCGGACGTCACGGCTCATGGCCAGCAGCATCTTGCGCAGGTTCTCAGCCTGCAGCTCTTCGATATTGGAAAATTGGATCTTGGTCAGCTTGGTGACGCCGTCCACCAGCGCGGCCACCTCTTCGCCGAAAGCGGCGGTCAGGTCGGTCAGTGTGGTGGGGGTGTCCTCCACCACGTCGTGGAGCAGGGCGGCGGCGATGCTCTCGCTGTCCATACCCAGTTCCACCAGAATGGACGCCACCGACAGCGGATGGCAGATATACGGCTCACCGCTGCGGCGGCGCTGACCGCCGTGGGCTTTCTCGGCCAATGCGTAGGCACGGTCGATCATGTCAAAATCATAGGGGCGGCCGCTGTCCACCAGCGCCTGCTTTAAGTCCTCATAGGTGATGGGCATTTTTACATCACCGGTTTGGGTATTTTCCATATGAGATTCCCCTTTTGCAATTTATTCCTCTTTCACGAGAGAGTGTAGGAGTCGATGCTTGCATCGACCTGCGGGCGGATGACAGCACCCGCCCCTACAGGATGTCACTTAACAACTGCTGCCAGCTTTTGCAGGATCGGCGCGCTGGCCAGGTCCTGCTTGGTGGTTACCGGCACGGGCAGCCAATGGCCATTCTGCTCCTGGATCAGCCCCAGCTCGTGCAGGGCGGCCAAGCTGGTCAGGGTCTTGCCGGTGTTCTCCGGCCCTTGGGCGGCAAACACAGGCTGCAGATCGCCCGAGGCGACCTGCCCGCCCCGGATGCGCTTGTACAGCATCACGGTGTCGGCACGGTCGGGCAGCAGCGCGGCAGCGCGGGCGGGTTCCAGCGTGCCGCCGGTGCGGAACGCCTCGAACCAGGCGGCCTGCTCGCTGGGCAGATTGCCCAGCCCCGCGGGGCGGATGGCCCGCAGATGGGCCGAGACCATCGGCCCGCTGCGCCCGGTAAAGATCGAAGCTTCCAGCGCGGCTTCCACCGCTGTGCCCACCGGGTAGGCAAAAGCCGACGGTGCTACGCCGAAGATCGAGGCAAACAGGGTATCGTTGCCCTGGCGCAGCCGCACCCGGGTGTGGCGTCCCTCGGCGCCCATAGGCCAGATACCATCGATCATAGCGTCGCAGACCAGCAGCACCGGCATGGGGTTTTCCCGGCCAAAGGGCGCCAGACGGGAAAGTTCCTGCACATTGGGCAGCGTCAGCTCCGAGAGCTGCACCGCGGCGTCCAGTTTCAGTTCCGGCGCACCGGGGCGCGGCGCATGCTCGGCCGCCCAGGCGTTGATGGCCTGGCGGAAAGCGGGCAGCTTTTCTTCCTCAATTTCCACACCGGCTGCCGCCGCATGCCCGCCAAAGCGGGTCAGGTATTGGGCGCAGCCAGCCAGCGCACCGTGCAGGTCGAACGGGTCGGGCGCACGGCCGCTGCCGCGTCCTTCTCCATTTTGCAGCGAGATGACGATGGCGGGGCGGTTGTACTTTTCCATCAGCCGCGCGGCCACAATGCCGATAACGCCGGGGTGCCAGTCCTCGCCGGAGACCACCAGTACGCGGTCCCGCTGGCGGGCAGGGTCGGCTTCCAGCGTCTTTTGGGCGGCAGCGAACACTTCCTGTTCCGTCTGCTGGCGCTCGGTGTTGATCTCCGCCAGGCGGGCGGCAATGCCGGCGGCCTGGGCTTCATCGGTGCAAAGCAGCAGCTTTAACGCGACCGCCGCATTATCCATGCGGCCCGCTGCGTTCAGCCGCGGGGCCAGGCTGTAGCTGACGGTGTCCGCGGTGACGGGCTTGCCCGCGACCCCGGCGTTTTCCATCAACGCCTGCAGGCCGGGGCGCATCGTGTCCTGCAAAAGGGCAAGGCCCTCCCGCACGAGGGTGCGGTTCTCCCCCACCAGCGGCATCACGTCGGCCACGGTACCCAGGGCCACCAGCTCGCCGTACATTTCCAGCAAGTCCGCAGGCTCGCAGCCTTCCAGCGCGGCACAAAGCTTAAAGGCCACACCCGCGCCGCACAGATCCTTAAAGGGGCTTTCGTCATCCGCCCGCTTGGGGTCAACGACGGCGACGGCATCGGGCAGGGTCTCGCCGGGCAAGTGGTGGTCGGTCACGATAAGGTCCAGCCCAAGCTCCTTGGCGCAGGCGGCTTCCTCGATGGCCGAAATGCCGTTATCCACGGTCACCACCAGCTTAAAGCCCTTTTCGGCCAGGCTTTCCAGCGCCGGGCGGGTCAGACCGTAGCCGGTGCCGCGGGTGGGCAGCTTGCAGCGCACGTGGGCGCCCATGCTGCTTAAACATTCATACAAAATGGCGGTGGCAGAGATACCGTCCACGTCATAGTCGCCATAAATAACGATGGTCTCCTCGTTTTCCACGGCCTGCTCGATGCGGGCCACGGCTTTGTCCATATCCCGCAGCAGGAACGGGTCCGAAAGTTCGGCCCCGGCTCCCAGCAGGGCCTGCACTTCGGCCGGATCGGTACAGCCGCGGGCGGCCAGTACCCGGCGCAGCAGCGCACCGCACCCGGCCCCGGCCAATGCCTGCTCGGCGGCGGGGTCTGCGGTTTTGATCTGCCAGGCGGGATAGTTCATAAACGGGTTCTCCTTTTATCTTTTACTTTACCTTAAAGTCCGCGTCAAAATCATGGGTCAGGCCATCCTGGCGCAGCATGGCTTCCAGGGTGTCGATCTCGGTGGAAACGTCCATGCTCACATCTTGCAAAAGGGTGTCGTACAGTTTGGTGTAGGCCCCATTCAGCGTATGCAGGATGGCGGTGATGTCCCGCCGGATCTCGGCGGCGTTGGCGGTGTCGCTCTCCCCTAACCCTTGCGCCGTGTCCAGCAGCTTGCGGGTGGTGGGCAGGTAATACTCGCGGAAGCGGCGCACCCGGGGCAGCTGCTCGGGGTGATTATGCACGAAGCCCAAAATCGACGCGCAGGTCTTCTGCATCCGGGTCAGTTCTTCGTCCGTCTGGATACCCAGCTTGCCACGGCAGATTTTTAGATAGTTCAAAAAATCCACGCCGTCGCGGTTGAATTGTTCGGCATCCGTCAGGGTTTGCACGGGCGCGGCCTGCGGGGCCGGGGTACCGGCCGGGCAGAGGGAATCGTCCAGATACAGCGTGCTGTAGTCGTCGCTGATGGCGGCGTTGGGCAGGTCGCCGTTGGCCACAGCTTTGGCCACCGTGTCGTAGGCTTTTTCCTGCTTAATTTGGGCCTTGCGGGCCAGGGATGGCAGGTCGCAGGTCCAATCGTTGGCGGCTCGCAGCAGTTTGCGCAGGCGGCCAAAGTAGCTGAGCTTTTTCATACCCACAATGGCCATGAACAGAAAACCCAGCGTGACCGGGTAAAATACAGCGGTCAGAATCGGCAGCGCCACAAATTCGTCGGGTGTCAGTCCCAGCGTACCCGCGCCGACAGCGGTCAGGATGCCCAGCACCAGCGCTGCGATGCCGAAGCAGCCGGTGAAGGTCCAGCCCACAGCCGTAAGCACCACGCCCACCGACTGGCCGCCGTTTTTCCATTTGCGCTCCAGGCGGCGTTTCCAGGCCGAAAAGCTATCCGGCTGGGCAGCGGCACGGGTCATAGCGTCCCCGGCCTGCTCCAGTGCATCGGCAATGCTGCCCAGCACCGAGGAGCCGACCTGCGTGCCAAACTGCACGGCTGAGTCGATCATATCGCCGAGGTCATAATCGTAGTTGTTTTTGTTGTTATCGGGCATTTTATATCCTTACTCACACGGTTTGTATCGTTTCATCAACTCAGCGGCACAACGCACACCGTCTACGGCGGCGGTCATGATGCCGCCGGCGTAACCGGCGCCCTCGCCGCAGGGGTACAGCCCGGGCAGGGCTTCGCACACCAGCGTTTCCTTATTGCGTACCAGACGCACCGGACTGCTGGTGCGGGTCTCCAGCCCCGTCAGCACGGCGTCAGGGGCACGGTAGGCGGCCAGCTTGCGGCCAAAGGCGGTCAGCCCCTCGCGTAGTGCGCTGCTCAGTTCATCGGGCAGTAGTGCGCCCAGGTCAGCAGGCGTTACGCCGCGGGGGTAGGTAGGCTGCACAGCGCCCAGTTCCAGCTGGCCGCGCCCGGCCAAAAAGCTGCCCACGGTCTCGGCCGGGGCCAGGTATCCACCACCGCCCGCACGGTAGGCGGCCTGTTCCAGCTGCCGCTGGAACGCTACCGCCTTGGCGGGGTCGTTGTCAAAGTCGCGGCCGTCCACGCTGACCACCACCGCCGCGTTGGCGTTTTTTCCGTTGCGGGCATGCAGGCTCATGCCGTTGGTGACCACGGCGTTTTCCTCGCTGGCGGCGGCACAAACCGAACCGCCGGGGCACATGCAGAAGGTGTACACGCACCGCCCGCCGCTGACATGCTGGCTGAGTTGGTACTCGCCCACCGGCAGCACCGGGTGGCCGGCGGCGGCGTGGTAGAGGCTCTTGTCAATTTCGGTTTGCAGGTGTTCGGCCCGGAAGCCCACCGAGAAAGGCTTGCATTCCAGCGGCATGCCCTGCCTGTGCAGCATGGCAAAGGTGTCCCGGGCGCTGTGGCCAACCGCCAGGATCAGCTGCTCGCAGGCAAAATCGCCCGCCGTGGTCTCAACGCCCGCCAGGGCACCGTTTTCGATCTT
>OGYH01002616.1_pt1 | contig 13955 bp, 9 predicted proteins | sample 1576511 | NCBI WGS metagenome assembly OGYH01 (sample SAMEA3541522, study PRJEB24748) | human gut metagenome | biome: human gut; feature: human-associated habitat; material: faeces | place: China | collected 2012 | reverse complement strand
GGGCAGGCGGGGGCGTCGGCGCGGCGGGCGGGTCGTACCGGTTCTGGAACAGCAGCAGGCCGGTCTTTTCGCTGCTGCCGCCCGTGGCCCAGATCTCGGCCCCCAGGCCGCCGTTCGGCTGGTTGGTCACCCGCACCGTCACCGTGTATACCGTGGCGTCGTAGGTCATGTGCGCCGTGCCGCCCGCGCACTGGCGCACCGTGTAGCGGTAGTCGCCGGGGGCGGTGTAGGTCAGCCCCGTAAAGCTGGCCGTGCCGCTGCCTTTGACCCGCACCGTGTCCGCCGCGGGTGCGGGGGCGCCGTCCTCGGGCGTAAGGGTGATAGTGAACCGCTCGGCCGTGGCCGCGCCCGAGGTGCGAACCTCGACGGGCAGCTCGGCTGTGCATTTGTACTCCGCCGCGCGGGCTTGCAGCGGCAGCAGCAAAAGCAGCAGTGCAGCCTCTATTATTATGCGTCGCAGCGTGCGTTTTTGGGTGTTGTTCATCCTTATTTCCTCCTTTTACGTTTGGGGCAGCAGCTGGCCGAACAGCAGCACCCGGCCGTTGGTGGCGGCCTCGGTGCAGGTGGAAAAGGCCACCACCGGCCCGCTGCCCGGCGTGCGGTACTGCACCGCGTGCGCCTTGATGTAGGCCAGCAGTGCGTCCGGGCTTTGGGCGGGGTCGTAGAGCACGGGGTCGTAGGCGTCGGCCCGCACGCAGGCGAACAGCGCGATATTATACGCTGTATCGTCTGTTATCAGTGTGCCCGTGGTGTGCGCGGCAAAGTAATCGCTTTGGGTGAACTGCACGATGTCACCGAACATGCCGCCGTCCTCGATATGGTGACCGTAGACGATGCTGTAGGGCGCGGTGAAGTCCGCCGGGCAGCGTGAGTCCAAAAATATCGCGCCAGAAAGCGAAAAATCTCCGTACACGTCGGTGTTGACGTAGACCATGTTGTCCGCCCCCTGCACGACGGGAAAGTCGATGCGGGTGCCGTCCAGCGTGAGCCAGCCGCAGACGTCCGGGTTGAGGGCGCGCAGCTCGGCAAAGCCGGGGCTGTCCGCGGGCGCGGCGGCCAGCGGCTTGAACCGCAGCGTCTGTTCCGGCAGGGCCGCGCGGCGTGTGGCGGCGATGTCCCACAGCGACCACGCCCCAAACAGCGCCAGCGCCCCCAGCAGCAGCGCCGCCGCCAGCGTAAGCAGCCGGTCACCCCACCGCGCCAGTTTTGCCGCCAGCAGCATTATTCGTCGCTGTTATGACGTTTACGCAGCAGCAACGCACTGCCCGTGCCCGCCGCCAGCAGCATGGTACCGTAGGGCGCAGCGTCCAGCAGCAGGCCCGTGGGCGTGGGTGCGGTGCGGCTGTTGGTGACCGTGATGGTCTTGTCCGCGGCGGCCATCGTCTGGGCGTCCGAGGTTTTGTCGTCGTTGCTGGTTTTGGTGATGCCGTCCCAGGTGGTGGTGTAACCTGACGCTGTATCGCCGGATTCCGTGATAGTGTAGCCCGTGTTAGCGGGCAGGCCGGTGACCTCGATCTTTTCGCCGCCGGTGATGCCGGCTTTGACTTCAGCGGTGCCGTCTGCGTTGAAAGCGACGGTGTCGCCGGTGATGGTGGAGAAATCTGCCGATTCGCCGCCGGTTTTTACCGTGACCGAGCTGGCATGGGGCGTTTCGTCCGGGTCGTCCAGCGCGATGGTAAAGGTGAACTCGTCGCCGGCATTGGCAAAGTTGCCGCTGAGGTGCTTGACCACCGAGAGGCCGTAGGCGGTGTAGGTGTTGGTGACCTCGTCCGCCTTGGCCGTGCCGTCCGCGTTGACGATGTTGATGTCTGAGATGCGTAGGGCGCCGGTTGGCGCGGCGGGGTCGGTGTTGACCACCCGCACCACGATGTAGCGGGCGGCGGTGTCCTGCGTCAGGCCGGTGATGCCGGCAGCGGTCTCTGTGAGGGAGAAGATGTAGTCGCCCGGGGCGGTGAAGTCGTCGCTGTCAAAGGTGAAAGGGACTGTGACGGTGTTGGCCGTGCCGCCCGTAAAGGCGGCGGTGAGCTCGGTGGATTTGATCTGTGCGGCCGTGCCTTTGACGGCAGTGCCAGCCGCCCAGGAGGGCAGATTCGCGACCGTGCCGACCGTAAAGGTGATGCTGCCGTGGGGCACGCCTGCGCCGGGGGCGGCGGTCATGTCGATGGTTTTGGTCAGTTGGGCGGTGTAATCCGCGGCCAGCACGCCGGGCGCTGCGGTACCCGCCAGCAGGGCAGCCGCAGCGATGGCAGCGGTAAATTTGCCGAATTTGGCGCGGGAAATGTAGGTGGTCTTCATAGGTGGTTCCTCTCTTCCGATATGGATTTATGTTGCTTTCACTGGGGTTGCAGCAGGGTTTACAGCCCGCTGCGGCGCAGGGCGGCCAGGGCCGTGCCCAGCACTTGCCGCTGTGGGATGGGGCCGTAGAGGCGGCTGTCCGCCCCCATCGCACAGCAGGAAAAGCTCGCCCTCCGCGAGGGTGACAGGGTAGCCCGGGCCGCCCTCGACCGGCTGGGTGGGGGTGGTGATGTCCGGCTCGGCCACCGTACTGCCGTTGATGATGAGCGCACCGGTGTCGGTCACAGTGACGGTATCGCCGCCACGCGCCGCGATGCGCCCAAGGCGGAGCGTACCGTCCTGCCGGTAGAGCACGACCTGCCCGGCCGCGGTGCCGCGCTCGAACCGGCTGAACAGGACGAGGTCGCCGCCGCACAGGCGGGGCGCCATAGCGCTGCCCGGCACCACCGCCAGCCCGAACACGACCCCGAACAGCACCCAGCACAGCGCGGCGAACACCGCCAGGCGGGTGAGGAAGCGGCGAATTTCCGCTTTGGCACGTGTTTTTTCCTTGTCAGTAGCCAGAAGGTCCTTCCGTGGCATGGGTCACACCTCCCTGCAGCGCAGCAGCCGCCAGCCCAGCCAGCACAGGCCGACCAGTGCCAGGTAGGGCGCCGCGCCGGTGTGCAGGCCTGTGGGGATGCCCACGTTGCGGGTATTGATGCAGGTGATCTCGGCGGGCTGGGCCCGGGGCACTTGCATCGTGCAGGTTCCGCCGGTGGGGCCGTCGTCGCCGTTGAGCTGCCAGCTGACCGTGTGGTCGCCGGGGTCGGTCTCAGTCAGGGTGAGGGTCTGGTCCGCGCGCAGGTGGGTGAGGGTGACGCTGCCGCCGCTGCGCAGGGTGAAGCCGGTGTCAGTCAGCGCCGCGCCGTCACCCGCCGTTGTGTAGGCGCTGTCCTGGCGGATCTGGGTGGTGTCCAGCGTGGCGGTGAAGGAGAAGTTTTTCGTAGTATCGCCCATATCGCCCACCACTTTTTTGGTGATCGTGACGGACAGGTAGGGTTCGTAGGTGTTGGTGAAGTGCGCCTCGGCCGTGCCGCCTGCTGTGACGTCCAGCGATTGGGTTCGGTCGGCGGTGGGAGTGGTCAGGTAGTAGTTGGTCAGGTTCGGCGCGGCGGATTCGGTCACGGTGTAGCCGGCGGGGGCCAGGCCCGGCAGGGTCACGCTGCCTGCGCCTTTGATGGAGAGTGTCAGGCGGCCGTTTGAATCCGGGCTGACGGCAGCCGGGGCATCCGCCGGGCGGGCGCCCGCGCTATACTGCGGCGTGTAGCTGCCTGCGGCAACGGATGCGATCGTAAAGGTGTTGACTGTTTCGGCGAAGTCGGCTTGCAGGGCATCGTCGGCATCGTCGGGCAATTGCTTGGTGATGGTCAGGCTGCCGGTGGCGCGGGCGTAGGTGTTTTCAAACTGGATATTTGTTGCCGCCTGGGCGGTCAGTGCAATGCCGCTGTGTATCGGTGTATCAGTCACGTCTGTCCACACACCGCCGTCTTTTACGGTGCGTACCAGCGTGCAATCGTAACCGGTGGGTTCACCGCGGGCGGTCTCGGTCACAGCGTAGTTGTAGGTGTTGCCGCTGCTGTCCGCCAGGGGCAGCTCCAGCGTGTATTGCAGCACGTTGGGGTTGATGCTATCCGCTTGCATCGTGCTGCCGCTGAAGTCCCCCACAATCTGGCGATCCGAGTTGACCACGGTAAAGTGCAGATTTTCTTTAGCCTGTATCAGCTCAGCATCGGTCAGGGCGGTGCCGTCGGTTTTCAGCAGCGTTTTGGTAACGCGCAGGATGCCGCTGCCCGCAGCGGGGGGCACAGGGTCGGTGCTGAACCAGACGCGGTCGATGAGGTTGCCGCGCTTGAGGCCCTCCTCGCTGTCGCCGCTGGCGCTGGCCACCGCCACAAAGAAGAACCGGCTGACGTACTGCCCCGCCGGGACCGTGTAGGTACCGTTGTGTACGCCCCATGCGGTGCAGCCATCCGAGATATTGCCGTCCACAATGTAGTTGCGGATGGGCACGTTCACGCCGTTCACCGTGATGCTGCCGTTCAGAGCTTCCTGGATGGCGGCGCGGGTGGTCTTATTTTTCAGCGCGCCGGTGATGTCCTGGGCCACATCCACCGGAGCGATCAGCAGGGCCATCGTGTCAGTGCCGTCGCGACCCGCGTGGGCCAAACTCCAGTTTAAGGTTGCGCCGGGCACGGTCAGCACGTCCTGGTACAGGGCGCCGTAAGCCTGGCAGTTCAGTTCGGCAAACTGGCCGCCATCGTAGGCCTTGCCGATGGCGTAGGCCTGGGTCACGTCGTTGGGGTCTGTGTAAGTTTCTTTTATCGCATTACCCTTGCGGCCCCATCCTGTAATAACAGTGTCCGTATAAACGGTCGTGGTCGCATCGGCAATCTCGATAAATTTTCCCTTGACACCATCACCCCAGCGATTGCACTCGGTAGTTGTATACCAGTAAATGCTGCTGGTCGTTTCCGCATCCCGCGTCTGCAAAAAGTGGGCGCGCTGATGGTCGTTCGGGTAACAAAAGCGGTCACTTGCAAAATTGCCGTCGCTGACCACCGGGTACTCAAAGCTGCCGTTTTGCAGCTGCACATAATAGTTTACCTGAGCCTTGGCCTGCAGGGTGCTGCTGCCGGAGGCGACATCCACCTTATAATGGTAGCGGTCGGTGTCGGCGGCGCTGGGGTCGCTTTGGCGGGCCAGCAGCGTATCCAGCACGGCGTTCAGCGCGTGGGGGTGTTCGGCGGTCAGGTTCTTGTCTGAACCATTGACGGCCTGGCCCGTGACCTGCTGCCAGCTGCCATCCGCGCCGGTCTTGCTGCGATACCAGGTGTAGGTCACGCCGTCCACCGGGTCACTTTGTCCGTTGACGACCGCTACCAGCTCTCCCGTAGATTTGATGTTATCCTGTATCTTCACACTGCGCAGCGTCACCGCCTGCACTGCCGGTTCATCCTCGTCATCCGGCGGGTCGGCGCTTTCAGGCGTGGCGGTGGTGGCCGGTGTCGTGCTTGGCGTGGGTGTGTACAGCTCGTCCCCGGTCGTGTTCTCCCCTGCCGGGTCCTCCTCGGCCGGGGCGGGCGGCGCAGGTGTCAGCTCTGCCGGGGCGGCGGTCTCGCTGGTGGCGATCTCGGTATGTAGCGGTCCCGATAATAGCGGGTCCTCAGCAAAAGCGGCATTGGCGGCCCCAGCCGCAAGGCAAAAGGCCATAAGCCCTGCCAACAGACGTTTGTTCATGGCGGTTCCTCCCCCGTTTGATCCGGGCGGCCTGTGGGACAAGCCGTCCGCTGATTTCAAGGCTGAGTATACCCCCGCCAACGGGGAAAAAACGTCGCACGCAGCTTCACACAAAAAAAGACAGCCCGCACTGTTTTCTGCAGTACGGGCTGTCCGCCTTTAGCTATTCTTTTACTTATGCGGTTTTCTGTTTTTAAGAACCGCTGTGCCTGCCAGCGCAAAACCGCTGAGGACAAACAGGCTGATATGCAGCTCTTTGTTCCAATTATCTCCCGTTTGCGGGATGACAGAACTTACCGCCGCAGTTTCCTTCACAGCTTCCGCCTGTGCAGACACAGTTACAGGTTTGGCCGTTGCTGTCGGGGTGGACTTGGCAGGTTTTCTCTCCAGCGCCGCGATGGCATTCTCGATGGCTTTCGCCATCGCGTCTACTTCCGCCTGCTCGGTGATATTCTTGCCGCGCACTACTGCGTTTACAGCTTCTTCCACCTTGGTAAAATCTTTATATTCATCCTTATTCAGCGCTTCGGCCTCAGCGATGGCTGCATCTACTTTGCTATAATCCGCATCCAGATAGCGCAGTTCCAACTGCTGGGTGTGGGTTGCCCTATCCGCAGTAATCGTAATTTCTTTATTGACAGTTTCACAGTTATCCGCCGCAACGGTAACGGTGTATATACCGGCTTCCAGTTCTGCGTTTTCCTCTACAGGTTCTCCGTTCACCGTGATAACAACATTCGTCATATCAGCAGGTGCCACAACAAAGGTGACCATGTATTTCGGCGCAGGCAGCACAGGCGTACTCGGCGTATTATACCGATACTGGCCACCGCCTGCTGTAAGTTCGTTATAGAACTCCTCGCCGCACATAGCTTCATAGGTTCTGGCTTTACCGGCTTCTACGCCCTTACCACAGGCAGTAACCTCGTTGCTTTCTGCATAGTAGTTGTTCTCAAAAGCCGTTGTATCTTTCGCCGAACCAGCAATTGCACCCAAGCGACCATACGGGGCGCTGGCCGTATACTGGCTCATATCAATTTCACCGGCAAAGTAGCAATGCCGAACCTCCGCATTGCCGGAAGATCCTCCAGCTACTCCAACAATGCCGCCAATATCGGTGTTCCCCGTACCGTAGGGTGTCAGTTTTCCGGTTGCATAGCAGTTTATGATCTTGGCACCACCCGATGATAACTGGCCAACAATCTCGCCGCCGGTGGGTGCCGCCAGTTTCATTTCACCTGTATTTACACAATTACGGATTTCGCTGTTTCCATCTACATAGCCAGCGATGCCGCCCACATACAGGCTGCCCATATCGCCCGTGATCAAAATATCTGCCGTATTCCGACAGTAATCAATCACCGTATCGCTTGCCTGGCCACACAGTCCTATCATACCGTACACAAGATTTTCGTTATTGGTAAACGACACATCTGCCGTGCAGTCAAAAATTGTGCAGCCGCCAGCAAAACCGGCAATCGCACCGTAATACGTATACTCCCGCTCGGAATTAACGTTGATCGTTCCCTGCACAGTCAGGCTGGAAATCTCAGCATTTTCAATATCGCCAAAAAAACCGCAGAGAACCGTTGCCCCATACACATCCGAAAGATCCAGGTTGCTTACGGTGTGGCCATTGCCGTAAAATTTGCCGCTGAAGCAGTGCTCTACTTCACCGTCCGCATTCACCGTTGATCCAATCGGCGTCCATTCGATTCCCGTCAAATCCAGGTCAGTTGCCAGTTCCACCACAGCATCCGTTTTGCCGTCATAATCGCCTGCATCCACCGCACGGGCAAACTGCTGCAAATCCTCCACTGTAGCAATGACGGTTCGCTCACTCGCTGCTTCGTCTTCTGCCAGTGCCGTGGTCGGCAGCAGGGTCAGGCAGAGCGGCAGCGCAAGAAGCAGACTTGCAATACGTTTTTTCATGGTTTCCTCCTTCTTTGCGGTCAGTTAATCCGCACATCCAAAATTTATCGATGTACTCCGCAATTTGAGATAATTTTACCCCCCCCCGTCAAAAAATGTCAATCAAAAATTCGCCGTTTTTCGGCAGTATCCTTATTTCGGTTCACCTTTTTGCATCACAAAGCAAAAAGACAGCCCGCACTGTTTTCTGCAGTACGGGCTGTCACTAAATCTCTTAAGGCAACACCGCATAATTCTAAGTGCCGATACGGCGAGCGAGGTGCGGCAGATGCCAAGCCAAAAGCGCAGATAATACTGGATGTCTTATCGAGCATTTTGGCAACGCAGATGCCGTGCCGCAGCCGCCGGAGCGGTGCTTAAGCCGCTAGGCGGGAATTGTGCGGTGTTGCCTTAAATCTATTCCGTTATACGGTCGTCACCAGCGTCTGGCAGGTGCCGGTCACGGCGTAGGGGCCGCTGGCGGCGGGCAGGAAGTAGCTCTCGCCCTTCTTCACAGCCACGGTCTCGCCGCCGCTGGTCAGGGTGCCTTCGCCATCGGTGATAAGCAGCGAAACAAAGCTCTTCTCGTCCGCCACGCCCTCAAAGGCGCCGTTTCTGGCATCCACAGTGAAATACTCACACTGGGCCAGATGTTCGCCAAAATCATGCTTTACCGGCGGGGTGCACAGGGTCACATCCAGTGCCTTTTCCACATGCAGGGCTCGGGGCTTGCCGTCGGCACCGACGCGGCCGTAGTCGTAAACGCGGTAGGTCACGTTGGAGTTCTGCTGTACCTCGGCCACCACGATGCCCTTGCCGATGGCATGCAGCGTGCCCGACGGGATATAAAAACAATCCCCCTTGTGCACAGGCACGGCGTTCAAAACCTCCGTCAGGGTGTTGTTTTTGATGCGCTCGGCAAATTCCTTTTTGCTGATCTCATGGTCAAAGCCATAGTACAGAAAGGCGTTCGGCTCACAATCCAGCACGTACCACATCTCAGTCTTGCCGTACTGGTGCTCATTTTTCAGTGCGTACTCATTGAAGGGGTGTACCTGGATGGACAAATCGTTCTTTGCATCGATAAATTTTGTCAAAACCGGGAACTGTTCAAATTTTGTGCAATCGGTGCCCAGGGCTTCCGGGTGAGCGGCCGCATAATCAGCCAGGGTGGTGCCGTCGGGCAGGTAGCTGGGGCCGTCCGGGTGGCAGGAGAGCACCCAGGCTTCGGCCAGCGGGTCCAGATCGCTCTGCACGCCAAAATCGGTGCGCAGACGGCTGCCGCCCCACAGGTAGTCTTTGCAGCTGGGGGTCAGTTTGATGATTGCCATAAACAGGTTGCTCCTTTTTTAAATAGAAGATCTTTTGCGGGCACCTCGCCGTAGTCCCTCCCACAGGGGCAAGCCCAGGGTGTGCAGCACAAAGCCGGTGCTGCTATAAAGGCGGCTTCCGGCGCGGTGAAGTTTTCGCCGGGAGCCAGCGTCCAGGCAAAATGGTAGGGGTGGATACCTACGGTTTGCATGTACCTGTATTATACTCCCCCGGTCTCGGGCAAATCAACCCGAATTCAGCTAATATTTAAGCGGCCATTTTAGTTAATTGGCAAAAAAAGACGTCCCCGTCGGCTGCTTGGGGCAACGACGGGGACGTCAGCATGCAGAAAAAGCTGATTCAGCTTTATGGGAAATTGCGGTTCGGGTTACTGGTGGTTACGCTTTTTCAGGGCAAAGGCCACGCCAAAGGCACCCAGGGCACCCAGGCAAGCAACCGCCAGCGGGACGATAGGCATATCATCCGAAGTCTGCGGGATAACACCGGTGGTCTTAGCCACGGGTGCGGTGGTCTCGGCCGCGGTAGCGGCCGCGGTAGCGGTCACGGTAGTGGGCTTCTGAGTAGCGGCAGGCTTCTCGCTGGGAGTCGGCTCGGGCTTGACAGCGGTGTTCTTGGTGCGCCACAGCTGGCTACCATAGAACGGGCTGGCCGTGCCGATGATGAAGTAATCCGTAGTCTCGGCAAAGACGCGCAAGCCGTGGCTGTAACGGTCACCAAAGCCGGTGCGGGTGACAGGCTCCATCGTAACAGAACCGTCGGCGTTGTTGGTAAAGGTCAGCAGGTCAAAACCAGCCTCGGAGTCCTTCAGGTAGGGCAGGCACTTGACCAGATAGATCATGTTTTCCTTAGTGGCGACCTGGAGCAACAGCTCATACAGGGCTTTCAAGTTCGGGGGCAGCTGGTCTGCAATGTCACCCAAAGCATCGATCAGTTCACCGTAGTACTCAACGAATTCTTCCACCTCGGTGGTGTCGACCAGATCGGTCAAGTCCGCCATCAGGCTGTTCATATCAAACAGCGGGGCGGAGGAATCCTCGTCCAGGGAGTTCAGGATATACTCGCCGTCCACCAGGGCATCGGCCAGTTCGTTGGTCTGCTCCTCGGTCAGGGTGACTGGCTGCTCGGTGCGGGCTTTGTAAACAGCAACGGCGTCGGCGGCATGCTCGTTGGCAGCGACCACAGCGGCGTTCACCAGAGCCAGGGCTTCGCTGCGGTTGGCCGGGGTGGTGGGGGCTGCATAGGTGGCAGTTTCGGGGGTTGCGGTCTCCGGGGTAGCTGCCTCATTCTGGGCGAACATGGCCACACCGGATGCGCTGTCATCGCTCTTCTTGGCAATCAGCTCCAGCAGAACGCGCAGGTAGTTGATCTGTTTCCGCCATTCCTCGGCGCTCATGTTCAGCAGGTCACCGTTGGTAAACTGGGCGATAGGCTCCAGCAAAGTGGTCTCGTCCATCGTGCTCAGGTACATTTTACCCTCATGCACGGCAGTCTGCCAAGTATATTGGGTCATGTGGGTGCCATAGCCGGAACCCGCGCCGGTCAGGCTGGTGGGGAATGCCTCGGTCGGGTCACCCACGACCTTTTCCACATTCTCATTCTTGTCCATGCGGTAGAGGTTGATGGACTGCTGCAGGTTGGTGTACATGGTCTGGAAGTTCTTCTTGGTGACCATGTTCTGCAAAGCGCTGCTGACATCGTTGTAGTCGCCGATGTACAGGTAGTCGCCGTAGACCTGCAGGGTGCAGGCACCGGCGCTGACGCGCTCCGGGTCCATGCCGTAAGCATATTTTGCCTTGGCATCGCCCTCACCCTCGGTATTGCCAGCCAGCACAGACCAATGCCAGTTCTCGCGCTTGGTGGCATCGGTGCCGGTCAGTTCGCCGCGCACAATGGCAAAGGAGGTTTTCATGCCGTTGTCAGGGTTCTGGGAAGCTTCATCGCCCACGCAGACAACAACATACAGCTTGTTGTTGAACTGCAGCACCTGATAAATACCGCCGCCGCCATTGACATCGCCGCGCTTGCAGGCCGGGGTCACACCCAGGCTGTCAAACTCGGCCTTGCCCAGGATCTCGGTAAAGGTATCCTGCCCGGCAGAGGGATTGTTGGAAACTGCCAGGAAAGCGCCCTCGTCCGCGTTCAGGCCGCCTGCGATCAGCGCGGTCTCGTTCTTGCTGTTGGTGTAAGTAGAAATGGCACGGGTGGAGGTGAAGTACCATTTATTGATGTCCGCCAACGTTGCGCCGTTTGCGGAGGTCAGTTTGCGGTAATCATTGATATCCTCAACACCGCAGTCATAGATGCGGGTGATTTTGTCTCCCTGGATCGGGTCGACCTCGTAGACGCAGGGGAAGCCGCTCTGGATGGCAATCGCGGTCTGATACTCCCGTTCGGTCAGGCCCGGAGTATTGCGGTCGATGGTCATACCGACAAAGTACAGCTTGTCACCGATCTTCGTAGAGCCGCGCAGGATGTTGATCACGCCCGTGCCGCCCTCATCAGCAGACTGTGCCATCAGAATTTTGGTCTCGCCGGTCTTGACGTTGAACTTGTACAGGATACCGCCAGCGGAAACGCCGTCCGGCTCACCGATGTACATGTTGCCATTGTACATCACATCGATGGTCGCCTTGGCGACCTCAGGGTCCAGGTTGCCAAAGCCGCGGGTCAGGATGGAGTTTGCGCCCAGGCCGCCGTACATGGTGCCGATGTAGACCCAATCGCCGTAACTCTCGGCCGCATAGCTGTAGGACTGGCCGCGGTCGCCGTTGTTCTCGGTGCTGGCACCCTGCACATAGGGGCCGACTTTGCCGTTGCCCAGGTAGTCAACCACGCCGTCATTGGTCTCGGTACCAAAGTCTGCGTGGGAGATCTTTTCCCAGGTGGTGCCGTCTATGGCATTGTAGGTGTACTTTACGTTGATCTGCTGTGTCCCCTCGGCAAACGCAGGCAGGGCAGTGGCTGTAAGCAGTGCCGCGCCCAGGGCAAGCGCTGTAATGCGCTTTGCAATTCCATTCAGGTGCATGCTTGGTTACCTCATCTCTGATTCTGTATTTCCTTCTTCTTTTGGCATTTATATAATAAACCTATAAAATACCAGATATATGTATAATACCCCCCCCCCACTAAGTTTTGTCAATCTTTATCAGCCAATATTTTTAATGATTAAGATAACTTTTCTGTACTGCACAAAAAACAGCGCCTTTCTGTTATACAGAAAAGGCGCTGTGCCGGTTTGCTTTGTTACAAATTAACTTTTTCCAGAATTGAAACCATCTCGGCCTCCGTCAGCCGGTAGCGTACCGGCTCCGGCGGGGCATCTCCGATACGCAGCGGGTACTGCCAGTACACCACATCCAGCCAGCGGCCAAACTTGTAGCCGCTGCGCTTTTCCACAAAACTTTTGGTAAAGCCCATCCGTTTGTGGAATTCGTGGCTCGCCTTGTTCTCGCCAGTCACAATGGCAAAGGCGTTATAGTAGCCCTGCATCCGCAGCAGCTCCAGCAGGGCGGTGTACAGGCGCTTGCCCACCCCCTGGCCGACGCAATCCGGCGCGCAATAAATGGTAGCCTCCACATTCCAGGCATAGGCCTCGCGGCTGTGCCAGGGGTGGGCGCAGGCAAACCCCTGCAAGCGGCCGTCCGGGGTGATGGCCACCAGAAACGGTGCTTTTTCCAGCACACCCGCAATGTTGGCGGCGTACTCCTCGGCCGTGGAAAGCCGGTACTGGAAAGTCTGGGTGCCATGCAGCACGTACCAGTTGTACAGCTCGGCCACCGCCGCGCCGTCCGCCGGGGTAGCCATGCGGATGGTGATACGGTTGTCCGCCGCCCACTTTGCCGCCAAGGCTTCTTTTTCAGCCTTGGGCAGTTTTTTGATGGCGGCTTCGCGCTTTAAGGCCGCGCTTTTGTCAGCGCAGCGCTCGGCATAGGCAAGGCGCACGGCCGGGCCGCCATGGCTTTTGGTGTACTTGGCCCCGCCCTTGCCGGTGCGGTGGGCCTTTAAGCGGCGGGCCAAGTCGTTGGTCCAGCCGCCATACAGGCTGCCGTCCGGGCAGCGCAGCAGATAGACCCAGGCGGTTTCGGGGGCAGGCTGGCAGGCATCTGCCAGGCTGGGGGCCGGGCCCCGCAGGCTTTTCCCGCTCATTCGCTCACCTTACGGCCCGCGGCGCGCAGAGTGCGGCGGCAGGCCTCGATGGCCGTCTCTTTATCGTCCGCCGTAATCAAGAACCGGCTGGGGTGGCAGAACCGCAGCCCCAGGCCGCTGATCTGGCGCAGCTGGGCTTCCGGTTTACCGGCCCACGCGGGCGGGAACGGCTGTTTGCTGCGTTTTGTGCGGTGGTCGGTCACACACTGGGCACTGTAGCCGCCGCGCTGGCTGGGGTAGACCACAAACAGCGCATCGGTCTTGTACAGGCCGTTTTTCCAGGGCATGTAGGCGGGCAGCACCACGATGCCGTCCTTCATGTTGGCATAGGCGCGGCGCACGGTGTCGTCGGCGCGGTTGACAGCGTTGGCGGCGGCGATCTCGTTTTCCAAAATCTTTTTGGCCACCGGCACGGCGCGCCAGAAGCACTCGTCCGGGTCGTCCTTCGAGTCCCACAGCGGATTGAAGCTGCCGATGGCGTCAGCCAGAGAGTTCTGCTCGCCGGTGTTATCGTTCAGATCCAACGGCTGGATGAAGTTTTCGTCCAGCAGGCGGGCCTGATGCTCTCCCACCAGCTGGGCGCCCAGCACCTGCCACAGCAGGCCGAACGCCGCGTAGGGCACGCCGTTGGGGCGAGTCTCGCGGGGCTCCTGGTGGTGGTCGAACATGCCGCCGCCGACATCATAGACGATGCCGTCGAAATCATCGGGCACCACAAAGCCGCGCGTGACCTGGATGTCCGGCCGCACAATTTGCAGCAGGGCGGTGGAGAACACGTCATCCGCGTGGAATTTGCCCCCGTGGGTAAAGCCTTTTGCAGGTATTTTCATGGTTTGCTCCTACGTTTAATTTATCGCCAATTTGTAGGGGCAGATGCTCGCCATCCGCCCGCGGGTCGATGCAGGCATCGACCCCTACCGAAGTATTTGCTTTGTTTAGGCAACACCGCACAATTCCCGCCTTACGGCTTAAGCACCGCTCCGGCAGCTGCG
>OGYH01002613.1_pt1 | contig 13958 bp, 12 predicted proteins | sample 1576511 | NCBI WGS metagenome assembly OGYH01 (sample SAMEA3541522, study PRJEB24748) | human gut metagenome | biome: human gut; feature: human-associated habitat; material: faeces | place: China | collected 2012 | reverse complement strand
ATGCTCAAAAGGATGGCGCCGAATACGAGGGTGAACACCATCATGGGCCACACGAACTTGAACCAGTGGGACATCTTCATGTCAAGCATCTGCAGCGTTGCCATCACCAGACCGGTCGGCGCGATGTAGAGCATGGCGTACTGGCCGAACTGGTAAGCCGCCACGATGATCCAGCGGGGAATGCCCACCGTGTCGGCCAAGGGCGCGAAGATGGGCATGGCCAGCACCGCCAAGCCGCTGGAAGAGGGCACCACGAAGCCCAGCACGAAGAAGATGAGCAGCAGGCACACCACGAACAGAGGGCCGCTCATGCCGGCCACCAGGTTGGAGGCCGCATTCAGCATGGTATCGCTGATCATGCCCTCGGTGAGCACGTGGTTCACGCCGCGCGCCAGGCCGATGATGAGCGCCACGGGAACCAGGCTGGAAGCGCCGGCACCGAAAGCGTCCACCATCTTCGCCTCCCCCACGCCGTCCTTGCCCGTGCCGCCGATGAACATAACCAGAATGGACAGCGTCACGAATTCTGCGGCCATCTGCGGGAACCACCAACCGAGGTTCATGACGCCCACAATCATGATGATGAAGGCGGCCACGAAGATGACGAGCACGATCTTCTTGCGCAGGCTGAACTCCCGGGCCGCTGCGCCGCTTTCGTCCAGCTCCCACTGGGCATTGAACTTCTCGCGATCCTCGTAGGAGTAGCTGAATTTCGGATCGGCCTTCACCTTCTTGGCATACCAATGCAGGTACAGCAGAAACACAATGGCGCCCACGACGAGAGCGAAGGCGCGCACGGCGATGCCCTCGGTGAACACCGTGCCGGCAGCATTTGAGGCAATAACGGCCGAGAAGGGGTTCACCGTAGAGAACGTGGTGCCGATGGAGCCGGCCATGAAGATCGCGCCCACGACCACAATGGAGTCGTAGCCCAGCGCGATGAAGATCGGCGCGAGAATCGGGTAGAAGGCCACGGCCTCCTCCTCCAGGCCGCACATGGTGCCTCCGAAGATCATGAACACCGACACGCCGAACACGAGCAGAAACTCGCGGCCCTTGGTCTTCTTCGTGAGGGCGGAAAGGCCGCTTTCGAAGGCGCCCGTCACTTTCACGACGCCGATAAGACCGCCCAGGCACAGGATGAACACCATGACGTCGATGCCATCGATCACGCCCCAGACCATGGAGTAGGGAATGTCGGCAAGCGACACCGGATGCGGATCGAGCCCTTCATAGGTGCCGGGAATAGACACCGCCTTGGTGATGGCGCCGCTCGTGAATTGATCGATGTCGATTTTCACGCCCAGCTCATCGAGCGTTTGCTGGGTCGCATCAAGCTCGGACACCTCGCCGGTCGGCGTCGTCATCTCCAATTTGCCGCTCTCGGAATCGTAGAGCAGCTTCGAGTACTGGCCGGCCGGCACGAACCACGTGCAAATGACGGCAATGATGGTCACGATAAACAGAATCGTGAACGCCGAGGGAAAAGAGAACTTGCGCTTCTTTTTCTCCCTCTTGGGCTCTTCGGTCGGGATGGGAACGGCTTCCATGGTTGTCTCGGCCATGATGATCTCCTGTCTGAATCGGGGCGAAACGCCGTGACGCCTTCCCATGGGCCGCCATCGGAATCGCCATCGGAGCCACTGCTTTCGACCGCGAGCCATGGGAGGATGTGATGATCCGAGTGTAGGGGCGCGGGCTGCGCGCAGCCAAGGCATAAGCCGGGGATGTTCTTCGAGCGCAGCGGGTATAACTTGGAGATATTGCGAAGACCTCCATCTATACACGGACTAAACCGCAGGTGGAAACATCGCCGTTGCCGATCCGTCAACAAAGCGCCATAGCGGCTCGACGGCCCCCGCCGCGATTCGCTACACTACCGCCAAGCTGGCAAACCACGCCGAGCGAGTCCTGCCGCCGCATCTGCTTTCGAGGAGCACCAATGACCCTGCTGTTCTACTACACGCTTCTCATCATGTTCTTCTACACCATCGTGGCGGCCACGAGCCTGTCGGCCTTTTACGTGTCGCACCGTCGCACGTTCCTGTACGCCACGTTCGGATTCACGTTCTACTTCTTCGATGTCTCCCTCGTCTTTAAAGACAATTTCATCACCCCCGATGCCGTGTTCGAAGCCGCCTCGTTCTACGATGTGGGACACCCTTACACCTCCATCATCACCGGCGGCGGTGCGTTCCTCTTTCTGTGGCTGGCCGCCTGCCGCTACTGCCGGGAAGAACGCCCCGTCGTTCGCTTTGCGCCCGTGGCACTGTGGGCCGCGCTGTCGTTGGCCGCCTATCAGTTCATCGAGAACCCGCAATGGAGGGAGTTCGTCTACTACAACCTGCGCGCTGTGCTGCAGCTGGTCTGCTACGGCCTGCTCGCCTGGTGGTACACGCACTCCCCCGACCCCGAGCGGCGCTCCATCATGAAGAGCCACCGCACCGCGTTCTTCTGGGCCATCGGTCTTACCTGCGGCATCATTCTGGAGAACGTGTACGTCCAGCTGATCTTCGACCCCGGCAGCATTCCCCGCGGCATGTGGGTCCTCGCCGAGCGCAGCCCCATGGAGAACCTCCTGTTCATCTGCTACGGCCTGGCGGTTCTGCGGGGCGCGTCGGTGTCCCTGCAGCTGCGAGCCCGCGAGCTGCCCGAAGGCGACGATCCTTTGCTCGCGGAGTCCATCGATCGTCTGCTGCCTTTGTATAGCCGCACCTACGACCTCTCCAAACGCGAGGAGGAGGTATTGCGCCACGCGCTCATGGGGAAGGACAACCAGAACATCGCAAGCGCGCTGACGCTTTCCGCCGGCACCGTGAAGGTGCACATGCACAACATCCTGAAGAAGACCGGCCACGCCAACCGCGCCGAGCTGGCTGCCGACTTCTGGGAGCGCTAAACTGCGGGAACCCCTCTCCTCGTGGCTCCTCCCCCTTTCGCGAGGTTTTTTCTACATCTCGAGAACATGACCCCAAAGGGCCACATATTGTGTTAGAATTCCGTTTCGCTAACTAGATATAGTGAACCTGCGAGGCATTAACCGAACCGCAAACGACAAGGAGCCCACCATGGAGAACAAGATGATCGACGGCGTGAAGGTGGCCGTGAACTACGCCCAAGCCAGCGATGCCCCCGTATCCGACGACGAGATCAAGGCCTACATCAAGCGCGCCTACGACAAGTACCCCCATGGTCAGCTGGAGTCGCTGACGCTGGATGTCGATGGCGAGGACGTGGGCATCCACTACGGGCTCGCGCCGGTGAAGTTCGACCGCATCCGCCGCATCACCGGCTACCTGGTGGGCACGCTCGACCGCTTCAACGACGCCAAGCGCGCCGAGGAGCACGACCGCGTCAAACACGAGGTTCCCGCCTGCTGCAAGTAACCTGGCTTTTTCAACCCATAAAGAAGGGCCGTTGCGAGATGCTTTTCGCAACGGCCCTTCTTTTTTCGCAGCCTGAAAGCCTACAGCGGCAATCGCCCTTCCAGGGCGCGGCCCAAGGTGACTTCGTCGGCGAATTCCAAGTCGCCGCCGACGGGAAGCCCGCTGGCCGGGCGCGTCACCTTCACGCCCAAGGGCTTGATGAGCCGCGCGAGGTAGGCGGCCGTGGTCTCCCCTTCAATGTTGGGGTTCATGGCGAGCACCACCTCGGTCACGTCCTCGCGACCAAGGCGCGCCATCAGCTCGGCGATGCGCAAGTCGCCGGGGCCGACACCCTCCATGGGTGCCAGCACGCCGCCGAGCACATGGTAGACGCCGTTGAACACGGCCGTGCGCTCGATGGGCGGGATGTCGCGGGGCTCGCTCACCACGCAGATGACCGCGCCGTCGCGCTTGGAGCTGGCGCAGATCTCGCACAAATCGCCTTCAGCGTAGTTGAAGCAACGGGCGCAGAAGTGCACGCCCGCCTTCACCTCGCGGATGGCATCGGCCAGACGCAGCGCCTCGGCGGCGTCGGTGTTCAGGATCCAGTAGGCCATGCGCTGGGCCGACTTCGGTCCCACGCCGGGCAGACGCTCCAGCTCGTCGAGGAGCTTTTGAATGGAAGGTGCCGCTTGCACGAATGTCGCCTTGAGATGGAGACGGCCTGGCTACATCAGGCCGGGGATCTTCATGCCGCCCATGACGGCGTTCATGCGGGCGTTGGCCGCCTCGCTGGCGGCGCGCAGCGCCTCGTTCACGGCGGCGACGACCATGTCCTGCAGCATCTCCACGTCCTCGGGATCCACGGCAGCGGGGTCGATGGTGATGTCGGTGATGGCCATCTCGCCGGTGGCCGTGGCCTTCACCATGCCGCCGCCGGCCGAGGCCTCGAAGGTCATGGCGGCGATCTCCTGCTGGGCCGCGGCAGCATCGCGCTGCATCTTCTGAGCCTGCTTCATCATTTTCTTCATGTCCATGAAAGGGTCTCCTTTGCTGGTTCGCGGGTCGCGCCCGACTGCTAACGTATTCTAGGGCATCTCGCCCAATCTCGCCTAGACGACTTCCTCGAAGTTGACGCCGTCGCCGAAGCCGAAGGCAAGCGAGGCGGCGAGGTCGGGCTCCTCTACGGGATTCGGGGAAGGCCCGGACACGGCATCGGGCTCGGGGGGAAGCGCGGAGGCGGACGGTGCTGCCATCGAAGGGGCCGGCGAGGGGGCAGGAGCGGACGCAGGCGCTTGAGGTGTCGCACCAGACGGCGCCGGCACCTGGGGCGCCTCCTCCCACGGGGGCACTTCGGAAGAGGCTGCGGGAGAGGCATTTGCGGAGACGCTCGGCGCCGGGGAGGTCGCTGCGCCCTGGGGCGAGGCGCCCCGGGAGGCGAAGGGATCCTCGAAAGGGATATCCGCATCGTCGTAGGGGACGTAGTCGTCGTAGGGCGGCCGATCGTCATCGGGCGCGGGGGCCGGCGAGGACGCCGGCGCAGCGGCGGAAGCGGGAACCGCGGGCGCACTCACGCTAGAAGGCGCGCCGGACATCGGGCTCGCCGAGGCAGCGGACGGGGCAGGTACCGATTGAGAGGCCGGTGCGGGTACGTTAAATGCGGAAGCCGCGGCGGGAGCAGAGGCCATCGGAGCCGAGGCGCCGCCCTTGCGCAGCTCGAAGGGAATGTCCCCGTGGGCTTCACGGCGCAGAGCCTGGGTGAGCTCGGCCTGCACGTCGGGTTTCTGCACGGCGCGGAAGGCGAAGTCGTTCTCGGCGGGGAACTCGATGAGAAGCGCGCCCGCCGCCGCATCGAAGACCGCCTTGGTGTTCATGAACAGCACGCCGTAGGCCGCCTTGGACTTCTTCAGCGAGGCGAGCACACCGGCCCAGAGACGCTGCAGCGAGGCCATATTCGAGAGGGCGGCGGTGATTTCCGGCGATAAGGCGCCCGCAGCGGCCGAAGCGGGCGGTGCGGTCCACACCGCCGCCGCCTCCTCCGCCCCCGCCGGCCCCGGCCTGGCGCAGGAACATGAAGTACCACAGCAGGCCGAACACCACCAGGATGACGATCCACGGGATAAAGCTCATCCAGTAGGGGGGCACCCAACCCTGGGGATAGTCGTAGTCGGTGATGATCCCCTGCCGCTTCTGTTCCACAATGAGGTCGTTAAAGTCCTGGTAGAACCAGTCCGGGTTGCCGATCTGATAAGTGAGCACACTCTGGCCGCCCTGGGGCTCCTTCAGGTACAGGGTCACGGTATTGTCCTCCAGGGAGACCCGACTCACCATCTGCTGCTCCAGCAGCTGGCGCACCTGGGCATAGGTGACCTTCTCCTGATTCCCCATCCCGCCCCGGAGGGCGAAGATGGTCATCAGCAGGACCACGGCGATGAGCAGGTAAAAGCCCACGTCGCGCAGGCTTCCGTTTCGTTTCAAACTGCGGACACGTCCTTTCCGGGCAGATTGGGCGCCTCAAGCGCGCCCGTTATTCCTCTCCTCCGTACACACAGGGCTTGAGAATGCCTATGTAGGGCAGGTTGCGGTATTTTTCCGCATAGTCCAGCCCGTAGCCCACCACAAAGTAGTCGGGGATGGTGAAGCCGGAGTAGTGCAGCTCCACCTCCTTGGTGCGGCGGGAGGGCTTATCCAGCAGGGTGCACAGCCGCACGGAGGCGGGGCTGCGGGCCTGGAGGAGCTGGAGCAGATAGCTTAGGGTGTTGCCGCTGTCCAGAATGTCCTCCACCACGATCACGTCGCGGCCCTCGATGTGCTCGCTGAGATCCTTGATGATCCTGACCTGCCCGGAGCTGGCCGTGCCCGCCCCATAGGAGGACACCGCCATGAAGTCCACGGTGCAGGGCAGGTGGATCTGGCGCACCAGATCCGCCATAAACACGAAGGAGCCCCGCAATACGCTGACCAGCAGGGGCTCCCTCCCCGCGTAGTCCCGGTCGATCTCGGCGGCGATCTCCGCCACCCGCCGGTGCAGCTCCTCCTCGGAAAAGAGCACCCGCTCCACGTCCTTGTCCAGCATGTGTTCCATACCTCTCCCTCACTCTTTCTTCCAGAATATCAGCTCATAGGCCGCCTGTCCGGGGGCGGCCGTCCGGCTCTGTTCAGGTCCGAAGCCCGCCACCGCGGCCACGCCCCGGCCGTCGGCCAGCACCGGAATCCGCTCCCGCTCCCGGCGGGGCACCTTTTCGTCAATAAACAGCTTCTTCAGCGTCTTGGTCCCCCCCCGCCCGGGCAGGGAAACCGCGTCCCCCGTCTGCCGGGGGCGGAGCACCAGGGGACCCTCCAGCGCCCCCCGGGCCAGATACAGGGCCCCGGGCTTCCGCCCGCTCTCGTCCGGGCAGCGCACCGGGCGGCAGCGCACCCGCCAGGGCGTGCCCCCCACCTCGGTCTCACCGTCCAGGGCCAGAGGCGTGGGCAGGAAGGGGGGCAGGGGGTCGGACTGGGTGGTGAGCAGCAGCTCCCTGTATACCCGCTGGGCCAGCCGCCCGCCGGGCAGGAACACCACGGCGGAGGGGTCGTCCCCCCGGGCCAGCTCCACCACCGCCTTGAGGTGGGCGGCGGAGCAGTTGGTGCTGCCGTCCCCCATCATCTCCAGCAGGCGGCGCACCGCCCGGGGAGCGATGGCCGCCGGGAGCTGGGCGATGTGCCTGGCCTCGATCACCAGGTCGTCCTCCGCCCACCGGGCGTTCTGGCAGACCGCCGCGGCCTGGGCGTTCAGATAGTCGTTGTCGGCGCGCAGGTAGCCCATGGTCTCCGCCGCGCTCTCGGTGAGGCGGGGGTTGAGCTGGCGCAGCACCGGCACCACCTGGCGGCGGATGCGGTTGCGGGCGTAGTACTCGTCGGTGTTGGTGGCGTCCTCCACATGGGGGATCTGGCGGGCCTCCAGATAGGCCTCGATAGCCGCCCGCGGCGTGGTGAGCAGCGGGCGGACGATCTCCCCCCGCCGGGGCGGGATGCCCGCCAGGCCGTGGAGGCCGGCGCCGCGGGCCAGGTGGAGCAGCAGGGTCTCCAGATTGTCGTCGGCGTTGTGGGCGGTGGCGATGCGGTCACAGCCCAGCTCCGCCGCCGTCCGGCGGAGAAATTCGTACCGGAGCTGCCGCCCCGTCTCCTCCACCCCCAGGCCCCGGCGTTCGGCCTCGGCGTACACCTCTCCCCGCTCCACCACGCAGGGGATGCCCCGGCCGGCGCACCAGTCGGAGACGAAGGCGGCATCGGCGTCGGCCGCCTCCCCCCGCATGCCGTGGTGGTAGTGGGCGGCGCACACCCGGAAGCCCCCCTCCTCCGCCCAGGTGTGGAGCAGGTGGAGCAGGCACATGGAGTCCGCCCCGCCGGACACGGCGCACAGCACCGCGCCCCCCCGGGGCAGCATGTCGTATTCGGTTGAAAGAGCTTTGGCGGCTTCCAGCATATAGGTTTTCTCCTGTGGTGGTCCTGTAGGAGCGGCCACAAGGGTCGCCCCTACAATGGGTGTTTAGTATTCCGAATGCCTCCGGTCGATGGACGAGAAGGTGGTGTACTCGGGCAGCCACTGGAGCTCAACGGTGCGGGTCTCGCCGTGGCGGTTCTTGGCGATGATGCACTCGGCCAGATTGTGGTTCTCGTCGCTGTCGTTGTAGTAGTCGTCCCGGTAGAGGAACATGACGATGTCGGCGTCCTGCTCGATGGCGCCCGACTCGCGCAGGTCGGAGAGCATGGGCCGCTTGTCGGAGCGGCTCTCCGGGCCGCGGGAGAGCTGGGACAGGCATACCACCGGCACGTTGAGCTCCTTGGCCATGATCTTCAGGGCGCGGGAGATGTCGGAGACGATCTGCTGGCGGTTGTCGCCGCTGCGGGTGGGCCCGCCGGCGGAGGTCATGAGCTGGAGGTAGTCTATGACCACCAGCCCCAGATTATCCACCCGGCGGCACTTGGCGTTCATATCGGCCACGGAGAGGGAGGGGTTGTCGTCGATTAAAATCTGCGTCTGGTTGAGGGCCGCCGAGGCGGCGGCGATCTTGGTCCAGTCCTCCTCCCCCAGCTTGCCTGTGACCAGCTTTTTGTTGTCCACAAAGCTCTCGCCGGAGATGAGGCGCATGGCCAGCTGCTCCCGGCTCATCTCCAGGGAGAAGAAGACCACCGTCTTGCCGGAGAACTTGCCCGCGTGGAGGAGCATATTCAGGGCGAAGGAGGTCTTGCCCATGCCGGGGCGGGCGGCCAGGAGGATCAGATCGGACTTGTTCAGGCCCGAGATGGCCATATCCACGTCGGGCAGGCCGGTGGACAGGCCGGGTACCGCCGAGTCGCTGGCGGCCAGCTCGTTGAGCCGCTCGTACACATTGAGGATGACGCTGGAGATGTGGGCCAGGCCCTGGGCGGACCGGCCCTGGCGGATGGCGTAGATGCGCTGCTCCGCCGCCTCCAGCACCTCCTGGGCGGTGCCGGTGCCCTCTTGCACCATGGCAGTCAGCTCTCCCGCCGTCTCGGCGATGCGCCGCAGCAGGGCCTTGTCCTTGACGATGGCCACGTACTCCTTCACGTTGGCCGCCGTGGGGGTGATCTCCATGAGCTGGAGGACGTAATTGCGGGAGGTGTTCTCGTCGTACACCCCGTTCTGCTTCATGTGCTCCAGCACCGTCACCGGGTCGATGGTGAGGGAGAAGTTGAACATGGAGTAGATGGTCTCATAGATCTCCCGGTTGGTGCGCAGATAGAAGTCCTCCGGCCGGAGGGCCTCGATCACCTCGGGCACGCAGCGGGCGTCAATGAGCATGGAGCCGAGCACGGACTGTTCGGCCTCGGTGCTGTGGGGCATCTGCCGGGTCAAAAGCTCCTCTTCACTTGGCATGTTCCTCACCTCCGGGAGCGTAAAATGCGGGCGGGATAAAACACAAACGCCGCAGGGGCGACCCCTGTGAGCGCCCGCGGGCGGCCATAAAGGCCGCCCCTACCCAGGGCAGACCGGCTGAGCGTATACAGGGACGGCCTCTTTGCCCTCCCGTTCCCGGTTCAGGCCTCGGCCACGACCACCTTGAGGGTGCCGGTGACCTCGTACCCCAGCTTGACCTTCAGCTCATAGCCGCCGAAGGCCTTGATGGGCTCGTCCTGGACGATCTTGGTCTTAGGGATGGCGATGCCGTGCTGGGCCTGGAGGGCGTCGGCGATCTCCTTGCTGGTCACTGCGCCGAACAGCCGCCCGCCGTTGCCGCCCTTGGCCACTACCTTCACGGTCAGCTCCTTGAGCTTGGCGGCGGTGCCCTCTGCCTCCGCCTTCTCGGCGGCCTCCTGGGCCTTTTTGGCCTTCTCCTGCATCTTCATGGTGTTGACGTTCTCCGCCGTGGCGGGCACCGCCAGCTTCCGGGGCAGGAGAAAATTGCGGGCGTAGCCGTCGCTGGCCTCGATCATCTGGCCCTTCTTGCCCTGGCCCTTCACGTCCTGCTGCAAAATCACTTTCATCGGGATAACTTCCTTTCCAAATCTCAAAACTTATTCAATAGGGCACGTGAAATTCCGACACCCGCCAGCCGCCAGCGGTGCGCTCCATACGAATGGGCCAGCGCTCTGTGCTGAGCGGGCGGGCGCCCGTCTCATCCGGCTGCACGGTCAGATCGGCGTAATGCCCCACCAAGTAAAACTCCACAGCGTCCTCGCTCTGGCTCACCAGCTCATAGGTGTCCGGCACATCGGCCCAGCCATACTCCAGGCTGCTGCCCCGCTCCAGATCCAGGAAGCACGTCCGGCCCTCCCCATCGGCGGTGAAGATGGGGAATCGCTCCCCGTCCATATTCTCCGTCCACAGCAGCTCCTCCTGGTACGCCGGGGTGAAGATGCCGTCCAGCATGGCCTGGAAGTCCTCCCACCGGGCGTACCGCCCCTGGGCCACCAGATAGGTCCAGCCGCTGTCCAGGGTGACCGTCTCATAGTCCCCCAGCTCCGGCGGATCGCCGCCGTCCAGGGGATAGCTGTCCACGCCGCTGGTGGAGCAGCCCATGAGGAAGCTGGCGGCGCTATACGCCCGCAGGAAGAGCGCCTGCTGCTCCGCGTCCAGGAAAGCAGGCACCGGCTGGTCCGCCATCCAGTCCGGGATGGGGGGCTCCGCCGGAGCTGGAGCCTCCGTGGAGGCCGGAGTGACCTCCGCCGGGGGCGTGGGGGTCTCTGCCGTCGGAGCGGCGCAGGCACCCAGAACCAGCGCCAGGCCGGCCGCCAACAGCACCAGCGGTCGTTTCACAGTTCTCACTCCTCCTCGAGATATGCGTCAATGGCCTGGAGGAGCATATCGTTGACCTCGTCCACGCCTTTGCCCGGCACCTGGGCGCCGGCGGTGGCGGCGTTGCCGCCGCCGCCCAGCTTCTCCAGCACCACCTGCACGTTCACGTCCCCCATGCTGCGGGCGGAGAGGATCACCCGCCCCTCCTGGTCGGGGAAGAGGACGAAGGAGGTGTCGATGCCCGAGATGTTGAGCAGCTCGTCGGCGGCCTGGGCGGCGGTAATGCGGCCCACGGTGTGGTCCACCTTGGCTACGGCAATGCCCTCATGGTACATTTTGGCGTTCTGAATAATGTCGTACTTGGCGATGGTGCCCTCCAGGTCGTTCTGGAACAGCTTCTTGACGTCGCCGGTGTCCGCACCCGAGCGGCGGAGAAAGGCGGCGGCCTCAAAGGTGCGGCTGCCGGTACGCATGGTAAACTGCTTGGTGTCCAGTACCATCCCGGCCAGCAGGGCCTCCGCCTCGGTCTTGAGCAGGTCGGCGGGCTCCAGCAGGTACTGGAGCAGCTCGGTGACCAGCTCGCTGGCGGAGGAGGCGTAGGGCTCGTGGAAATTGAGAGCCGCATCTGCGATATAGGAGGAGGCCCGGCGGTGGTGGTCGATCACCGCCACCTTGTGCACCGCCTCCAGCAGATCCTGGCTCACCACCTGCTCGGGCCGGTTGGTGTCCACCACCACCAGCAGGCAGTTGGCGTCGGCCAGCAGGATGGCATCCTGCTGGGAGAGGAACACATCCTTGTACTCGCCCAGCCCCCCCAGCCGCTCGGACATCTCGCTGGCCGGGTTCTGCCCGGCCTCCTTGATGATGTGCACCGGCGCGCCCTTCTTCCGGGCCATGGCGCACACGCCGGCGGCGGCGCCGATGCAGTCCATGTCGGGGTACTTGTGGCCCATGACAAACACCCGGGAGGCGTCGGCCATCAGCTCGCCCAGGGCGTTGGCCATGACCCGGCTCTTGACCTTGGTGCGCTTCTCCAGCTCCTTGGTGCGGCCGCCGTAGAACTCAAAGTTGAACTTGTTCTTGATAACCGCCTGGTCGCCGCCCCGGCTCAGGGCCATCTCCACCGACAGGGCCGCGTACTGGAACAGCTCGGCCAGGGTGTCGGCGTCCTTGCCGATTCCGATGGACAGGGTGGCCTGGATGCCCGAGGGGCTGACCACCTCCCGCACCGTCTCCAGGATGGAGAACTTGCCCTCCTGAAACTGGGCCAGAAACCGCTCCTCAAAGACAAAGAGGTAGCGGTCCCGCTCGTACCGGCAGAACAGCCCCTGGGCCGGGGCCACCCACTGGGCCAGCCGCTCGTCGATGCCGCTGCGCATGGCGGAGCGGGCGGAGTCGGTGGCCCCCTTCATCAGCTCCTCATAGTTGTCCACGGTGAGAATCCCCACCACCGGCCGGGTGGAATAGTAGATGTCCCGCACCTGGGCGAAGTCGGTGACGTCCACCCAGTAGGTGGTGGCCAGGTAGCCCCGCCCGCCCTGATCCTCGGTGCGGACCAGGTGGCCGAAGACCAGGAAGCGCCGTTCCCCGATGCGCACCTCGGTGGGGCACTCAGTCTTGCCCTCCATGAGCCAGCGGGAGGAGAAGTCAGGCACCGCCGCGGTGATTTTGGTGTCGAACAGGTGCTCCCGCTCGCCGGTGAGCTGGAGAAAGCGGTCGTTGGACCAGATGACCTCGTCGTTCTCCGGCCGGAAGATCACCATGGGCAGCGGGGCGTTGACCATGGTATCCTTGGTGGCCGTGTCCATGTTGCAGGTGACGCTCTCGATGTATTTGATGATCTCCTTCTGCCTCTGGGCGTTGCTGCGCCGGAAGTAGAGGTAGAGCACCGCCACCACCGCCGCCTCGATCACCGCCACTGCCACGCTGAACAGGGCCGACACCGCGGCGAAGAGGAGCAGGAACACAAAGTAGAGCCGCAGGCTGGGCTCCAGCAGATGGGTCAGCTTGTTTTTCCGCATTGAGACACCTCCCAAGCAGGTCGTTCGGTGCAGAACACACATAATAAGAGATATTATTATATCAAAGGGCCGCCCCAAAAACAAGCCCGCTTGCCCTGGTTCTTGCCTTGTGATAGAATATTCCGGGTATTGTATCATGCTTTACATTCTTTTTTCCCCTGTACTGCCATACTTTTGGAAAACAAATGAACGATCGAGGAGGCATTCCCATGAAGGAATATCCCGTGCAGCGCGCCGCGGTGCTCAAGCCGAAGCCCGATCCCGACACGCTGGTCTTCGGCAAGACCTTTACCGACCATATGTTTATCATGGACTACACCGCCGGTCAGGGCTGGCACGACGGGCGCATCGTGCCCTACGGCCCCCTCGCCCTGGAGCCCTCCGCCATGGTGCTCCACTATGCCCAGGAGGTCTTTGAGGGCCTGAAGGCCTACCGCGGCCCCGACGGCGGGGTGCAGCTCTTCCGCCCCATGGAGAACGTCCGGCGCATCAACTCCTCCTGTGAGCGCATGTGCATCCCCCCCCTGCCGGAGGAGGACGCCCTGGCCGCCATTGAGCAGCTCGTGCGCCTGGAGACCGGCTGGGTGCCCTCCAAACCGGGCACCTCCCTGTATATCCGCCCCTTCATCATCGCCACCACTCCCTCCCTGGGCGTGCACGCCGCCCACGACTACCTGTTCTGCATCATCACCTGCCCGGTGGGCGCATACTACGCCGAGGGAATCAACCCGGTGAAGATCTATGTGGAGAACGAGGACGTCCGCGCCGTCAAGGGCGGCACCGGCTACACCAAGTGCGGCGGCAACTACGCCGCCTCCATCCGCGCCGGGGAGCGGGCGGAGCAGAACGGCTACGCCCAGGTGCTCTGGCTGGACGGCGTTCACCGGAAGTATATTGAGGAAGTGGGCTCCATGAACGTCATGTTCCAGGTGGGCGATACCGTGCTCACCCCGGAGCTCACCGGCTCGGTTCTGCCCGGCATCACCCGCAAGTCCTGCCTGGAGCTGCTGAAGTCCTGGGGGCTGAAGGTGGAGGAGCGGCTGATCACCGCCCAGGAACTCTTTGACGCCGGGGCCGACGGCACGCTGAAAGAGGCCTGGGGCACTGGCACCGCCGCCGTCATCTCCCCCATCGGCGAGATGGGCTGGGAGGACCAGCACGTGGTGGTCAACGGCGGCAAGATCGGCCCCCTGGCCCAGCGCCTGTATGACACCCTCACCGGCATCCAGTGGGGTACCCGGCCCGATCCCTTCGGCTGGGTGGTCAAGCTCTGATTTTGCGTTTTTTCCCTTTCCATATAATTTCCATTCTGAAACGCCGTGCGGGGCCGCC